>JGI24699J35502_11133648_pt1 | contig 12902 bp, 12 predicted proteins | sample TergutMp193P4_FD_35502 | JGI IMG/M metagenome (IMG submission 35502) | reverse complement strand
CACCATCCGGGCTGCATCCCGTCAAGGCAGCAACCATCATCACCACGATCATGACCACTGGTTTTCGTGTCATGGATCCCTCCTCCGAAATCATCCATTAACACTTATTCCACACCATGACAAGACCCCATGGACAGTTATCCACAGGAAATCTCGAAATAATCTGGATTATCAGAGATGGTCAGCGGGATTGGACGTCGGCCATCCATCTTTCGACGCCATCAGGATCTCTCGGAAATGCCTCTGACAACACCCGGCACCCCTCCTCGGTGATCAGAATGTCGTCCTCGATGCGTACCCCGATCCCTCGCAACTCTTCCGGTACGAGCAGATCCGTGGATTTGAAGTAGATCCCCGGCTCGACGGTGATGATCATCCCGGGTTTGAGTTTTCCGCTGCGGTAGAGCTTGCGCCGTGCCTGGGCACAGTCATGAACATCGATGCCCAGATGGTGGGAGGTGCCGTGGACCATCCAACGGCGGAACTGTCCTCCCTCGTCAGACAAGGTTTCCTCGACACTGACAGGCAGGATTCCCCATTCGGCGAGGTGTTCTGCGACCACCCGTACGGCTGCTTTGTGGACATCCATGAAGTCCGCGCCGGGCCGGGCCGCGTCGATCCCCGCCTGTTGGGCGGCGAGGACAGCCTCGTACACCCGTCGCTGAGCGGGACTGAAACGCCCCGAGACAGGCAGGGTCCGGGTGATGTCCGCAGTATAGAGGGTGTCGAGCTCCACGCCCGCGTCGAGTAGGAGAAGATCCCCCTCACGGACTGCCCCGTCATTGCGGATCCAGTGCAGAGTACAGGCGTGGTCACCCGCCGCGGCGATCGTGTCGTACCCGACGGCATTGCCCAGATGCCGCGCGTGCAGCCCGAAAATCCCCTCGACCCAGCGCTCCCCGCGGCCGCGGCGCACCGCCTCGGGGATGTCCGCGATCACCGCCTCGAAACCGACGAGGGTCGCCTCGCACGCTTGTTCCATCTGGGCGATCTCGAACTCATCCTTGATGAACCGGGCCTCGCTGAGCGCCCTTTCCAGTTCCAGATCGGCTTCCGCGTCCGGACCGCGCAGAGCATTGACAAGGGACTCAAGTTTCCGGTCGACACCGGGTACGATCCTCAGCTTGCCGCCTGCGGGCACGTCGGCCGCCAGAGCCGTTTTCAACTCGGAGGAGTCCCGTACGGTCAGTGTGGTGTAGCGGGCCATCTCCTCCAGGGAGGGACGCGGGCCGACCCACATCTCGCCGTACTGGGAGGAGGAATAGAACTCAGGGTCGGTACGCGGCACCCGGGCGTGGAAGTACAAGGTTGCCTGGCCCGATTCGATCACGAGGGCAGCGTCGGGCTCGAAATCCTCACCCAAACCGGTCAGATGGGCGAACCCAGAATGAGGGCGGTACCGGAAATCGCAGTCGTTGGAGCGTACCTGCGGCCCGCCGGCGGGAATGACGAGCCGGTCATTCGGAAAGACGTCCTGGATGGCACGCTGTCGCTGGCCGGTGTACGCGGCCGCCCCCACAGGCTCGGTGAAACTCTCAGGATAATCCGCCCATCCTTGCGGGATGAACTGCTTGAACGCCTCGGAATAAGGGATGACCCGATTGGGGAGTTTGCCAGGAGTCTTTTTCGTCATGGACTCCAGTGTACCTGCTGGTCAAGCTGGATTTGGATGCACGCCGTCAAAGATGACAGGCAAAACCGGGGTAGACTTCCCCCTATGAAGGCTGATCCCACTGATTTGGCGAGGCTGTTGGACCTCCAAGCGTTGGACACTGCTGTGGCGCAGGTGAAGCGCAAGGCCTCCGCCCTGCCGGTGCACCAAACGATTGCGGCGCTCATGCAGAAGCGCACCGAGGCCGCCGACGAACTCATCGCCGCCAAAACAACCCTGAGCGACGCAGAAGCGGCAGCTGAGCGCGCCGAGTCGGAAGTGGTCCCCGTACGCGAAAGGTTGGCACGCAACCAGGCTCGTGTGGACGCCGGGGCGATGGACCCCAAGGCTTTGTCGACCGCGTTGGAGGAGATCGAACATCTGAAACAGCGCGTATCCGACCTGGAGGACGCCCAATTGGAGGCGATGGACGCCCAGGAGCGCGCCGCGTCTCATGTGGGCGAACTCTCACAGGACCTCGAGCAGATCGAGAGGGAGCTTCGTTCCGAGGTCAATGCCCGCGACGCCGAGGTCGCCGACCTGGCTGCCGAGGCCAAGAACCTGAACGAGGCCCGCGATGAGAAGGCCGCCCAGATCGATGGGGCTCTATTGGCTCTGTACGACAAGATCCGTGCCCGTGCGGGCGGCATCGGAGTGGCGCGCTTCGAACGCGGCCGCTGCCTGGGTTGTGCCTTGCAAGCCACCGTCGCAGACACGAACGCCTATATGTCCGCCCCTCCCGACGAAGTCATCCGCTGTGCCGAGTGCGATCGGATCTTGGTACGGTAGCTTGCGGAAATATGGTGGAGTCCAGGTTCCCGGGCGGGGAAAAATGCCAGGATGCTTGGAAATCCCGCCCGTCATGGCATGACAATCGCGGAAGTCAGTCCCGGCACGAGCTGGGCCCCCGGAAGGTTGAGCAGGGAAGCTCCGTGGATGATCAGTTTGGAGCGGCGTACACCGGAGCCGATGCAGAGCCAGTCCACGTCGCGTACGGTCTCATCGAGCCAGACGGGCCAGGTCTCGTCCAGGCCGACCGGGGTGATCCCGCCGTACTCCATCCCGGAAGAAGCGACGGCATCCTCCATGTGGGCGAAAGAAGCTTTGCGGACGTCGAGGCGTGTGCGGATCAGGCCGTTGACGTCTGCCCGGCGGTTGGCAAGGACCATGCAACAACACCGGTGCTCCTCGCCGTACCGGCGGCCAGTGACCAGAACGGCGTTGCCCATGGGGTCCAGGGGCAGGGCGTACGTGGTGCAGAGGGTCTCGGTGTCCGACAGGGCCGGATCGATCTCGAAGACGAGTGCTTCGGGGAGGAGGTGAAGAGCCTCGATCACCGCAGGAGCGAGCAGGTCCGAACGTTGCGAAGCAGGTTCGGGAGAGAAGATGTCAAACCACTTCATCGGCGGACCCACTCTCCAGCCATGATGGGACTTGATAAGGGTATTCCGTACATTATCCGTACACTAATACAAGCGTTTCGGGTCACTGCCGCCCTGCCAATCTCCTGAGGACCGCTGCGAGGGCGTCGATCTCGTCGTAGGTGTTGTAGAACGCGAGGGATGGACGCACTGTGGCCTCCAGTCCGAAGCGGCGCAGGATGGGTTGGGCGCAATGATGCCCGGCTCGTACGGCGATTCCCTCATGGGCGAGAACCTGACCGACTTCTTCCACGGAGTACCCGTCCAGGACGAAACTCACAATGGAGGTCTTCTGGGGTGCGGTGCCGATCAGGTGCAGCCCGGGGATGCGGAGCAGAGCATCGGTCGCGTGGTCCAGCAGAGCATGTTCGTACGCCGCGATCTCGTTGATCCCGAGGGACCGGACGTAGTCGAGCGCCGTACCCAATCCGACAGCGTCGGCGATGTTCCCGGTTCCGGCCTCGAATTTGGTCGGGGCAGAACGGTAGACGGTACGCTCGAAGGTCACGTCGGCTATCATATTCCCGCCGCCCTGATAGGGCTCAGCTTCGCTCAACCATTCATCCTTGCCATAGACGGCGCCGATCCCGGTGGGTCCGAAGATCTTGTGTCCGGAGAAGACCAGGAAGTCCGCGTCCAACCCCTGCACGTCGACCGGGATGTGGGACACCGATTGGGCGGCGTCGATGAGGACGGGCACCCCATGGGCATGGGCGATGGCGGTCATTTCGGCCACGGGGGTGATGGTGCCCAGGGCATTCGAGACGTGGGCGAATGAGGCGAAGCGGGTACGGGGGGAGAAGCACCTGCTGTACTCGCTCAACAGGATCTGGCCGTTGTCGTCGACCGGAGCGACCGTGAGGACCGCACCCGTCTCGGCGGCGATGATCTGCCAGGGGACGATGTTCGCATGATGCTCCAGGCAGGTGAGCAGGATCTCGTCACCGGGTCTCAGGCGTGGTTTGACGAAGCTGCGGGCCACCAGATTGATCCCCTCCGTCGTGCCGCGTACGAAGACGATCCGGTCCGGGGATCCGGCGCCAATGAACTCAGCGACGGTGGACCGGGCCTTCTCGTACGCGTCCGTGGACCGGGCGGCGAGGGTGTGAGCGCCCCGGTGGACATTGGAGTTCTCATGCTCGTAGTACCGCGAGAGACGGTCGATGACCACCTGTGGTTTCTGCGTGGTGGCAGCGTTGTCGAGCCAGATGAGGGGGCTCCCGTCCACCTGTTCGGCCAAGATCGGGAAGTCGTCCCGAATCGAGGCGAGGCTTCGTGAACCGATAAATGTGCTGTGACTACCTGTGACAGAAGAACCGTCCCCGTGGCTCGGGCGTGGGTACGCAGTCGGGGTCTCGGGGGTTCCCTCCTGGACGAGGACGGGGGAGACTGAGCTCTGGCGTCCGGGTTGGCCGAATTCGGGGAACCACCCGGCCGCGATGTGGGCGATCTGGCGCTCGATCAGGTCACTGGTAGTCATAGTAGTCTCCGACCTCGACATCCTCGAGGACTGCCAGGGCGTCGTCGGCAAGGATCGCGGCGGAGCAATAGACACTCAGAAGGTACGAGGCGAGTCCTTCGTCGCTGATCCCGCGGGGACGTACGGCCAACCCACGGGACTGTTCGCCGACCAGCCCGGTCTGGTACAGGCCCACGACTCCGCGTTTGGCTTCACCTGAGCGGACAAGGAGAATATTGGTCTTGCCCGTCTTGGCTTTCGGATTCTTCAACCCATCCACGAAGAGTTTGTCTGTGGGCAGGATTGGAATCCCGCGCCACATCAGGAATGTTCCCCCCTGAAGGCAGACCGTCACCGGAGGCACCCCGCGCTTGGTGGCCTCGCGTCCGAAGGCGGCGATCGCACGGGGATGGGCGAGGAAGAAGCTCGGCTCCTTCCAGACTTTGGAGATCAACTCGTCCAGGTCGTCAGGAGTCGGGGCTCCGTACCGGGGTTGCACCCTCTGGGCATCGGCCACATTCTTCAACAATCCATAATCGTCATTGTTGATGATCTGGGACTCTTGGCGCTCCTTCAACGATTCGATGGCCAACCCAATCTGGGTGGCGGTCTGATCGTACGGTGATGAGAACAGGTCTTGCACGGATGTGTCGACATTCACAATCGTCGAGATCGAGGAAAGCCGGTACTCCCGTGGCTTCGTCTGGTACTCGATGAACCCCTGTGGAATGTCTGTCTTGTCGGGGTCGCGGTTGCACAGCACGTCCAACGGGGTGTCGCCCTCCACGACCTTGTTGACCCGGTAGAGTCCAGTCTCCAAACCCTTGAACTCCAGGAAACGCGTCAGCCAGCGTGGGGTGAGCGCGCCGTACTGGGGAAGGGTCTTCGTGACGTTGGCGAGGGGATAGCCCCCGTCGGGAGGCAAGGCGACCTTGTTGTAAGCGGTGGCCATGGGCAGTTCCTTTCATGAATCCGGTGGCTGTGCCGGGGTGAGCCTGGGGATCAACGATCCCCCACGTCACGGGTCCACCCCGCGACGCCGTCAATGAGGTTGAGCAATCTGCCCGTGTACCCCGCGCGCCTCAGCGCCCGGATGGCGAACTTCGAACGTTGCCCGATGGTGCACAGGAAGACGAGGTCGGTTCGAGGATCGAATTCGTCCATCCTCCGGATGAGTTGCCCGTACGGCACGGGCAGCGCGCCGGGGAAGGGGGTCAGGCTGCGTTCATGGGGCTCCCTGATGTCGATCAACTGAATGGTCTCACCAGCATCCAGGCGTACGGCGAGGTCTTTCGCCGTGATCGATTCGATCGGGACCTCCTCCTCATGGGTGCCCACACCGCAGAATTCGGCGTAGTCGATGAGTTCCGTGATGGTGGGGTGGGACCCGCACACCGGGCAGTCGGGGTTCTTGCCGATCGTCAGTTCGCGGAAATGGGCGTCCCAGGCCTCGACCAGCAGCAACCGACCGATGAGGGTGTCCGCGCCGCCGATGATGAGTTTCAGGGTTTCGGTGGCCTGGAGGACGCCGACCAGTCCGGGCAAGACCCCGAGCACTCCGCCCTCGGCGCAGGACGGTGTCAGTTCGGGGGGCGGCGGTGTGGGGTAGAGGCACCGGTAGCAGGGACCCCGGGTGGAGTCGAACACGGTGACCTGGCCGTCGAACTGGTAGACCGACCCGTACACCAGGGGCTTGCCCAGGAACACGCATGCGTCGTTGAGCAGATAACGGGTGGGGAAGTTGTCCGTGCCGTCGGCGATGATGTCATAGTCCGAAAGGATCGACATGGCGTTCTCACTCGTCAGGGCCACTTGATGGGTGACGACCTCGACGCCGGGGTTGATCGCACGGATCGAGTCGCGGGCGGAGGCGGTCTTGGGTCGCCCAATGTCGCGGGTGGAGTGGATGATCTGGCGCTGCAGGTTGGATTCTTCGACCTCGTCGAAGTCGACCAGGCCGATGGTCCCCACCCCGGCCGCGGCCAGGTAGAGGGCCAGGGGAGCTCCGAGCCCGCCCGTACCCACGATCAGAACCTTCGCGGCCCGGATCCTCTCCTGGCCTTCGACGCCGACTTCCGGCAAGAGGATGTGGCGCGAATAGCGGGCGTCGTCGTCCTGGCTGAGGGACGCGAGACGCTCGGTTGGGATGACGGATGATGTGACGGGCATGGCTCACCGCCCGCCTGCGATGGAGGGGATGAGCAGAACTGTCGAGGCGTCGGTGAGTTCCGTGTCGGTTCCCCTCAGGGTACGGATGTCCGCATTGTCGACGTACACATTGACGAAACTGCGCAGGTGTCCCTTGTCATCGAGGATGTGGGGTTTCAGATCGGGATAAGCCTCGACGAGGCTTTCGACGATCCCCTGCACCGTCGCCGCGTCGAAGAAGAGTTCGGACGTACGGTTGGTGAAGGACCTCAACACTGATGGGATGATGATGCGGGCCATTGTTACTCCTTAATTGTTTGTTGGGACGAGTGAGTCTATTGTCGGGCCTGTGTCACCCGGCACGAACAGGATTTCTTTTTCGTGATCGAAGGCAGTGCGGTCGGGTCTCAGTTCCCAACTCGCCACTCGTACCACTCTCGGCGCAGGCTCGTCGCCTTCGACGGAAACGATGATGTAACTCAGTCCGGGGAAGGCATGGTCCCGGTCGTAGTCGGAGGGTACGGCCGGATGATCGGGATGGGAGTGGTAGAAACCGAGGATCTCCAACCCTTGTTTGCCCGCTTCATCTTCAGCCGCCATGTAATCGGCCGGTGTGATGCGGAACCGGTGGTACTGCTCTTCCGCCTCCCGGGAATTCTCGATCCCCATGGTCTGGGTCACATCCCGCGTACCATCCGGTCCGAACACGCCCAGCAGAATCCCGCAGGCCTCATTGGGATAGGCCGCGAGCGAATGAGCCGTGACGGAGTGAACAAGTGCGTCGAATATGGTGATCATGATCGGTCTCCTCTCCAGAAATGATCGCTCAGATATCTCGAACCGGAATCCGGCAGGACGGTGACGATCACCGAGCCGTCCGGTACATCGCGGGCCACATTCAGGGCGGCGGCCACATTGGCTCCCGAGCTGACCCCGCAGAACAAACCCTCGGCACGGGCCAGACGCCGGGTCATCTCGTACGCCCACTCGGTGGAGACGGGTTGGATCTTGTCGATCAGGGAGTCGTCGAGGATTCCGGGGGTGATCGTGGACGGCATGTGTTTGGTCCCTTCGATCCCGTGAAGGGGGGAGTCGGGTTGGACGGCGATGGCCCGTACGCTCGGAATGAGCGCTTTGAGGCCCCTTGCCGTTCCAGTGAAGGTGCCTGAGGTGCCCATGGCTGCCACGAAGTGGGTGACGAGGCCGTGGGTCTGCTCCCAGATCTCAGCCGCGGTGCCCGTCTCGTGGGCCCTCGGATTGGCCGGATTGTTGTACTGGTCGGTGTAGAAGTACGCCTCGGGGTCGCGGGCGACGAGCTCTCGTACGGTGAGGAAGGCTCCGTCTGACCCGTCCGCCGGATCGGTGGTGACGATGGCCGCACCGAAATCGGTCATGATGGCTTTGCGTTCCGCACTGGTGTTCTCCGGCATCACCAGAGTCACCGGAACCCCCAGTGCTGCTCCCAGCATGGCCAGCGAAATACCGGTGTTCCCGCTTGTCGCATCGATGATCGTTCGCGACCCATCTCCCGGGGTGAGTCCACCGCGTTCAAGGCCATCTGCCAGCATCGAGGCAGCCGCACGGTCCTTGACCGAGCCGGAGGGATTCATGAACTCCGCTTTGGCGAATAGGCGTACCCCGGATGGCAGATCCGAGACGGAGGTGAGGTCGACCAACGGAGTACGACCGATGAGCGAGAAGAGAGACGGTACCGTGACCATGAATGGTGTCCTGACGTGCTGTTGTTGGGTGGGTTGGGGGAGGCTTCAGCCTCGGTGTTTCAACAGCAACACGGCATCAAGGGGCGGCACATGGTGCCTGCGGGAATCCTTGATGTAATCATATGATGATTTCACCATCTCCTGGGGAGGTTCGTCAAATAGACATCCATCTCGTCTCAGATTTCGAGATAGCATGAGTTAGTGGAAAGAGCAATATTTCTTGTGTAATTATGCTGTTTTTGTCAATTGACAAGGTGTGACAGAAGAACCGTCCCCATGGCTCACCCATGGCTCAGGGCGGAAAGGAGGGCATGGCGGGGGATGCCGGCCCAGGTGGGGCGGTTGCGGACCTCGTACACCAGTTCATAGATGGCTTTGTCGACCTCGTACGCGGTGAGAAGGGGCGAGGGGAGGGTTCCGGAGGAGAGGTAACCGCGCAGGAAAGCGGAACGGGATTCGCCGTACCATTCATGGGCCTGACGGGATTCGGGGTGCGGGTGGGTGCTGCGGGCGTAATCCAGGGAGCGCAGCAGGCCGGCGACGTCACGCCAGACGGAATCGGGGGCGGCGCGTTGGGACGGTGATTTGAGCGGTTCGCCCTCGAAGTCGATGATCGTCCAACCGGCGGGGGAGATGAGGGCTTGACCCAGATGGAAGTCGCCGTGGAGCCGCTGGATGGCGACCTCGGATTCCGGGAGGGTCAGGATCGACCGCAGATCACTGCGATGCGGTCTCAGTTCCGGCAACTGTTCGCAGGCGATGTCCAGGCGGTCCAGCATCTGGGCGGTGATGCGATGCGAGTTGATCGTGGACGTGGGGAAGACCTGGGCGAGGCTCGCATGGAGACTGTGGAGGGTCGCACCCAAACCGGTCATCTCCTCTGCGATGGAAATCCCGTGCTGACAGGCGTCGACGGCGTACGCCCACCCGTCGCAGGCGTCGGGGATCCGCTGGGAGAAGATCCCCAGGTCCACGTTGCTCGAAGGCGCGGACAGGACTCCGATCAGCCGGGGGATGATGTCGCAAGATGCCAGGGCCGTCATGACCTCGCACTCCAGGTTCGGTCCGGGGGAGAGCTTACGGAAGATTTTGAACAGCACCGAGTCATCGACCAGTACGGTGGTGTTGGACTGTTCCCCCTCGAAGACCCTCGTCGGCGAATCCGGATCGGGAGGGGTCTCGAACCATCTGATCCGGGAAGCGGGGGGCGGATCGCAGGGGTCCGATCCGGCACCCTCCACTTCCTGACGCTGCGATTCGCGCTGACGCTGCGATTCGGAATCCACAGATTCGCGTGCGGACGTCAAGGAGGCCAACAGGGCCCTCATCGCGAGGGGTGAACGGGGGACGTCGACCACATCCGCCACGCCCCGTCCGGGGAGGTCCACCTGCCCGATCAGAGCCTCCGGCCCGCCTGTTCCGGGTGGGCAATAACCGACCAGCAGATGATAGAGCGACACGGAACCGCCGGCGGCGACGGTGGCCAATTCGGATCGTACCCACACATCCCCGGACGACACGTACCACGGGAGGGGTTCGATCGACATTCCGCGGAAGGGCAGACCCTTTCCCTGGAACCACCGAGCATTTTCGAGATGGTTCCGCCACAGTTCTTCGTCGCACCGGGCCACGGGGTCTCCTGATGAAAAGTAACAGTTTGGACACAGAGTCGATTTTGACTCGCATTGTGCCGTCGCATTCACTAGAGTATCGTACTGAGAACGTTACCGGAAACGGTCTCATGAACTCAAGGGTGAGCCAACCGCTGGCGAAAAATCCCATCACATGCGGAAAGAAGGATCATACATATGAAAACAAGGACTCGAGTACTCGGGATCGCCATGGCTTTCGCCTTGGCGATCGCTGTCGCCGGGTGCAGCGGGGGAAACAGCAACGATTCCACCGGCAATGTCTATTTCTTGAATTTCAAGCCGGAGGTCGCCGATGTCTACGAGAAGATCATCGCCGACTACAAGGCCGAGACTGGAGTGACGGTGAAAGTCGTCACCGCCGCTTCAGGAACCTATGAGCAGACACTGACCTCGGAGATCGCCAAGTCGGCGCCGCCGACCATCTTCCAGATCAACGGCCCCGTGGGCTACGCCAACTGGAAAGACTACACAGCCGACATGAAAGACTCCGATCTGTACACGCATCTGTTCGACAAGTCGTTGGCCATCGAAAAGGACGGCGGAGTCTACGGCATCCCGTACGCCATCGAAGGGTACGGCATCATCTACAACGACGCCATCATGAAGAAGTACTTCGCCCTCACGGACAAGGCCGTTTCCATCTCGTCCACCGATCAGATCACCAACTTCGCCCTCCTCAAGCAGGTCGTCGAGGACATGACCGCCCACAAGGACGCCCTCGGCATCACTGGCGTCTTCTCCAACACCTCCCTCAAGCCGGGCGATGATTGGCGCTGGCAGACCCACCTGGCGAACGTCCCCTTCTACTACGAGTTCAAAGACGGCAACGTCGACCTGACCTCCACCCCTGCGGAAGTGACGTTCAAGTACGGCAAGAACATGCAGCAGATCTTCGACCTGTACCTCAACAACTCCACGACGGACAAGACCCAGCTGGGTTCCAAGACCGTCGACGAATCGATGGCGGAGTTCGCCCTCGGCCAGTCGGCCATGGTACAGAACGGCAACTGGGCCTGGAGCCAGATCTCCGATGTGGCCGGCAACGTCGTCCAGTCTTCCGACGTCCACTTCCTGCCCATCTACATGGGAGTCACCGGTGAGGAGAAGCAGGGCATCTGCATCGGAACTGAGAACTACCTGTCGATCAACTCGAAAGTCTCCGCAGCCGATCAGAAAGCCTCCCTGGATTTCCTCTACTGGCTGTTCTCGTCTGACAAGGGCAAGCAGTACGTCATCAACGATCTCGGCTTCAACCCTCCGTTCGACACCTTCGGCGCGGGGGAGACCCCGACCGATCCGCTGGCCACAGACATCCAGGCGTGGAAGAACAAGGCTGGCATCACCACCGTGTCGTGGAGCGCTTTCCAGATCTTCCCGTCCCAGGATTGGAAGAGCAGCTTCGGCGCCGATCTGCTGAGCTACGCCCAGGGTCAGATGACCTGGGATCAGGTCTCAGCTGACGTGGTCTCGACCTGGAAGACTCAGGCCGCGGCCCAGTGACCATCGATTTCAGGTGTGGGCGCAGGAATTTCTTGCGCCCACACTTTTCTCATCGAGGAGAATGACATGAGAATCTCGACGTACATCAAGAAATGGTTCCCGCTGTTCGCCCTGCCCACATTCCTCGCCTTCGCTGTGGCCTTCCTCGTTCCCTTCGGGATGGGGCTGTACCTGTCGTTCACCCAGTTCCGCACGGTCAACGACGCCCAGTGGGTCGGTGTGGCGAACTACGTCACGGCGTTCACAGAGAACAATGATTTCCTCCACGCTCTGTGGTTCACCATCCGTTTCACCCTCGTCTCGGTCGTGACGGTCAACGTCGCGGCCTTCGCACTGGCGCTGATGCTGACCAAAGCCATCAAAGCCACCAACATCTTCCGGGCCGTCTTCTTCCTTCCCAATCTGATCGGCGGCATCGTCTTGGGGTACGTGTGGCAGTTCATCATCAACGGCGTCCTCTCCAAACTCTTCAGCCAAGATCTCACCTTCTCCTCGACGTACGGGTTCTGGGGGCTGGTCATCGTCGTGAACTGGCAGATGATCGGGTACATGATGATCATCTACATCGCCGCGATCCAGAACATCCCGGGCGACGTCCTGGAGGCGGCCGAGATCGACGCGGCCGGTTTCTGGGCCAAACTGATCCACGTGACCCTGCCCATGGTGGCCTCCTCGGTCACCATCTGTGTCTTCTTGACCATGTCCAACTGTCTGAAACTCTTCGACCAGAACCTGGCCCTGACGGGGGGAGCCCCTCAGAACGAGACGGAAGGACTGGCGCTCAACATCTACCGTACTTTCTACAACCTTCGCAATCATCAAGGCGTGGGACAGGCCAAGGCGGTCGTCTTCTTCGTCGTCGTGGCCGTCATCGCGTACCTTCAGTTACGCCTGACACGAAGCAAGGAGTCTGACGCATGAGCCAAAGAGAAAAAACATTCAACATTGTGGGATTCTTCGCCCTGCTGGTCGTGGCCGTCCTGTGGCTCGTACCGCTGGCGTTGGTGCTGATGAACTCCTTCAAATCCAATCTGTTCATCTCCCAGACGTTCTTCTCCCTGCCGGACGCGCAGTCCTTCTCCGCCGTGCAGAACTACACCGCGGGGGTATCCAACACTAAGTTCTTCGCCGCGGCGGGATGGTCCTTCTTCATCACGATCGTCTCCGTGGCGCTGATCATCCTTGTCACCTCGATGGCCGCATGGTACATCGCCCGGGTCAGGGCCTGGTACACCTCCGTGCTGTACTACCTATTCGTGTTCTCGATGGTCGTGCCCTTCCAGATGGTGATGTTCACCATGTCGAAGGTGGCCAACGTGACCCATCTGGACAACCCCTTCGGCATCGTCG
>JGI24699J35502_11133649_pt1 | contig 12923 bp, 8 predicted proteins | sample TergutMp193P4_FD_35502 | JGI IMG/M metagenome (IMG submission 35502) | reverse complement strand
GAGCCGATGGCTATTCGCGCCCTGGCGTTAAAAGCCCCTGTCCGCGTCAAACCCTACCGCGAATACGCGGCGGGTATAGACGTGGATTTATTCCGCAACAGGATTCCTTCTTATGTGCTGACGGTGCAGGGCGAGGACGCGACAAGCCGCAGCGACCCTTCGCTGTACGCGATTTATGATCGCTCCTCCGGCGCGACCGAACCGGCGAGCGTGGCGCAGATCAAACTTAATATGATCGGCGGCGCAAGCTGGAGAGTTGCGGGGCAATGGATAGAGTGGGAATTCCAGGTGCCGGAAAGCGGAATGTACCGTATTTCCATCAAGGGCCGGCAGAACTATAACCGTGGTTTTGTATCCAACCGTACCGTGATGATAGACGGACAGACGCCCTGCACGGAACTATCCTCCGTACCCTTTACCTACGACAACAAATGGAAGCTTGTTACGCTCCGCGACGAACAGGGGGATATGCTGTTCCCCCTGCGGTCGGGCAAGCATACCCTGCGGCTTCAGGCGACATTGGGCGGCATGGGTGAACTGCTGAACGTAATGGAAGAAAGCATATTCCGCCTGAACGGAGTGTACCGTAAAATACTCGTGCTGACGGGAACCGAGCCTGATATATACCGCGACTATCGCGTGGATACGATATATCCCGAAGTTATGACGGCAATGGAACTGGAAAGCAAGATACTCTACAAACTGGTTGATGATTTAACCGCCTATACGGGAGAGCGCAGCGCGCAGGCAGCCGCGACATTAACGCTTGCGCGGCAGCTTGAACTTTTTGTAAGGCGGCCGGATAAAATCCCCAGGACGCTGGTTAATTTTAAGAACAATATCAGCTCTCTGGGCGACAGCCTGCTCGCCCTTACTCTATCCCAGCTTGATGTTGACTATATAGTGATAAGCGCGGCCCAGGCCAGACTGCCGGTTGTCAATGAAAGTTTCTTTGTCGCCGCTTCTCACGAAATACGATCCTTCATTACGTCGTTCTTCGTGGATTACAATAATCTGGGCGACGTATACCGCGGTGAAGATGTCGTTGATGTGTGGATGATCGCGGGGCGCGATCAAAGCACCATCCTGAAAGCGATGATAGACGACACGTTTACTCCGCAGACGGGGATCAAGGTGAATGTAAAGCTGGTAGCGCCGGACGCGGTTATGCCCGCGGTCGTCGCAGGTACGGGGCCGGACATGGCGCTTACCATGCCGCAGGTCGATCCGGTAAACTACGCTATCCGCAAAGCCGTTTTGGATGTTTCCCAATTCCCGGGTTATGAAGACGTAGTCAAGGAATTAAACCCCAACGTGGTTATACCGTTTGCCTTTAACGGCGGCGTATACGGACTGCCGGAAACCCAATATTTTCATGTAATGTTTTACCGGAAAGATATTTTGGAAGAACTTAATCTGGAACTTCCCGATACCTGGGATGATCTTATCAATATTCTGCCGATTATTCAAAAAAATAACATGAACGTCGGCATTCCTTCGGTTGCGACTAACGAGCAGATAAATATCGATTTTTCCAACTTCCTTGCGCATTTGTTCCAGCGCGACGGCAGGCTTTATAATGAAAATGGTTCCCGCACCCTTTTGGACAGTGAAATAGCAATCGAAGCCTTTGATGTCTACACTAAATTCTTTACGCATTATAAAACGCCGGTTGTTTACAATTTTGTTAACCGCTTCCGCACCGGCGAAATGCCCCTTGCCTTTGCCGATTACACCAACTTTAACACGCTGGAAGTCTTTGCGCCGGAACTGCGCGGCCTGTGGGGTTTTGCCCGTATGCCCGGCCTTAAAAAGAGCGACGGCACCGTAAACCGCTCGGTATCGACCGGAACTCTCGCTTCCATGATTTTTTCGGATACAAAGCGTCCCGACCTTTCATGGGAATTTATGAAGTGGTGGATCAGCGCGGATACCCAGTTGAGGTTTGGCCGTGAGCTTGAAAGCATAATGGGCGCCTCGGCGCGCTATCCTACGGCAAATTACGAAGCCTTCAGGCGGCTTTCATGGGGTTCGGATCAAATGGCGGTGCTGGATGAACAGCGTTCATGGGCTGTGGGTACGCCGGAAGTGCCGGGCGGTTATTTTGTAAGCCGCCATATTACCAACGCGGCGCGCAAAGTATTGAACGAGGGAGAAGATACGCGGGAAACCATGCTGGACTATACGATTACGATTAACGATGAGTTAACCAAAAAACGGAAGGAGTTTGGCCTTGACTACTAGGCCGGGGAAGGGAGTATTTAACCAATGAGTTTTGCGAATTACAGGGAAAAGAAAAAAGAATCCTTCCTCCGGCTGGTAAAGCAAGTGGCAAAAAGCAGGGTGTGCTATATTTTCCTTGCCCCTTATGTGATTGTTTTCGCCCTTTTCTATGTAGCCCCGCTGCTCATATCGGTTTTTTACAGCTTCACCTATTTTAACGTTTTGGAGCCGCCAAAGTTTATCGGCCTGCGCAACTATCTCAATCTGCTGCTTGCCGACGATGTGTTTTTAATATCGCTGAAAAATACGTTTATTATGGCGGCGGTTACGGGACCAATCGGGTACATAATGGCGTTTTTGTTCGCGTGGTTTATCAATGAACTGCCGCGTTACATTCGCGCTTTTGTTACCCTGGTTTTCTACGCGCCTTCGATTGCCAGCGGCGCTTTTATGATTTGGCTGCTTATTTTCTCCGGCGACGCTTACGGTTATATAAACGGTATTCTGATGAATCTGGGCATACTCGATCAACCGGTGCTGTGGCTGACTGACCCCAAATACATGATGCCGGTCATGCTCATCGTTATTCTGTGGATGAGTCTGGGCGCGGGCTTCCTTGCCTTTATCGCCGGGCTTTCCACGATTGACGTGTCTCTCTACGAGGCGGGACTGGTGGACGGCATCTCCAACCGCTGGCAGGAACTGTGGTATATTACCCTGCCCAACATGAAAGGAATGCTCATGTTCGGCGCCGTTATGGCGATTACCCAGGCTTTCGGCATTGCGGATGTTACCATTGTTCTTGCCGGTTTTCCGAGTACGGACTACGCGGTGCATACGGTGGTAAATCATCTTATTGACTATGGTACGACGCGTTTTGAGATGGGTTACGCTTCCGCGATAGCGACGTTGTTATTTTTTACCATGATTGTGTGCAATGCTATTATCCAGAAAATGCTGAAACGGATAGGGACATAAGGGGCAGGCATGAAAGCGAAGAAAACCAAAAAATTAATCGGCGGCAGAAGGCTTAATCGTTCCTATGGCGGCGACGTATTTATTTTTACGCTGCTTACCGTCTTTGGGGTGTTTTTTGCGTTCCCGCTTGTGTATAACATCAACCACGCGTTCAAACCATTGAACGAAATATTCCTCTTTCCGCCCAATATTTTTGTACGCCGTCCAACGTTAAACAACCTCCAGGACCTTTTTATAATGATGAGTAAATCCTGGGTTACTTTTTCGCGCTATATTTTCAACACGGTCTTTATTACCGCGGTCGGAACCGCGGGCATGATCATTGTCGCTTCGATGGGCGCGTTTGTTGTCTCCAAGTACAAGTTTCCGGGCGCAAAGGTGTTTTTCAACGGCGTCATTATCACCCTTATGTTTTCGGTGTATGTAACGGCAATTCCCAACTACCTCGTTATGGCGAGGCTCGGCTGGGTTGACACCTATCTTTCGGTTATTGTTCCGGCGTTTGCCATGCCCATCGGCTTCTTTTTGTTAAAACAGTTTATTGATACCATACCGGATACGCTGCTGGAAGCGGCGAAGGTTGACGGCGCGAAAGAATGGCGCATTTTCCTGTACATTATCCTGCCCATGATAAAACCGGCATGGCTTACGGTAATGATTTTTTCCGTGCAGAACCTGTGGAACCTTCGGGCTTCCAATATGATTTACTCGGAGCAGCTTAAAACCCTGCCCTATGCGCTCTCCCAGATCATACTGGGCGGTATCGCGCGCGCCGGTGTAGGGGCTGCGGTAACCCTCTTTGTAATGATCGTGCCGCTGGTAATGTTCATAATGGCCCAGAGCAACGTATTGCAAACCATGGCCAGTTCGGGGATAAAAGAATGATAAAATTCAACCGGCTGCTTCCTTCTTTTCTCTTTGCTCTTTTCTTTTGTAACATTTCCCTGTTCGCGGAGCCGACGAATTACACCTACAATTACGATTTTTGGCTTGAGCAAGTCGCCTCTCCCGATCCTTACCGGGTCAGCGAGTACATCCTCGGTTCCACTTTGGGCATTGGCAGTTTTAGGGAACCGCAGGGCTTATTTGTCAGAGATAACCGCATTTACATTTGCGATTCCGGCAACAACCGGATTGTCTTGCTTGAGGTGGGGGAAAACGGGGAACATAAGCTGGTTTCGACGGTTTCTTCCGTGATCATAGACGGCGCGGAAAGCCCCTTTAATTACCCCATGGATATATTTGAAAACCGGGACGGTTCTCTGTATATCGCCGATACCAACAACCACCGGGTACTCAAGCTGGATAAGGACTGGAATTATATCGCTTCCATACTGCAGCCGGATGATGAAAGCATAGAGGAGTATATAGAGTTCCTTCCGCTCAAGTTAATCGTTGATTTTGCGAATCGTCTGTTTGTGCAGGCCCGCAATATCAATAAAGGGCTTTTGGAATTTGACAGCCGGGGAGAGTTTGCCGGCTATATGGGCGCGAACAAGGTTCATGTCAATATAGTTGATTATATATGGAAGATGCTTTCTACGCAGGCGCAGAGGGCGCGGATGGATCTGTTTATCCCCACCGAGTACTCAAACCTCTGCCTTGATCATGAAGGTTTTGTGTATGTTACCAACTCAAGCGGGCAGACGGATCCGGTCAGGCGGCTTAACGCCATGGGGCAGGATATTCTGATTCGCAATGGTTACGAAGACCCGGTAGGCGATTTAGCCTTCGGTAATGCGGGCGGTGTGTCGGGACGCTCCCGCTTTATTGATGTTACCGCCATGGACAACAATTCCTACGCGTGTTTTGACCGAACGCGGGGAAGAATTTTTATGTATGATTTCCAGGGCAACCTTTTATTCGTCTTTGGCGGTCTGGGCAACCGCAGGGGAAGTTTCCTGCTTCCGACGGCCATTGACCGGATGGGCGACTCTCTGTACGCTCTGGACGCCCGATCCGCCGCCCTGACCCGTTTTGACCTGACCAATTACGGGGAAATGATATATCGGGCGTTAAATGAGTACAAGGCCGGCCGTTATGAATCTTCCGCGGAAGTGTGGGAGGAAGTGCTCAAGATGAACGGCAACTACGATCTTGCCTACATCGGCATTGGCCGGGCGGCGCTGCGGCAGGGCGAATATCTCAAGGCGATGAAATACTATAAACTTAAACATTACCGCGAAGGGTACGGCAAGGCGTTTCAGTTGTACCGCAAACAATGGATGGAAGAAAACCTATGGTGGATTCTGCTGGCGCTGGGCGTCCTGATCCTCACGCCGCCCCTTATTAAAGTTGCCATTAGAACAGGCAGGGAGATCAAAGAAGCATGAGATTTACCGATAAAGCGTGGTGGCGCTATTTGGGAAAAACTCTGCGTTATTCCCTGTATGTAATTGTTCATCCCATCGACGGCTTTTGGGATTTAACCCACGAGAAGCGGGGTTCTCTGGCAGCGGCCAATGTTATTATCTGCGCGGCAGTGCTGGTAGAAATATTGCGCCTAACGTTAACCAATTTCCAGTTTGTTACCATTAACATGGAGTATTTTAACGCGGTAATTGTAGCGCTGCGCATTCTGCTGCCGGTTGTTCTGTGGACGGTGGCGAACTGGAGCCTGACCACCCTTATGGACGGCAAGGGGAAGATGGGTGAAATTTATATGTCGATTTGTTACGCCCTTACCCCCTATGTAATCATCAACGCGGGTTTAATAGTGTTAAGCCAGTTTGTCACCTTTGATGAAGGCGCGATTTACTGGGTGTTTGCGGGTTTTGCGGCGCTGTGGACCGCTATACTCATACTTGCCGCCATGATGATGGTTCACGATTACAGCATCAGCAAAACCCTGCTGTCAAGTTTTCTTACCGTTATCGGAATGGGAGTAATGGTATTCATATTTGTCGTTTTTTTCAGTCTTGTCAGCGACGCGGTGGCGTATTTCGTTTCGCTGTATAAAGAAATTTTATTCAGGGTTATTTAGGGGGGTAAGTGAGAAGATCGATTTGGCTGCTGGTAATAATTTTTATCTCATGTACCATTTCCGCCTGCGGTAAACCACGGCAAATAATGGAAAGGCCGGTTGTTCTCTATGAAAAGGACGTAGAGCCGGAAGAAGAGGTAATAGAGAATGAATTTCTGCGGCTGCGCTTTCTGCCCCATACAGCGGAAATAATATTACAGGACAAAACCAGCGGCGTGGAATGGTATTCCGCTCCCCCGGACGCGTCCACGGATAAAGCGGCGGATTATATTACCGCGCAGCTGATGAAATCCCAGTTTACGCTGCAGTACGCCGATGTGTCCGGAGTCGGCGAGACCATGTATTCGGGCCCGCAAAGCGTTGAACAGGGTTTTTGTGAGTACGAGCTTATCGAAGGCGGCCTGGAAGTTCGTTACACCATGGGTAATGTTTCCCGCAGTTATCTCATTCCTCCCGCGATGGAAGAAAAACGGATGGTATCCTATCTTGATAAAATGGAGACGGATGACCGGCGTAAAATCGAAGCCAGTTACCGTTTGTACGATATTAACAACCTGCGCTCAAGCGACAATAAAGCGACCCTGCTTTCTCAATATCCCGATCTTGCCCACGAAAAAATCTATGTATTACGGGAAAACACCCAGGAATTCATGAAGGAGCAATTTGAGGAGTTTTTTGCGGCCGCCGATTACACCCGCGAAGATTACTATATGGATGCTTCCCGTTATGCGTCATCAAGCGGCGCGGACAAGCCGGCTTTCAATATAACGCTGCGTTATACGCTAGACGGAAAATCGCTGGTTGTCAGCGTACCCTTTAACCAGGTTGCGTACCGGTCAGCTTTCCCCATAACCCGCCTGGATATTCTGCCCTTTATGGGAGCGGGTTCTCTGACCGACGAAGGCTATCTGTTGGTGCCGGACGGCAGCGGGGCGCTTATATACTTTAATAACCGAAAATACGGACAAATCCCCTACAATATCGGCGTTTACGGCTGGGACGAGGCGATGCCCCGCGATGCGGTAGTAAGCAACAGTAAAGCCCCGTTTCCCGTCTTTGGCGTACATAAAAACGGCGCCGCTCTGTTATGTATAATAGAGGAAGGTTCCGCTTATGCCAGCGTACACGCCGATGTGTCCGGCCGCAACTGTTCGTATAACAGCGTATACGCCAGTTTTGATATGGTTCACGGCGCGTTAATGGATATTTCCGGCCGCAGCGACCGGGCGGTGTATCAGTATGAGAGCGGATTGTCGCCGGATGAAAGCATAACCATGCGTTATACCGTCTGTGCAGAGGGCGGTTATGTGGGCATGGCAAAAGAATACCGCTCCTGGCTGCTCGATAAATATCCCTCCTTCAAAAATAAAAAGGACGGCGGCGTTCCCGTTGCGGTGGAGATAATCGGAGCGGTAAATAAAACCCAGCACCGTTTGGGTATGCCGGTCGATCTTCCCCTTAAACTTACCTCTTACCGTGAAACGGCGGACATGATAGAAGATTTTGCCGGTTTTGGGTGGAGCAATGTTCATGTCAAACTTAACGGCTGGTTTAACCGCAGCGTTGATCATTCCGTGCCGGTAAAAGTTAAACTAATAAGGGAACTTGGCGGCAAGAGTAATTTTTCCAGAATAGTATCCGCCGCCGATAATAATAATTTCACGCTTTATCCTGAAGTTGATTTTCTTTATATAAGGGATGTAAAAACATTTGGAGGATACAGTCTTTACCGCGATTCGGCGCGCTATATAAACCGCAAAAGAATAGAAAAATATCCCTACAGCTTTGTATGGTATGGCGAACGTAAACAATGGGGAAAACTCAATCACCTGGCGCGTCCCGCTTCCATGCTGTCCATGGTTGACAACTTTGTTAAGAAAAGCCCGTCTCTGGGCCTGCGGAATATCGCGTTCAGAAATATTGGCTCAACGCTTTCGGGGGATTACAACGAGAGGCGCCATGTAAGCCGCGAAGGGGCGATACGAATGCGGCAGGATAAATTGGAGGAACTGACCAACGCGGGAGTCGGCGTCATGATAAAAACCGGTTTTTCGTATTCGGCGCCGTGGGCTTCCATAATAACCGACATAATGCTGGATGATCAGGATTTTGGCATTACCGATGACGCGGTGCCCTTCTATCAAATAGCCCTGCACGGTCTGGTGCCGTATACCGGCAAAGCAATCAACCTTGCGGAAGATTACACGATAAATATGTTAAAAACGATAGAAAGCGGAGCGGGGCTTTACTTCAGTTTTATGGCCGAAGAAACGGCGGAACTGCAGGAAACCAAGTTCAGGCAGTTTTTCGCCAATGAATACCCCAAATGGATCGGCGATGCCGACGCGTTATACCGGCGATTTTCCGCCGATTTCGGACATCTGTATAATCAGGCCATTGTCGATCATGCAATACTGTCATCAGGAGTTACCATAACCGTGTATGAGGATGGAACCAGGGTTATTGTTAATACCAGCGCCAACGACTGGAATTATTACGGGAACAGCGTTAAATCGAAAAATTACATTGTACTGGGAAAGGGGGAGTGATGTATCTCATCAGGAAGAATAACAAGTTGTCGCTGACACTTGACGGCAAGAATGCGATAGTTGGATATGTATTCTTACTTCCCTTTCTTATTGGTTTTTTGGCTTTTATGTTTTTTCCCATTCTGGAATCCCTGCGGATGGTTTTTAGCGACGTAAGAGTCGATCTTATTAAAAATGGTTTTGCCATGACTTTTACCGGACTTGAAAATCTTAAACGGGTGCTGATGATTGATCCTGAATTCAACCGGATGCTTGTTGAGGAAATCTGGCGCATGGTGCTGATTGTTCCCGCTATTATCATATTCAGTCTTTTTATCGCGCTTATTCTCAATCAGGAATTCAGGGGCAGGGGGTTTGTACGGGCTGTTTTCTTTCTGCCGGTAATCCTCTCTTCCGGCGTTATGATCGGGCTGGAAACCAACAATTCTCTTTTGAGCAATATGGCGGAAATAATTAAAGAAGGTAATCTGATGCGGTCGTCAATTACCAAAGTACTTGAGGATATACTGGTTACCGAAGGCGCGGTCAATGATTTTATGGCGTACATATTTATCATTGTAAACCAGATTTACGACATCGCGATGGCTTCGGGAATCCAGATAATAATTTTCCTTTCCGCTTTGCAGACGATCCCGCCGAGTATGTTTGAAGCCGCGGAAATTGAAGGCGCTACCAAATGGGAGTGCTTCTGGAAAATAACGTTCCCAATGGTCAGCTCTTTGATAATGGTTAATATTGTTTACAGTGTCGTAGATTACTTTTTAAGAACCGATAATCGCGTTATGACTAAAATCAACACTGCGCTGATGCAGCGTCTGGAATTTGGTTTTTCAACGGCAATGGCATGGATATACTTTTTGGCTGTTATATTGATTCTGGGAATAGTAATGGGGATAATTTCCAGGAGGATATACTACTATGAATAAAAACGAACAAACGGCGGAATGGGGCAATATATCCCGGCATTACCTGCTGAAAAAAACCGTTTTGGATTATTTCTTTAAATTCTGCCGCGCGGTCCTCCTGTTTGGCCTGTGTTTTCTTATTTTGCAGCCCATTCTGGATAAAATCTCGGTCAGTTTTATGGAACGGCAGGATTTATACGATGGTACGGTCATAAGCATTCCCCGTAATGTTACGCTGGGTAATTACTTATTGGTAAACCAATTAATTGGCTATTGGTCTTCGCTTGCGCAAACATTGTTAATTATCATCATTAGCGCGGTATTGCAGATTGCGGCGTGTACTCTGGCGGGGTATGGGTTTGCGCGTTTTAAGTTCCCGTTAAAGAACTTCTGGTTTATGTGCGTTATGTTGATTATTATTATACCGCCCCAAACAATAATGTCATCGCTTTATTTGAATTTCAGGTTTTTTAGCATATTGGGTATTACTAAAGTAAATTTACTCAACAGCGTGGTAGGCTTTTGGATGCTTTCCGCGACCGGTATGGGGCTCAAAAGCGGTTTGTACATATTCATGCTCAGGCAGTATTTCAGAGGTATGCCCAAAGAACTGGAAGAAGCGGCGTGGGTTGACGGCTGCGGCAGGTTTAAAACTTTTATGCAAATTATGCTTCCCGACGCGATGCCCATGCTTACTTCGTGTTTCCTTTTTTCGTTTGTATGGCAGTGGACGGATTCCTTTTACTCGACTTTATTTTTAAATAATTATAGGGTATTATCAAAGGGGCTGGGAAGCCTTGCCGAACGGTATTCCCAGTGGTTTGCGCAGACTTATGTACAAACCGGGAACGCGGGGGTAAGCGCGTTTGCGCCGGTTGCGGAAACGCAGATGATGATTGCTACGTGTATGCTCATGTGTCTTATCCCGCTGATAATATTATATCTGGTGGCTCAAAAGGCGTTTGTTGAATCCCTGAGCCAAACGGGTATAAAGATGTAGATTTCAATGCGGAAAACGCGTCGCGATAAACCGCTTGAGATATATTTTTTTGAGGAGGCATTAAATGCTGAAAAAAAACATCGTTTTGGTGCTTATTGCACTGGTTTTCATCGCGGTATCTCCGGTATGGGCAGGAGGTGGAAAGGATATTAAAGGTATGGATATTACCATCGGCAACTGGTGGGCTGATTATGATACCAATACTTTTAAACCGGCGAACGACACCGATGAAAAGACTCTTGAATGGCGGAAAAAAATCCAGAAGGATTATGGCTTTACCATTCGCGAAAAAAACATCGCGAGCTGGAGTGAAATGCCGCAGTTGGCAGCCACGTCCATTATGGCCGGAAAACCCGCAGCGCAGGTTTTTGTTCTGCAGCCGAACTGGGCAATGGCGTTAAAAGCGCAGAATCTGATCTATCCGGTAACCGACAATGGCGCTGTTAATTTAAGGAAACCTGAACCGATAGCACGGGGCGCTCTGCCGGTCGAATGGAATCAGGCGACGCTTGACGCTTTTAATTTTGGCGGCAAGAGCTACTCTTTCTCTGTAGGTATCAATCTGACCAATGCTCAGGTTGTATTCTTTAACAAGCGGCTGTTCAGGGAAGCGGGTCTTGATCCGAACCTCCCCTACGATCTTCAGAAAAACGGACAGTGGACATGGGAAAGATTCCTGCAAGTCTGTAAACAGCTTACCAGGGATATAAACAACGACGGTATCATTGATACATACGCGCTGCCCAGGGATCTTTCAACCGATATTCTCGATGCGATAGTTTCCAGCAACGGAGCCCAGTATGTTACCAAGAACGCCAGAACCGGCAAATTTGAAAATGCCACCGGTACACCGGCATTCCTGGAGGGCCTGCAGTTCGCTATCAGGCTGAACAACGAAGGCGTTATGAAACCCCGGCCGGATAACACTAACTGGGACTGGTATAAATCCGAATTCGCCGATGGAAAAGTCGCCATGCGTATTGATGAGTCTTATGTATGGGGCGAACTCGGGGATATGAAAGATGACTGGGGCGTTGTGTTATTCCCCAAGGGACCGAAGTCGGCGACTCAGCGCGTATTTACCCGCGAGAACGTAATGGTTATTCCCGCTTCCTATTCCAAAGAAGAAGTAGAGAAAATTCTGTTCGCGCTGCAACTGTGGTATACCCCCGTTACCAATGACTGGAAATCCGGACTCTACAATACTTTCCGCGATTCCCGCGCTGTTGATGAAACCGTCGCGCTGATTCGCGATCCGAAACTGCACATTGTCAAGAACTTTGCTTTGGTAGCCGGTTTGAATCGCGGCGACATTGCCTGGGAAATGTGGTATCATGAAGGCGATCCGGCGCAGCTTATCGAAGCGGTTTCGCAGTCATGGAACGCTATTATAGACGATTCAAACTTTTAGTTTGAGGAAATAATGATGAACAGTATCATCGTAAACGGAATAAGCCTGCCGAATATCCCCTGGGAAGATCGGCCGGCAAGCAGCGACCCTCAAAAGGAACTGATGTGGCGGTATTCAAAAAACCCCATCATTAAGCGCAATTTAACCGTGCGTTCAAACAGCATTTTTAACAGCGCGGTTGTTCCTTTCAAGGGTGAGTTTGCCGGCGTATTCCGCTGCGATGATACTGCGCGTCACATGGACATTCATGCCGGAAAGAGCAAGGACGGGATTAACTGGAAAATTGACGATAACCCGATTCAATTTAACAAAACCAGTTCCGACTTGCCCGATTCCGACTACAAGTACGACCCGCGGGTGATCTTTATCGAAGATCGTTATTATATCATCTGGTGCAACGGCTATCACGGCCCCAACCTCGGCCTGGGTTATACGTTTGATTTTGAAAAATTTTATCAAATGGAAAACACGCTGATGCCCTATAACCGCAACGGCGCGCTCTTTCCCCGTAAAATCGGCAAAAATTACGCCATGTTCAGCCGCCCCAGCGATTCGGGGCATACCCCGTTTGGCGACATTTTTTATTCGGAAAGCCCCGACCTGATGTATTGGGGGAAGCACCGCCACGTTATGGCGCCTTCGGGCGGCTGGCAGAGCACCAAAGTCGGCGCGGGACCCTGTCCCATTGAGACTACCGAAGGCTGGCTGCTGTTCTACCACGGCGTGCTGACCAGCTGCAACGGTTTTGTCTACTCGTTCAGCGCGGCCCTGCTCGATCCCGAAAAGCCGTGGAAGATTATCGCCCGCGCCAATCCCTACATCATCAACCCGCGTGAAATTTACGAACTTGCCGGCGACGTGCCCAATGTCACCT
>JGI24699J35502_11133650_pt1 | contig 12936 bp, 11 predicted proteins | sample TergutMp193P4_FD_35502 | JGI IMG/M metagenome (IMG submission 35502) | reverse complement strand
CAGACTCAGATCAAAATCCATAATAAATCCTTTGCTTAAATTGAAAGGTTTATCCGGCGTAAGATCCAAAGAGGTACGTTTGTCTTTGTTTACTTCAGACGACTGAAAATAAAGTCCGCTCTTTAACCTGTCGTCGGCATTGATCTGCAAAATACAGGAAAAAAGCAACAAGAACAATGGTATTCCGGTTCGCATCGCATCCCAAGCAAAAAAGAGTTTTATTTTTATTCGGATTATTAAGACAAATGTACTAAATATTGCGATAATTATTTAATTTTCCAAGAAAAAGTTTATAAGTATTTGCGGGCTTTTTTATATTTCGTACTTTTGCACGGGAAATAATCCCTAATTATTAACATATAAAAATCATAAATAAATTTATGGAAATCGTAAAAATTACAGGCAGAGAGATTTTAGATTCAAGAGGTAACCCTACCGTGGAAGTGGATGTGCTTTTGGTATCCGGAATTATAGGACGTGCGGCGGTTCCTTCGGGCGCTTCCACCGGTGAAAATGAAGCGTTGGAATTACGTGACGGAGATAAAAAACGTTACGGTGGTAAAGGCGTTTTGAATGCCGTTGAGAATATTAACAAGATAATCGCTCCCGCTCTGTTGGGGATGAGCGCGCTGGAACAACGTGCAATTGACAAAAAAATGATTGCGCTGGATGGAACAAAAACCAAATCCAAATTGGGCGCAAATGCTATTTTGGGCGTTTCATTAGCGGTTGCGCGTGCTGCGGCCGCTTATTTGGATATTCCTTTATACCGGTACATCGGCGGAACAAATACGTACATTTTACCGGTTCCGATGATGAATATCATTAACGGAGGCTCTCATTCCGACGCTCCGATTGCTTTTCAAGAATTTATGATTCGCCCGGCGGGCGCTTCGAGTTTCAGAGAAGGATTGCGTATGGGATCCGAAGTATTTCATGCTTTGAAAAAAGTATTACACGATAGAGGTTTAAGTACGGCTGTCGGCGACGAAGGAGGATTCGCTCCCACATTGAAAGGAACGGAAGACGCTTTGGAATCAATCCTTCAAGCAATCACGAACGCCGGATATAAACCGGGAAAAGATGTCGCTATTGCATTAGACTGCGCCGCTTCCGAATTTTACAAAGACGGCGTTTATGATTATACGAAATTTGAAGGCGCTACCGGAGCCAAAAGAACTTCAGCGCAACAAGTCGAATATTTAGCCGGATTGCTTTCCAAATATCCGATTGACTCCATCGAAGACGGGATGAGCGAAAACGATTGGGACGGTTGGAAATTGTTGACCGATAAGTTAGGCGGTAAATGCCAATTGGTGGGCGACGATGTATTTGTCACGAATGTTGATTTCTTGAAAAAGGGAATTGAAATGGGTTGTGCTAATTCGATTTTGATTAAGGTGAATCAAATCGGATCGTTGAGCGAAACATTAGATGCTATTGAGATGGCGCACCGCGCCGGTTATACTACCGTTACTTCGCACCGTTCCGGTGAAACCGAAGATTCTACGATTGCCGATATTGCCGTCGCAACCAACGCCGGACAAATCAAAACCGGTTCGTTGAGTCGTTCCGACCGTATGGCTAAGTACAATCAATTGCTTCGCATTGAAGAAGAGTTGGGCGATTTAGCTGTTTACGGATACAAAAGAGTTCAACGGAAATAAAATTGTCATTGCGGACTTGACTCGCAATCCATGATTATTAACCCTAACAGCGCTTTTAAACGCTGTTGGGGTATTTTTTTACATTTTTTAGTGAGGCATTGGAATACCTAAACGTTCGTAAATCAAACTCGGATCGGAAAGTCCGTTAATACCGATTGTAACAATTAACCAAATCGTAAAGAAGAGGTAAATCACAGACAGAACGATTCCTACCCATGCGCAAATCTTTCCGGCATTCATATTTTTATACGAACCCTCCGTATATTGTCCGGGATTGGAAACATAAAGATCCGTAGCGGATTTTGCAAATACCAATGCAATGATTCCGCAAATAATTCCAATAACTCCCCAACAGCAACAGGTTACAATAGAGAGTATTCCTAAAACCAAAACAACGGTTGCATTAGGAAGGTCACTCTTCGGTGCATTAAAATCATAATTATTATCCATATTAAACGAATTGATGAGTAAATATTTTATATATGTAAGAAATAACAATAATCAGTGCGGAAAGAATAAAAGCTCCTTTGATAATTTCAGGTCCGAATTTAAACTTGAATTTTAAATGCAGAGCTGTAAAAATAAAGCAAAAAAGGATGGGAATCGTTGCCGGATATAATTGAAAACTTTTTACGAAATCGCCTTCCAATAAAGCAATAACACTTCGCTGCAGACCGCAGCCGGGACAGTCGAAATGAAAAAAATGTTTACTCGGGCAAGTAAGCATGTGGTTTTTGAGCCATTCGATAAATTCTCCCATTTTGCAAGCGCATTATTCTTAAATCAGACAAAGATAATAATATATTTTTAAAATCAACCGAACCGACTAACTGTCGTAAATATTTCGGCCGGACAAATCCTTAAAAAACTCGGCAATTTTATCGGAAACGACTTCCGCATACCGTTTTCCTTTGTCTGCCGACGATTTTTCGGGATTGCCGATTCCGGTATCATCAGATACTTTACTCCAATCGCGAGGAATCCAACCTGTTTTTTCGTTCAAAGATTTTGCCGAAAAAGGTTTGAGAGTTCCTTTGCCGGCAGCGCTCAAATCAACTAATTCGGGATAGTAGTGCATTATTACGGACGTTTCCATTTCTCCGGCGTGATCGTCCGGATTTTCGAAATACCCCGTTTGCGGTTCTACATTAAATACATCGCAATTCGCGATGAGCATTTGAGGAAAATCTATCGTCAGATCCCGAATCATATTCTTGAAATGATTGCCTCCGTGCCCGTTGAGAATAATCAGGGTTTTAATTCCCTGATTATTCAAAGATGACACTATATCGGTCAATATACTTTTTTGGGTTTCGTACCGGGCATGAATACAGAAAGGAAGGTCTCGTTGCCCCGGATTTTGCGAACCCAAGGCAACAAAAGGTAAAACCATTCCTCTGACAGCATACCGGGAGAACGTTTTTTCTGCCGCATCTTTTGCGATTGCATAAGCGATATAACAATCGGTAAGATAGGGCAAGTGATAGTTATGAGGTTCCGTAGCTCCCCAAGGTAAAGCGGCATAAGCATACCGATTCTTTTTTACGTTACCGTAATTTTCCACGGATAAATCAATACCGGTATTGTGTTGCATTTTCTTTTATTTTAGTTCTTTAATTCTTAAATTTTTAAATGCTACCCATGAGCCGTGTCCGAGGAAACCGATATGTCCCTGTTTATTGGATAAGCCGGGGTGTTTATTCCCGTCAATGGTAGCTGTAAAGTTTTTGCTGGCTTCGGCAATATCTCCGTCTAAGATTACCGTTCCGTTCAAAGTTATTGTGATTCGATTCCCTTTCGCAATCACTTCTTGATAGTTCCATTCTCCGAGCGGTTTGAGGTAACCTCGCTTTGCAGGGATTACGCCATATACCGAGCCGTGATACTGATATTCATGTAAATCTTTGTAAACTTCGGCCTCATTATCCAAGATTTGCAATTCCATCCCGACATAAGCCGCATCTCCTTCAAGCGGCGCGCGGATTCCCAATCCGTTATTGGCTGCCGGAGTTAACAGAAATTCAAAGCGCATCACAAAATCCGAATATTCTTTTTCGGTATAGAGGTTGCCGCGTCCTCCTTTGGCAGGATCGCATACTATCATACCGTCTTTGGCATAATAATCATTCAGATTGCCGATCCAACCGGTCATGTTAACGCCGTTAAACATAGGGACAAAACCTTCTTTCTTTTCGGCATCGGAAACTGCATAGGCTTTGGGGCGTGGAATTTCTCTTATATAAATATCCCGAAATGCGATTCGGGAAGTGTGCGCCTGCAATTCAACGGCTCCTTCCGGAAAGATGGGTAACGAACGATCCCAGTAGTTCTCCAGAATCGTATGATCGGTTACTAATTGACCATTCAAATAAATAGTAACTTTATCGCCTTCCATGCGAATATAAAACGAGTTCCATTCGTTGACGGGATTATCGGCCACTACCGAAGGTATTGACGGATTTTTTTGGTTGTTGTATAATCCCCCGGAACCCACTTGCGCATCTTTGTTGGCGGTATCCCAAATTTGTACTTGCGGACTGCCGCGCAGGTAAATGCCGGAATCCGTTTCGGGATCAATACGCCAATCCACATACAGTTCGAAATCGCCGTATATTTTTCCGGAACAAAGATTTTCATACCCTTTGCCTTCATAGACTAATAATCCGTTTTCCACTTTCCAGTCTCGCCGCATGATTTCGTCGGCTTTTACCTGTTTTTCGGCCAACTGCTTCGGCGTCATCTTTGCCCGGGTAATCGGGTTTTCAACCAAACCTTTCCAACCGGTGAGATCGCGACCGTTGAACATTGACACAAAACCATTGTCGGTGGGAAGGGAAGCCAAATGTTTCAAGATGGCCTGTTTTTGATAGTCGGCTTCGGTATCTTTGTTCACGGCTATTGCCTTGTTCAGCAATGCTGTTATTTCAGAACCGTAATATTCGGGATGCGCTAACGCTATGGTTTGTACGGCTTGTACCGCTGCCTGTTGTATATCGTTATTATTATCATCCAAATATTTTCCGGCAGTGATCAATCCCAAGAAAGTACCTGTACGGCCAATCTGTTGCAGTATGATTTTCTTTTGCTCCGGCGTTTTGGCAATATCTAACGCATTACGTAACAGGAGTAATTTTTGTTCGGGAGTGTTTTTCGAAAACTGTATTTTTGAGATATAGGCAGTCAAAGCTTTGTCGAAATACGGTCCCGAAGGATTATCGGCAGCTATTTTGTAAAGTTGCGGAGTTGCCGAGTTGTCGCTCCATTCAATCAATGCTTCAAAAGCCGCTTCTTTCAACTTGGGGTCTCCGCTGTTGAAGCCGGAACTCATCACCAAATCCAACGCTTTTTTGCCTCCGACCATAGCCAACAGATTGCCGTATGCGCTCGGATTATTGCTGATTGAAGCTTGTTCCATAACAAGTTCGGTCTGCCGGTCTTGACTTTGTTCTGATACGGCTGCAAAAAAAGCTTGTTGTAGCGCTATAACCTCATCCTCGTTCGATGCGGCATTCAGTAATTGTGCAATACGAGGGACATCCTTTTCCACAGCTACCGGCGCCAATGCTTTATAAGCGGCTAAACGCACGTTGGCGTCCGGCGATGAAGTTTGTGCAAAAATAGTTTCGGACTGCGATACCGCTTGGCGAGCCGCCAGAATTTCCAGAAAAGCCGTTTTTGCGGCAGGGGTCGCTTGCGGAATAGCGTTGGCAACTTCATTCAAAAGGTTGCTGTTTTTAAGTGTAAGTAAAGTGTTTTTGCCGGCGCCGACGACTCCCTCATCGTTTGTGTTGATTGCGGCAACAAGTTTTGAAAGGTTGGCGTTGTTTTCGGGCAATACATTAGCCAACCGACCGGTCGCTTCAACGGCAGCCGCCCGGATGGTCATGTCTTTGTCTTGTAAATAACCGATGATAAGATTGATCGGATTTTGTTCCGAGTTAGCATCGTATTGTTCGATTTCGGTTACTCCTCTTGCGCTTAATGCGCGAATAATTTCCGCTTTACGTTCCGCATTCTGCTCTTTCTTCAATAATTCGGTTAATTCTTTATACATTTTAGGCGTTTGGAGGTATGAGGAATAATCCAATGCCGCTAATCGGTACTGTTTATCGGAGCTTTTCAATGCCGTTAAAATTTCGTTAACCGCTTTTTTCTCATCCGAGTTGCGCAAAGCCATTACATAGAGTTCCAATGCTGCGCTTTTAGCGGCGATTTGCGATACTTCGGAAGTGGTTTTCAACATATTTTGGGCTGATTTCTCCACCACGTCTGCTTGCGTGGGAAGACTGTTGTTGAGATATAACACATAGGAACCCAAGGCATCCGTTGATTCGTAGTTGTAACCGGCTTTTTCCGCCGCTTCGGCCAATATCGTTTCCGAGGAAGGATCGGCTATTTGCGCCAAACTGTATAGCGCTGCTTTGCGAAGTTTGGCGTTGCCGGTTGTCGCCAATATACCGATGGCATCGTTGGCCGGTTGATAACGCATATAGCCGAGCGCTTCCACGAGCGTGATTTGTTGCGCGCCTGCGGTTTTACCGAGTGCGGCTGTCATTGCTTTTCCGGCATCGTCGTTACCTATACGTATTAATACACGGGCGGCGGCATCGGCCAAGCGAGCGCTATTCAAATATTGTGCGGCTGTTCCGACAGATTCGGCTCCGGCTACATATTGTAATTGGATTAACAAAAAATCTTTTAATTCGTCGGATTGGACTTCTTTGATCGCGTTACAGAGTTCTTCGGCTGTTTTTTTCTTTTCGGTCGGATTGTTTCCTTGCGAGGCGTATAAAGCTAATCCGCTGATGGCGGCTCGCACCTGAGAATCGTTTCCATGTCCCGGAGGGAGCAATTTAGACGCCAGAATCGGAATCACATTATCTGACCGGATTAATTCCTGCATAAGCCGGTTAAACGTTTCCGTATCTTTAGCGGGAAGTTGCATAGCGATATCCGCTATTTTCGTCTCATTGGTTCGCCGGTCATTGTTCTGTTGTTGAGCATGAACGGAAAAGGCAAAGCCGATTATTACCAAGAGAATGATTAATTTATTGTATATCTTCATTTTGAGTTCTAAGTTTTAAGTATTAAGTTCTAAGTATTAAGTTGAATTAATTCATAATTCATAATTTATAATTCATAATTCATAATTTTTCACACGCTCCACGGCGCTCGCATCGGTTGATTAATCATGGCATTCGCTCCCGGATCGTTTATAAACTCCAATCGAATCGGATCGAAATTTAACGAACGACCCAGACGGACGGCAATAATGGCCATATTAACCATTGTACAAGAACGAAAACCGTTGATTTCATTTAAGGCAAACTTTTGACGGGTACGCACCGCTTGATGAAAATCCGTCAGTTGCTCTTCCGGATCGGGAAATGCAGCCAACTTTCGTTCCAAATCCGGAATATTCGAACGGAATCCGGGATAAAGTTTACCCGAAGGGCCTTCTATATAAGGCGCATTTATGTCTTGATTGTCTCCGTCAAGAATAATTTTACACCCGTCGTCATAAGTCAGCTCGATGCGTTTCCACGTACCGCAAGCATCCGAATCCTGTTGAGGAGCATCTACATCCACCCGTATCGGATTTGTATAATCTTTTCCCAGAAAGTATTGAACAGGGTCTAAGTAATGTTGTCCCATATCTCCCAATCCGCCTCCGTCGTAATCCCAATAACCTCGGAAGGTTTGATGCACCCGATGTGAATTGTAGGGTTTGTAGGGAGCGGGGCCTAACCAAAAGTCATAATCCAATACAGCCGGGACCGATTCGGTAGCCAATCCGGTTTTTCCCACCCAATAAAACTTCCAGTCGAATCCGGTCGCCGCATTGATTGTTACTTTCAACGGCCAACCCAACAATCCGCTTTCCACTAATTTCTTAATGGGTTTGACCGTAGTCCCCATTCCGTAAAATATATCGTCAAACCGAAACCATGTATTGAGGCGGAATATGCGATTGTACTGTTTCATGGCTTCTTTTACCCGGATGCCTTCACCGATGGTCCGCGTCATGGGTTTTTCGCACCAAATATCTTTGCCGGCCTTTGCAGCATCAACAGCTATAATTCCGTGCCAATGAGGAGGAGTGGCAATGTGTACGATGTCAATTGCCGGATTAAGTAACAATTCCCGGTAATCGCGATATGTTTTCGTACCCGGCGGACATAGCGTTAATGCCCGGGATAAGTGGTCCGCATCCACGTCGCAAATAGCTATCGTGCGACCGGCATACGAAATGTGTCCTCTACCCATTCCGCCGACGCCGATAATCGCCTTGGTCAATTCGTCACTTGGAGCAAGGTATCCGACCCCTCCCAGTACGCGCCGAGGGACGATTGTAAATGCAACTGCGCCTAAAGCTGCTGTTTTCAGAAAGCTGCGCCTGCTTTGTTTTGTTTGATCCATGATGTTTGTTTATTTTTTATGATAATATTATTTATTAATGTATTGAACGCTCATGCGTTCAATAACCGTATATTCTTTGTGCATGAAACCGGGCAGGCATAAGTCAAATACATCAATATCACAAACAGCTGTGTATCGGGCAATTTTGCTTTTCATGGATAAAAAGCCTTCAATGTGTGTGTTGCCGATCATCCCGGAACCTAAAAGTCCTATTTTGATCATATCCGTGGTTTACATTTTTTGAAATCTCGGTAAAGAAAGATTAAGTTCCGCAAAAATAAACAAAATCGGTTAAATTAACAATTTTTTTCGTGAATATATGCAGATAAATTTTCATGTGGAGGCTTTTCATGTAGCAAAGGTATAAATAATACTCCTTATTTTATTTCCGATTAGGAGTCGGATTGAACTTTAAAAGGACTGTTGATAATCACGTCGCCTGTGCATCAAGTGTCAACTTCGCATTGTTGGAAACCGTAACATGATAATTTCATGGCACAATGTATTTTACAGTTTTTTGTTTGCTATTTATAATTAATTCAAGCCGGTGTATTTATATTTTTTTATTTTTTAAATACTAATAAAAAGGTTAATCCGTCCAAACTTTGGGGTTCACAACATTTTTAGTTATCTGTTTTTTATCGCACCCCTCCTATTTTTATGATCCAAATAAATTGTTAAAATTTGCCAATGTTTTAAAAATTAGAGCGAAATATAATATCTTTGTTGAAAGCGCAAATACATTTCATAAATAAAATTAAAAAAAAATCAAAACGCATACAACGTTTGAACAACTTTTTGCATCTATATATAAAATGGACTTTCATTTGTCTGAAGAACAAGTACTGGTTGCCGGGTGTAAAAAAAATGAATCTTGGGCAAGAAAGAAATTGTATGAACATTACGCTCCTGCAATGTTAGGGGTATGCGTCCGTTATACGAATGATTATGAAAAAGCAAAAGATGTTTTACATGAAGGATTTATCAAGATTTTCGTAAAGATAAATACTTATTCTGGAGAAGGTTCTTTGAGCGGATGGATGCGTCGCATTTTTGTTACGACGGCGCTTGAATTTTTGAGAGCGGATTTTCCTCTACGGTATATGGATGATGTCATTGATTCCAAGGATAAAATCGAAACGAATGAAGTTTCGGCAGTGGAAAAGTTATCCGCCGAAGATATTTTAAAATGCATATCCGAATTACCGAAGGGTTGCGGGTTGGTTTTCAATATGTATGCAATAGAAGGTTATTCACATGCCGAAATTGCCCGAATGTTGAACATAAAAGAAGGAACTTCACGTTCACAATTTGCGCATGCCAAACAGTTATTGCAACAGAAGATACAAGAATTACATATTCATACGAATGCAAAAAACAAATATGGATAAAGAGAACGACATATTCAGTGAAATTGTTAAAGACAAGCTATTGAATTATACCTTGCCGGTTGATGATGATTCTTGGGATAAGATAGCGGAACAATTGAATTCGGCTTCCCGGAGAAGAACGTATCTGCGCCGAATTGCAGCAATTGCCGTTGCGGCAAGCATCGCGTTATTATTTTTGATATTTTCGATTAGCAAAAAAACGTATCATCATGAAACAGCAACCCGATTATCCGATCAAGAAAAAACAATAGTACGGGATGTGCCTAAAAAAGATATTATTCAACCGGTTCCCCGACAAAATGCAGAATATTTACCGGTACTTAAGAAACCTCAATTCCGCGAACGATTGGCGGAAAATAGCCCTGCAACCGAAGTGATTCCCGATAAAAAAATTGCGGAAGAAGAAAATGCGGAAGAAAATTCGATTATTTACCCGGAAAAAGAGCCGAGCGTTCCGGAAAAACATCCGGTTTCTCCCGATCCCCTTTTTGATCTTGAAAAAGAAATGCAACCGATGCCGATCAAGCATAAAAACCGACAAAGCCTCCGTTTCTCTTTCGGTTCCGGCGGAAATCTTTTAGCGGATAATACAACGTCGCAAAATTCGAATTTTTCTTCGGGTGAATATTTAAATTCCGATTATGCATATTTTAGAGTAGCCGCTCAAAATGTTGCCGATTCACGGACGGACGATATTTTATTGTCTGAAAACTATTCGGATGTGACTTATCATTTACCTTTATCATTCGGGATAACGGTAAAGAAAGAGCTGAATCGAACGTTCGCCGTCGAAAGCGGTATTGTGTATTCGTTTCTTTCGACAACATTCAACAGAGAATCTCCTTTGAAAAGTAAAGCGAATCTGCAATTGCACTACATAGGTATCCCGTTGAACGTACATGCCCGTATCTTCGGAAATCGTTTCTCGCCGTGGGAAGTGTATCTTTCCGCAGGCGGAACGGTTGAAAAAGGTATTTTATCGCATTTTACACAAAAAACGGATTACGATAATACCGATAATTATGTGAGGACAATCGTTTCGAACGAAAAAATCAAAGGGTTACAATGGTCTGTCGGTATTTCGCCCGGAATAGATTATCAAATTCATAAGCATTACAGCATTTATTTAGAGCCGAAAGTGAGTTATTATTTTGATAATGATCAACCGATCAGCGCTCGAACCAAACATCCGGTTGGCGTGGGAATAAATGCGGGCGTCAGATATACATGGTAACTGTCGAATGACAGACAGTTCAACTCGGAAATATCAGTAAAGGATTGAATAGTAACGAATAGAATAAAGAATATCAATATGAATAAGTTTTTTAAAATCGGATTAGTAGGACTATCTTTATTGTTCTTCAGTTGTGACAAAAATGAAAAAATTGATACAATTGATACAATTGATACTTTGAAAATAGGCGAAATAACCGAAATTGAATCGAGCAGAACTGTTGAGAACTCTGAATACGGCTTATCACTTCAAGTTGAAAACATAAATGATAGCAGGTGTCCCACTGGTGGCGTTTGCGTTTGGGAAGGTAATGCTTCAGTCGAACTTCAACTTATTACACAAAAAGGAAAATACAATTTCACTTTGGATACGCATTCTCCTCCTATTTTCAAAAATGACACAGTGATAGAAGGTTTTAGATATGAATTGAGGAATGTTTTGCCATATCCCGGCGATGGAGAAGAGCAGCTGATAAAAACAGTGAGAATTTTGGTCAGCAATAATGAAAGTATTGATGATGCGTATTTTGGTGCAATTGTAATCGGAAAAGGGTTAGATTGCGGCAACTCTTTTCTAATTCGATTTGATAATGATGTTACGGGTCTTCCCTTTCCAAGTAAAGCTTATTATGAAATTAATTTGCCCGAAAAATATAAAATAAATAATGAAAGAATAAACGTCAAATTTCGAGTTCCCAATGCTGAGGAATTAATAGTTTGTACAACAATGGGGCCGGCCTATCCTCAAATATATATAGTTGAGGTTCGATGACAAAAAAGAAATACGGGATAAATAAGATAACGCTAAAAACTTAAATTAATATAAAAGCGATCATGAAAAAAAATACAATTTTTTTGATATGCATAGGATGCATATTTATATTGTCACAATGCGATGATAGCAGGATTTCAGAGGATGGGAACCCTATTGAACCGATTGAATCCCGGGACTATTCAACCATAGCATTCATTGCCCGGATTACCGATAACAGCGCCGAATGGAGCCTCTGTACTGTGGATAAGTCAGGGAATAATAGGCAGAAAATTGTTGATAAGACAACTACTTGCAGTAAACCTGTTCGTTCCGGGTCGGGTCATAAATTGTTATTTTCCACTTTAACGAATAATTATATGTATGAATTGTATGCCGTTGATACAGACGGCTCTGAACTTACTTTAATTGACAGGGCCGATGTTTATTGCGGAAATGCTGATTGGTCGCCTGATGATAATTATATTGTTTACGTCAGATGTTCGGATCCTTATTGGAATAATAGCGATTTAGTTCTCTATAATATATCAGACAAAACACATACCATTTTACAAAATGAGGGCAACACATCGTGTCCGAAATTTTCTCCAAACGGAAAACAAATTGCTTATTGTAAATCAACCGAAACAAGTGGAAATATTTACAAAATGGATATTACCGGAAATAATAACCAATTGATAATCAGCAATGCATCTTGTCCGAATTGGTCGCCGCAAGGCGATAAAATTGCCTATTTATCATCGGGAATAGACAGAAGCTCGCAAATATTCATAGCAAATGCGGATGGGAGCGGTCAAAAACAACTGACTTCTTCCGTATCACCGGTATGGTGGGATACAGGTTTTCCACGCGACGGAAATGAAGATCCTCAATGGACGCCCGATGGAAAGAATATAGTTTATGTATCATGGGAGAATGAAAAACCGGAAATATTTATCATGAATGCAGCCGGAAACGATAAGACACGACTGACAACGGCGGAATTTCGAGATGAATGTCCGGAAATAACGCTTGACGGACAATCTATTTTATTTTCGTCGAGAAGATCCGATATGATGAACAATGGAATTTGTATTATGGCATTGGACGGGAGTAATCAGAGAGTACTTTCTAATGCAGGCATCTATCCTATTGCATGCAGGTAGTTTTCACGCGTTAAATGTAACAAAAGGAAAATAATAACAGGATATCAGAGTAAAATATAAATCAGTAATATAAAAATAAATCAATTAGTATTATGGAAAAAACAGTTTTTTCATTTTTTCTTGCCGGTCTTTTGATTGGATGCAGCTATACTTATAAGGAAACTTATTCTTATAAAATTAATGAACCGGTATTCATGTCAATGAGTGAATTTAGAAATTCGGTGAACGTAACAAAAGAACAACATCAAATTAGCAATTATGGAAAAATATGCTTTTATAATGGTTTTTTATACATTTCAGAGTCGGAA
>JGI24699J35502_11133651_pt1 | contig 12945 bp, 11 predicted proteins | sample TergutMp193P4_FD_35502 | JGI IMG/M metagenome (IMG submission 35502) | reverse complement strand
TTGCACTGACAGGCGATCGTCCCAAATCTTGAATTAATACCACGTAACCGCCGCTTATTTTACGCATATAAACGGGTCCGCTTTGTATATCAACCAAACCGAAACTGTAAGCGCCCGAAGCGTTTCCCGGATGCTTTCCGAATATGTATTCCCCTCTTATTTGCGTCATTCCGACGGATGTTAGCGCAATATATTGAATATCAAAACCGATGTATTGCCGTTTAGCCAATCGTCCGATATTATCGCGCGTTTTGCTATCCTCCGTAAACTCTTTATCTTTCATCACATAAGTTGAACTGTCGGTTTGCAAAACCCCGCCCAGATAAAGCGAAACACCTCCGCTCAACGACATATCGTTACCGAAAACCTTGCTTGCCGATAAATGCCCGATAAAATCCATGTGACTGTCAATTTGAGGTTTGATTCCGTTTCCGGCAAACAAACCGGCTTCTAATTTGATCGGATTCCAAACCGATGTTTTTGCGGGTTGCAAGGTAATCATCGCTCCCAAATCCCGTTCATCCGGGAAAAGCGATTGTATAATGCGAGCGCGTTCCGGCGATTCACGAAGGGAAGAAGAATAAGCGATTTCGTGTCCGAAAGGACGATCGAAGATACCGGCTTTGAAAGCGTTTGTTCCGAACCAAGGGTCTTTAACATTGAGATAAAGATCTTTGAACATGACGACATTTCTTCCCTGCGCCGATAAAGCATTATCGCCTATTCCTTTATCCGTTACGTCAATTTGAACGACGCCGGAGGCAATGCCGTCTTCATAAGTCAGTTTGAAACGTCCGCGACGAATACCGAAACGACTGTAACTGTCCAAACCCTTGTAATCGGTACTCCCCGGATAATACGCATTACTTTCATACGAATTGGCCCGCTTGGCCAATTTAAAATTAATACCGTCCGCCGCCGCTTCTGCGTATTGATACTGCGTTTGAATATAACCGGACACTTTGAATTTCTGCAAAGTCGCTATAGCGCTCTGAAGCAACGATACTTTTTGATCCAATACTTCCGCACCGTTCAATTCCGGTTCTTGCAGTTGAGCAAACGCGGGCGCTGATAAACAAATACCAATGAAGAGAAAGATAATTCCCTTGAATACATTCCGTTTTTTTCTCATTTTTGTTTTCAATTTCGTTTACTTTGACGCGACAAAATTAGAAGGCGACTGTTACAGTTTCGTTACAAAACCGAGACATTTTTTTTATTTGTGTTTCATTTTACCGATAAGTTTCTTGTTGGTGTCTTGCATGAACGAGAAAGCACGCAAACATAAAGAATTGATGGATACTTTTAATAATGGGTAGAGTTTGAGCAAAGCTTGAAAAATCGGATTTAAAAAAACCTCTTGTCGGTAAAAAAAGAAGATACACATGAAGTTATTGCATCTATTTAAAAGAAAAAATGTATTTTTGCAATCAAAAAAAGAGTAATTTATTAACCATTAAAAAATAAAGGAATGAAAGGAATTTATTTGATTGTTCTAATCTTTTGTGCTTCTTTTACTTACAGTCAAAGCGCTTTGAATATTCTGGATCTGTATCACGAATCATTTCCGGAAGAGACCGCCCGAACCGTGACAGCCAATGCGCATATCGGTGATTACACGTATCATATGAATATCGCCGGGATTTCGTTTCAAGGGATTGCTTCTCCGGCTGATTATTTAAAAAATGAAAGTATCTCGTTGGATTTTGCCGATAACCGGTTAGCAGTCCGAATCGGAACGAAAACGTTTTATCCCGATTTGCCTGTATGGCAATTAATCCCTATCGTTAATTTCGCCGACAGCCCTTATACGGTGGCGGTTTCTCAGTTAGGCGATACAACCGATAACTTGGGCGCTCAATGCCGGTTTCATCCCGCCTTTTTAGATAATTTGTTGGGTTTACGATTATTTCAAGCCGACCTGTTGAATCTGACCGATATTCTGTGGGATCTTCCGATTGATGCGCAACGGCATTATATATTAGCTCCATCCGAACAGCCTTTTACTCCCCAAAGGGATTCGGTTATTCATCGGTCTATCTATGAAAAGCTGTCGAGAGGGAATCGGTTTACGTCGTTTGTCTTGACCGATAAAGATGTTAATTTTGTTTTTAATACCGATGAATCCGGTTTGAAATTGTCGGGACAACCGTATTACTATTTTGTAAGGACATTGACCGATACGGCGAATATTCGGCGACTTCGCGAGCAGGCGATTAAATGCTACGACGAAATTGAAACGAATGCAAAAATTATATTGAAAGATAAATATACTCCAAATCTTAATCCGCGTACCGGGGGATTGGGCGAGTTAGTGAAAACTTTAACCGCCTACAAACAGGAAAATGTTTTTAATCCTTATTCGATGTATTCTATAACAAAAGCTTTGACTACGCTGGATTCGCTTAATAATTTGACGAATGAGGATATCGGAATAAAATTTCAAATACAAAAAGACTATACCGAATCGTTCAAGTCCTATTGGGGTTCGTTGAAAAAATTCAATCCGTTGGTTTATTCAGCCGTTGAAAATACCGCGCAGTGGTCAGCTTTTTTCAGATATGTTCGTCAAGTAAATCCAGATAATTGGACTCAATTTGTCAGAAAAGTGGAAAATAACGCGAAATCGGACGCTCCGGCCGTTCAAACGCCGACTTCTTCCGAGATCAACTATTTCCGGTATTTTGATGAAAAGGAAAAGGACAGTCGGTGAGTGAAGCGAAATACCATTCGATTGGCTACAGCATGTGCGATAGCGCTTTTTTGTTAAGAATTTTTACTTTCCGGTGAGAAAAGGAGATGTTGCCTTCGTCAACCAATTTTTTGATTTCCTTGGATAAGGCCGGACGAGTAATTCCGAGATATTCAGCCAATTGAACCAAATTATGTTCATCCAACTCTATGGTATCGGAGTCTTCTTTCATATGGCTGAAAAGATAATAAACAAAGCGCGCTCGAATACTGCGAAATGTGAGTACGCGCAAACGAGTTAAGGTGCATTTATTGCAACCCATGCTTTCGCACAGAAAGTTTTGCAAAAATTGAGGCATACTATTCATGAGAGCAAAGACAGATTCTCTGGTTGCTCGCAACAAGGTTACCTCTTCAACTACCGTGAATGTTGCCGGGAAAAAGTTTTTTTCGGCAAAAATGTGAGGCGTCGCAAACGAACGGGGAGCGCGAATCGTTTCCACGCGAACCTCGTTGCCGGAAACGTCAATCACATCAACATTCAATTTCCCCTTAAGTAAGAGATGAAGGTATTTGCAAACAGTTCCTTGGGTGGCGACAACTTCTCCCTTCGGATATTCATCTATTCTATACTCTAAACGCTCTAATACTTCTTTCTGCATTTCTTTGGTAAAATTGCGGAAAAGCGGTATAGAGAATATATCGGTTATATCCATAAAAAAATGCGGCTAATATTTATATGCAAAAGTAATATTTTTTTTGCAAATTATGTATATATTAGCCGCAAAATTTTTATTTTAATTTTATTCCGAAAATTACCACTTGGTAATAAGTATCTTCGGATTGATGTTTAACGAAATCCACGCCCAATCTTGATATTTGGACGGATCGCCTCCCTTAACGGCTTTCATCGTATCGTTTCCAAACATGGTTGAATAACCGCCGGTGAAAGCGACATCTTTCATAACGTTCCAATTCACTTGTAAATCCCATTCCGAGCCCAGCGCCCGTTTTAGTTTATCGTCTCCGGCATATACGTCCGTTGTAGTGCTGAAATAATGATAATTCAGCGCAAGGGTTACTTTGGGCGACGCCTTGAATGAAAGCCCTATTTGATTGTCCCACAATCCCGGATTCGTATTGGAGTTGATAAAAGCGGAAGCATAAAAATAATCCATTGTTCCGTAGAATTTATGATGCGTTCCATACAAAGGATTAAATGCTTTATACTTATCGGCGTCTTTTCCGTCGTTACCGCTCAAATAATCGCTTGCCAAAAGAACTTTCCATGTCGGAGTAAATGCATAGGATGCGTTGATTGCCCACATGAAAGCGGAAACTTTTTTATCGGTTAAAGATGCCGTTTTTCCAGATTGATAATAAAAGGTTCCGTACAACGAAAGACCGTCCGGTTGGTAAGACAAGTTGGTGCCTAAAGTCTGTAAATATTTTATTTCCGATTTTTCCGGACCATCTGTTGCACTTGCTATATGTCCTGCGTCCGTTCCAATGTTCATTACCAGAAAAGAGGCATTAAACATTTTGCTTCCGATGTGTTGATACCATAGCGTCTGCATTGTTTTGTACGGTTGTCCCGCTCCTTGTAGGACTACCGGATAAAAAGTCCCGGTGGTTTTTTCTGCGGTTTGATTGAATGCCAAAATTAAATGCAATTTGTTCATCGGATTTTCATAACCCAATTTCAATGCATCGTGATACCGTCCCGATACATTCCAATCCAATGCTCCCAAAATACGTTCGTCATCGTAAACCAAGGATTGACGACCGAACTTCAAAAAGAATCCGGTTCCCGAGTTGAGGCTTGCCCAAGCTTCATTCAACATAAATCGTTCGCTACCGTTGCCGACAACTTGAGGATCTTGTCCCCAAACGCCGACATGTTGAGCCGCTAAACCTAAAGAAAGGTTACTCCGTTTGTATTCCATCGAAAGACGAGCTCGGTCGTTAACAAATCCGGCCACGTCGGCTCCGTCTGCATGCGGACTTTGCGCTCCGTTACGATACTCGGCGCGTGAACGGACTTGCGCTCCCAAAGAGAAATCATTTTCTTTAGTCTCACTGTTTTGAGAAAATAACGGGCTGCATAACAACAACCCCACGAAAAAAATAATCAGTTTTTTCATACCTTTCATACATTTTTATTATTGTTATTAATCAGTTTTTAAGTAATTCAAATTCATAATTCATAATTCATAATTTATAATTCATAATTCATAATTCATAATTCATAATTCATAATTTATAATTCATAAATTTTGACTGTAAACATGCACGCTGTTCCCTCGCGCCGCAGGAAGATAATTCACTCCAAACCAACAGACTTGAAGTAAGATAAAAGAAAAAATCAACAAATAGCAAGCCGTTTTCTTTTCCGACGGCTTATGTAAGCGAAAGTGAATATAGATGATATAACCCATCCAAGTGGCTGCCGCCCATGTTTCTTTCGGATCCCACGACCAATAATGCCCCCAAGCCGCTTTTGCCCATATAGCGCCGAATAACATTCCAACGATAAGAAATGCGCTTCCCACATAAACCAAATTGTCGCATAATGCGATGGATGAGGCTTGCTTTTCCGTTTTTCTTATCAGAAGATACAATGCGTTGATAGTCGCAACGCCGAATACGGCGTAAGCAAGCATATATACGATAACATGCGGTGCAAACCAAGGGCTTTGCAAAGCCGGCATCAAAGCTTTATTGTGTATTTCCGGACGAAATATATTGATACAGATGAATATAAGCGACAGTAACGTACTGAACGAAAGAATCCATTTGTATTTCCATCGCATAAACGTAATCAATCCGGCTATCGGCAAGAAAAACGAATACCAAAGCCGCGTTTCGCCCATCGTACGTAAAGGGGGCCGTTCGAGAGACATCCACATTCCGACAATAAACAAAGAGAATATGACTACTCCCGCTAAAGTTAAAACGACGGATTTGCGATAATGTTGAGGCTTAAACGCAAGAATTGCGGCAATCGCCCAACAAACCGCGGACGGGAAAGCAAAATATAAAAAATGATTCCACTGCATATTTTCCGTTATATTTTTTTAGGAGCTGAAATGAACAAAAACACGGCGCCGACCAACATCATCCCGATACCGGAATAGACGACAGGCAACCACGGGTCTTTTACTAATTCGAAAACGCTGTATCGGCTCCATTTACCAAGGGTTTCATCGTAACTCAATTGATATATTTTCCAACCGGCAACGGATAAGGGTTTATTCACTTCAATGGATGCTTCTTTCGAGTCTCCGCTTTTTGTATAAACCATTACATCGGAAGCATATCGCTTCGGTTCACGCTCCGGCATAATCAAACTCATCTTTTCGTTTAGTCGCAGGGAAGCGTATGGAAATAAATAGTTTCCGCAACTGACCCAGCCTTCTTTTCGAGTATCATCCGTTACATTGTGCGCTTTTACATATAAAGCCGAAGTAGCTCCCTCTCCGTGAAATTCCACATAATTTAATGTATCCGAATTACTTATACCTGCTGCATAAGGCAAATCTTTGACGATTTCCAATTTCCAGTCCAACAATTCGGCCTCGAACGGACAAGTTTCTACGGATACGTTTACAGGCTCTTTTTTTGGAAGCGCTTCTCCCGTGATATTATCCAACAGCATCAATTTCGGCGGATATTCGTCAATGGTGAACGCTTTCAATTCGATTGCCAACGGGAGTTCAACCGTTTCGTTTTTTTCATTGGTCGCCCGCCATTCGGGGGTATCCATGGAAACGGTCATTCGCAAGCGTTGCAAATCAGCGCTACCCCAAACTGCCCCGAAAAGCGCTATGAATAATCCTAAATGATTGAAAACAAAACCTGTGTCTTTCCACTTAAAACGACTGAGACGCCTTAAAACGACTAAACCTAAAATCCATAGAAAGTAGAGCATCAATAGTATAAATGGCCAAGACACAGTCATCTGCATAAAACCGGTACGGACAAATCCATTTTCACGAGAAAGATCATACGAAGAAGGTAATTGTCGCGTAAGTCCCATGATAATAACCAAAAGGAGCAATGAAGAAAGCGAAGTAACAGCTGCCGCATATCCCGCAAACCATTGAATTCCTTTGACTTTTATCGAGATCAGATGAAATAACAGCAAACCTATCAGAAACAAGACCCCGGAAATAAGGTTGATCGGGAAGTGTAATAAGTCAGGCGCGATTTTTCCCGAATACAATTGTAATACTATTCCTGTAATAAACAATCCGCTGCAAATCGTCCAACCTTCTATGTATCCAGGGGTCTGTTTCCACATAAATAATTATGTATTTGCTATCAAACGTTTGTTTTCTTTAGCTTGCTTCAACCATTCGGGAACGATCGTATTCAAAAACTTTTCCTTGGCCGCTTCTTCGGTTGGTATATCCAAGCCGATGTATTTCTGCGCTTTTTCTTTCGTTGAAATATCGGGTAAAGGTACATCGCCGGTGTAGCCCAATTTAACAAGCACTTTTGCAATAGCCAATCGCGCTTGCAAAGCTTTATCCAATCCGTGTCCCAAAATTCGTTCTATTTCTTGCGGCGCATGGAATGAACCTCCATGAGAAGCTACCGCATAATCCCATCTCCATTGCGATTGGCGAATAAGTTTTAATGCATCTTGCATTTGTGCGTCCGTTGCGCCTTTTCCCCAAGCGAATTGCGCTTCAATATGAGCCGCAGCCAACTCGGTTTCTAACCGTTCACGTATTTCCATTGCTTTTTTCTGACGGTCATAGACATTGTTACGCAATGTTTCTTCGCTTTCTCTGTGACATACTTGACAGGTGCGGTCAATCATTGCCAACGGACTTATGACATGGTGGTCGCTGTATTTCACGCCGCCTTCGCTCTTGTAGGGCATGTGGCAATCGGCGCAGGCCACGCCGCGTTGTGCGTGAATACCCATAGACGCTATTTCGTAATCGGGGTGTTGCGCTTTAATAATCGGAGCTTTACTTAATTTATGAGTAAAATCGGAAAATTGAATTTCATCATAGTAGTTTTCCATATCTTCTACTGATAAACCTTTGTCCCACGGGAAAGTTAAATATTTTCCATCCCCTTTCATATAGTATTCGGAATGACATTGTGCGCATACCAAAGAACGCATTTCTTGTTGCGTCGCGTTTTTGACATCCATTCCGCGCCGTTGAAAAGCTTCGATTAAAGCCGGGCGGCTGATTTGCAAATTCATATTGACCGGTTCGTGGCAATCGGCGCATCCGATCGGATTAACTATTTCGGAACCTAATGCAGCCCATTTGGCTTTGTAATAATTTTCAACGCCCATTTCCTGCATTACTCGGGGAACATCCGGACTTTTACAGGTCCAACATGTACCGGGTTGAGGTCCTTCTTCTGCTGTCATAGGCGCGCCTGTACGTAAGGAGTGATCAATATCCTCTATGGCATGCATGTGTCCGCGAGGCGTTTTGTAATCTTTTGCAAAAGCATAACCTGCCCACAGAATCACCATATTGGGATGTACGGCCAACACATCTACCGATTGACTTCCGTTGAATAAGGATTGAAAAGTCGTATCGGCGGTTTGCTTCCATGTGTCGTACTCGCGCGGATAATTTTCGGCAAAAACTTCATTCCTTGATTCAATTCCCTTGATTTCCACTTTTTTATTGTTGAATACACTCGCTACTTCCGCTCGTCGCTCCGTGATTGAAGCAGCTATAAGACCTAAGATGAAAACAACGACCATTGCTACTATAAACAACAGCCATCCTTGCCATGATTTTGAATTTTTTTCCATAATATTATTTATTCGTTATGTTATTGTTATTTTCTTTTGAATTAGTAATTTTTTTTATCCAGTCGGGAACGATGGTTTTCGGATAGGGAACCAAATTGTTGGGGGTGGATGAAAGGCTGTTCTTTCCGTGAGGTACTTCCCGGTGACAATCCCAACAGGCTTTTCCCGCGCCCGCTTTGGCCATCATGTAACTGATTTTGCCTGTTTTGACAAATTCCGTATTTAACTGCTCGTGACAACGAATACAGTTATTCATAATTATCGAAGCGCTCTCGTCGACCGCTTGAATGACTTGATGTTCTCCTCGCATCGTAAATACCGCGGCATGTCGCATTCCGTCCATTCCTTTGAACAGCCACTTTCGAGCGGCATTGTCATGGGGAACATGACAGTCGTTACAGGTAGTATTTCGACCGTGAGAACTATGCGTCCACGTGGCGTAGTAAGGCGCCATAATGTGGCAATTCGTACAAGTTGCCGGATCGTCGGACAAATAACTTCCGAACCGTGAAGCGTATGCCGAATATGCCCCCAGTCCGCAAATAATTCCTCCCACGATAAAGGCAATTATCTTCCGCTTGGGTGAAGATAAAATTGAAGCAAAATTTTCTCTAATCTCCATAGGTAGTATCATTATATAATAGGTAACTTATGCAAATGTCCGAAAAAAAAAGTTAAAAAACGTAATAATTATTACGTTTTTTAACTTTTTTTTAATAAAAAATAAACTTGAACCGTTTTTTTTTATTATTTATGCCGAAAGACTGTCGTCTTTCATGTCCAATTCCTCTTTATCCATATCAAAAAATTTGTATTCGAGAAATCCCAAACTTTGATCGGGGATAATATGAATTCCCATGGAATATTTCATTTTCCATTTCCATTTCAGAGAAAAAATTCCCTGTTTAACAAATGCGGCAATGTAAGGATGTACGTGTAATTTGAATTTCTTCACTTTTAATGTTTCTACAACATCTTTGATTTTCTTTTCCAAATCATCCGTAAATAATATGGAAGATTTGATTTCTCCTTTTCCGAAGCAGGTCGGGCAAACTTCAGCCGTAACAAAATCCATGAACGGACGTACACGTTGACGGGTGATTTGCAGTAATCCGAATTTGCTGATCGGAAGGATGTTGTGTTTGGCTCTGTCGTTAGCCATCAGCGTGCACATATAATCGAATAGTTTCTGACGGTTATCCGATTCACGCATGTCAATGAAATCAACCACAATAATGCCTCCCATATCCCGGAGTCGTAATTGTCGGGCAATTTCTTCGGCGGCGGCCATGTTAACGTCAATGGCCGTATTTTCTTGTCCGATGCTTGATTTGGAGCGATTTCCGCTATTTACGTCAACAACATGCATCGCTTCGGTATGTTCGATAATCAAGTAGGCGCCGCTTTTGAACGTTACGATTTTACCGAATCCGGATTTAATTTGCTTGGTTACGGCAAAGTTATCGAAGATAGGAAGTTCTCCCTTATAAAGTTCGACGATTTTTGCACATTCGGGAGCAATTTGGCTGACGTAATCGTGTACTTCATTGAACACATCGGGGTCGTTGATGTGAATGTTTTGAAACGACGGATTAAAAATATCTCTCAAAAGAGCAACGGCTCGTCCCGTTTCTTCGTAAATCAAAGAGGGCAATTTGGCTTTGAGCAGTTTAGTCATATTATCGTCCCATCGTTTGACTAAAGTTTTTAACTCCAAATCCAATTCGGCGACTCGTTTTCCTTCGGCGGAAGTACGAACGATGACGGCGAAATTTTTCGGTTTAATACTCTGAATGAGTTGTTTTAACCGTAATCGTTCTTCTCCCGATTGAATTTTTTGAGAAACGGAAACTTTATCTCCAAAGGGAATTACAACCAAGTAACGGCCCGCGAAAGAAATTTCCGAAGTTAACCGCGGCCCTTTGGTTGAAATAGGCTCTTTGGCTATTTGTACCAATACTTCATCGCCTTGTTTGAAGATATCGGCGATTGAACCCTCTTTAGCAGTTTCCGGCAGATGAGCGAATTTGTTGATCGAGGGAACCTTTTTTTTGTCAGAAAGCGTAGCTTTCAGGAATTTGTCCATCCGGTTGAAATTGGCGCCCAAATCCTGATAGTGAAGAAATGCATCTTTTTTGTATCCAACATCCACGAATGCAGCATTCAGACCCGGCATCAATTTCTTAATTTTGCCGAGATAGATATCGCCCACCGAAAACGAGATATTATGCGCCTCTTTTTGAAATTCCACTAATTTCTTATCTTCGAGGACAGCTATCGAGATTTCATTGGGTCGAACGTCAATTACTAATTCGCTGTTCACAATTCTATTATGTTTTTTGTTGAATAAAAAATTGCAATTAAATGTTAAAGGTTAAATGCACAATAGACAGCGCCTTTAACCTTCAACTTCAATCCATCTAAAAAGAACTTATTTTACCTTTTCTTTTTATGCCTGTTTTTCCTAAGTCTTTTTTTCCGTTTGTGTGTAGACATTTTATGTCTCTTTCTTTTTTTTCCGCTTGGCATTGTTAATTATTTTATTTAAACGATTAATAAATTCAAGCAATTACTTTACGCAATTACTTTTTTCCTTCCAGGCTGTTCCGCAAATTTTCGCTGAAATATTGAGAAGGTTTGAACGTCGGAACAAAACGTTCCGGAATAATGATAGTGGTCTCGTTTTTAATGTGTCGAGCCGCTTTAGCTGCTCTTTTTTTAACTACAAAAGATCCGAAACCTCTCAAATAAACATTCCTTCCGCTATTCATAGCGTTCATTACTTCATCCATAAAGCCTTCAACAACAGCAAGGACGTGAGTCCTGCTTACACCTGTGTTCTTCGCAATTGCGCTTACAATATCTGCTTTTGTCATGACTATAAATAATTTAAATTATAATGTGAGTTTAATTTCGAACTGCAAATATAAGCTAATATTCTTAATTAAAAAAGTTTATTCGGTTTTTTTTGAATTTTTTTTCGTTTTAGTTCAAAATATCTGCGTATTTTTGCCGTCGAAATGGAAAATTTTAGATTTATCACGGGTAAACTTATCGAATGGTATAAAATTCATCGGCGAATTTTACCGTGGCGAGGGACCAACGATCCCTATTTAATTTGGATATCGGAAATCATTTTACAACAAACGCGCGTAATTCAAGGTTTGGATTACTATAATCGCTTTATTGGTCGTTTTCCCGATGTCCGCTCTTTAGCGGCTGCCGACGAACAAGAGGTGTTGAAATATTGGCAAGGTTTAGGTTATTATTCCCGGGCAAGAAATCTGCATGCAACGGCCCGTTCGATTGAAACAAATTTCGGTGGCGTATTTCCCGAAGATTACGAAACGATTCTTTCACTCAAGGGAATCGGCGAATATACGGCGGCGGCAATCGCTTCGATCGCTTTTAATGCGCCCTATCCGGTGGTTGACGGAAACGTATTTCGGTTTTTATCCCGTTTGTTTGCCGTTGAAGAACCGATTGATACGGCCAAAGGAAAAAACAAGTTTACGGAATTGGCCGGCCGAATTATGGATCCGTCTCAACCGGGATTATTTAATCAGGCAATCATGGAATTTGGCGCTCTGCAATGCGTTCCCGTTTCGCCCGATTGTTCCGTTTGCCCTTTCGAAGCTCAATGTTCCGCTTATTCTTTCGGTAGAGTCAATGATTTTCCGATAAAACGCAACAAGACGAAAGTCAAAACAATTTATCTCTACTACTTTCATATCCGTTCGGGTATTCATATCTATTTAAAGAAGCGGAAAGAAAAAGGAATCTGGCAAAATTTATACGAATTTCCGCATATTGAATCCGAAACGCCCTTGGAATGGGAAGATTTAATCCGCACGAATGATTTTCAAGCCTTTTTCCCTTCGGTCGAACCGGTTCATTTTCGATTGGTACTGAAAAATCAAAAGCACGTGCTGACACACCGTATCTTGTTCGCTTCTTTCTATGAAGTCGAAATAGAAAAAACGCCGGTATCGTTCGCTAAATTCATTGCCGTTCCGTTCGACGCCATTGATGAATATCCGATTCACCGCTTGATGCAAATGTATGTTGAGAATTATGAATTATAAATTATGAATTATAGATTATGAATAAAAAAAATCATTATTTTTTTTGCCGGTTGTTATTTTGTAGCTAAATTTGTACCGTGATCAAAACTTTACTATTTATTATTAAAAAAAATTTTATTTTATGTCAGTAAACAAAGTTATTTTATTGGGAAATGCGGGCAAAGACCCCGAAGTACGCTATTTTGATAACGGCGGCGCTGTCGCCAATTTCACGTTAGCCACGACCGAAAGAGGCTATACCGCTGCGAACGGAACACAAATTCCAGATCGTACGGAATGGCACAATATTGTTCTATGGAGAGGTTTGGCCGAAATTGCCGAAAAATATGTAAAAAAAGGTTCCAAACTTTACATTGAAGGCAAAATTCGTACACG
>JGI24699J35502_11133652_pt1 | contig 13013 bp, 13 predicted proteins | sample TergutMp193P4_FD_35502 | JGI IMG/M metagenome (IMG submission 35502) | reverse complement strand
CGGAGGACCGGATGCAGAAGAAGATCCGCAACGCCACACGTATGAAAGTCCCGTTCATGTTGATCGCGGGGGCCGACGACCAGGCCAAATCTGCGGTCTCGTTCAGGTACCGCGACGGTACCCAGAAGAACGGAGTGCCCGTGGACGACGCTGTGGCTGAGATCCTCACGACCATCGCCGAGAGGAAATGATGGGGCAAGGAATCAAGGATGGCGGAGATCTTGCCTGCGGAAGGATGACAGAGGCGGTGACGATGGAACCGGCGTCGGATTTCCCCGGTACCGACGACGGGATGGAGAGGCTGTGGACCCCGCACCGGATGGTGTACATCGACTCCAACAATGACGCCAACCGCGAGCCGGCATGCCCCTTCTGCGAAGCACAGAAGAAGAGCGACGAGGACGCCTTGATCGTGTACCGCGGCGAGACCTGTTTCGTCATCCTCAACCTCTACCCGTACAACTCCGGCCACCTGCTCATCTGTCCGTACCGCCATGTGCCCGACTACACCGACCTCACTCAAACCGAGGTTCTGGAGTTCGCAGAACTGACCAGGACCGCGATGACGACCTTGCGCCGTACGTCCAGACCGGCGGGCTTCAACATCGGGATGAACCAGGGCAGGGTCGCCGGGGCAGGGGTCGCCGAACACCTGCACCAGCATGTGGTGCCCAGATGGGTCGGAGACGCCAATTTCTTCCCCATCGTCGGGCGGACCAAAGCCCTGCCGCAACTGCTCAGCGACACACGCGAGATGCTCGCCCGCGCCTGGAGTACCACATGAGCGACCAGGCACCTCCGTACAACACCACCAGGATCTGGACGGTGCCCAATCTGCTGAGCTTCATCCGGCTCGCCGGGATCCCGGTCTTCCTGTGGTGCCTGTTGGGGCTTAGGTCCGACTTCGTGGCAATCCTCGTCCTCATCGTGGCTGGGGTCACCGACTTCTTCGACGGGTTCCTCGCCCGCACCTGGAACCAGGTCTCCCGTCTTGGGCAGGTCCTCGACCCCATTGCTGACAGGCTGTACATTTTCGCCATCATCCTGGGGCTGGCCTTCCGGGGAGTCCTGCCCTGGGTCCTGGTGGTTGTGCTGATCCTGCGGGACGTGATGCTGGCCACCCTGATCCCGTCGCTGAGGGCCCGCGGCTACTCCAGCCTCCCGGTCCATTTCCTCGGCAAGATCGCCACCTTCTGCCTGTTGTACGCCTTCCCGCTGGTCTTGCTGGGAGAGCTGGCCTTCCCGGCGGCCGGATTCTTCACCGTCTTCGGGTGGGCCGTGGTGCTGTGGGGGACGTTCTTCTACTGGTGGGCCGGCATCCTGTACATGTACCAAGGCCTGAAATTTATCCGAAAAACCCCTGTCGCCGCGTGATATATGGAAAAATATCTCTATTTGTGGAATGGCGCACCATTGGCGAGGGTGATGATACGCAAGAATATCTGTAGAACGAAAAAGGAGTGACATGGCCGATTATCCGGAGGATCTGAACTACACGTCAGACCATGAGTGGGTCAAGACCGGCAACGATTCGATCGTACGTGTGGGGATCACGGCCTTCGCAACCGAAGCGCTGGGCGACATCGTCTTCGCTTCTCTGCCGTCGGTCGGTGACGAGGTGGAAGCCGGCGACTCAATAGCGGAACTCGAATCCACCAAATCAGTCTCCGAAGTCTTCACCCCGGTGACGGGAGTGGTGTCCGAGATCAACGAGGCGCTCGCGGACAACCCCGAACTCATCAACGAGGACCCGTACGGGGACGGATGGCTGTTCGAAGTCGACATGGCTGATGAAACACAACTGGACGACCTTTTGGATGTCACCGCGTATACTGGTCAACTCGACTAGCGATATGAGGAAGGAGGAGCCATGATCACATGCCCTGCGTGCGGCCAGGAGATGGATGACGGCGCGAGGTTCTGCTCGAGATGCGGTGAAAAACTCACCTCGACGGAAGCCACCTCGATCATGCCCGTCATTGACGATCAGACCCTGAACAATGAACTGAACAGCAATGAAATTGCGGCCATCGACGCTCTTCCGGTCGGATCAGCCCTCCTGGTCGTCTTGAAAGGACCCGGAGCGGGCGCCAGATTCTTGCTGAACCAAGACCGTACGGTCGCAGGCCGCGGTCCCAACTCCGACATCTTCCTTGACGACATCACCGTGTCGCGCTCCCACGCGTCCTTCACGAAGGACCAAGGCTCATTTGTGATCGAAGACATGGGGTCGCTCAACGGGACGTACGTCAACCGTAAGCTCCTTAAAGAGCCGGTGGTTCTTCGTAACGGCGACGAGGTCCAAGTCGGCAAGTACCGAATGGTGTACTTTCTAGGGTCATCCGGGACGGACTGATGGCTCAACCGGGACTTGCGATTGGGAAGGTCCTGACGTTGCTCAAGACCGAGTACCCGGATGTCTCCATCTCCAAAATCAGGTTCTTGGAGGCTGAGGGCCTGATCACGCCCGAACGTGCCGCGTCGGGATTCCGGCGGTACTCCAAAGAGGATGTGGAACGGCTGCGCTACATTCTGAGCGCCCAAAAGAACAATTACCTTCCCCTCAAAGTGATCCGGGAGAACCTGGAACTGATCGACCAGGGGATCGAACCGGCTCCGGTCGAACCCGTCGAACCCCCCAAACCGGTCCAGCCCGAACCTTCCGAAGTGGGAGGGCGTCCCCCTGTACGGCTGACTCGCGAAGAGTTGCTCGAACGTTCCAAACTGTCGGAATCCAGCCTGATCGAATTGGAGAGACAGGGGATCATCCGGCTGCGCCGCAACACCTCGTACTACGGTTGGGAGGCGCTGACGCTGGCGATCGTGGCGGCCAGGCTCGCTCCCATGGGGATCGAAGCCAGACAGTTGAGAGTCGTGAAAGCCTCAGCCGACCGCGAGGTGGAACTGATCACCTTGGCTGCCGCTCCGTACGCCCGGCGTCCCCAGGTCGGTCGGCAGGCGATGCTGGAACTCGCGGAGATGATCATGCAGGCCCACGCAGCCCTTCTCCAGGTCGGGTTGGACCATCAGGGTGTCCTCTGAATGTGCCATACGGCCGGGATTCTTCAGTCCAGGTTGAGACTCCGTACCCGCCACGCCGGATCCGGACGCACGTCGTTGAAGGCAGGCCGGATCTGACATAGCGTTCTGATGACAGATGGAGGCATCCATGGACCAGGACAGTAACCAAGACACCCTTTTCGACGGCGACTACTCCGCCGTGGGAGAAGACATGGGGTACCGCGGTCCTGTGGCGTGCCAGGCGGCAGGCATCACCTATCGCCAACTGGATTACTGGGCGCGTACAGGATTGGTCGTCCCGCAGATCCGTACAGCTGAAGGGTCGGGTACCCAGAGGCTCTACAGCTTCCGCGACATCCTCATGCTCAAAGTCATCAAGAAACTCATCGACGCTGGGATCTCCCTCCAGCAGATCCGGCTCGCCATCGACCATCTGCGGTCACGGGGCAACATCGACATGACCGCAATCACACTGATCTCCGACGGTACCTCGGTGTTCGAATGCACAGAGGACAACGAGATCATCGACCTCGTCAAAGGAGGACAGGCGATGTTCGCCATCGCTTTGTCCGGGGTCTGGCACGACATCGAAGGGACATTGGTCACATTGCCGACATCTGCGCCGAATCAAGTCTGGACCGACGAACTCAGCGAACGACGCAAGGCACGCAAAGTCGCGTGATTGTCATCCTGACGCAAGTCAGGATCTCCGGAACAATATTCGATGATTTTCGCCCTGCCTCGGCGGGTCCCACCCCACCTTTGCTCAGATGGAGATCCCTTTGGGATCTCCATCTTGCGCCGGTGGGGTGCCCCCCCGCCGGGCGCGGGCCACATATCGATTAGGTTGGTTCATGGGACACGGGGACATCGACGTGGGACACGGGGACATCGACGTGGGTCGCGCACAGAGCGAGCTTGCTCGTTCTGTCGAGGCCAAGGAAGATGTTGAGGCGCGAAGCACTGAGCACGGTTCTTTTGTCACAGCTTGTCAACATAGAAATATGGCGAATTTTCGAAACTAGTGTTTGTAGCGCTAGGTGGGTGGCGGATTGGCTTGGGGGCGGTAGGATGTGGGCAGAAATGAGATGGAGGCGGATATGGGATTTGCGGAGAGACATGTCGGGATGAGTGAGGAAGACAAGAGGCGGGCACTCGAGGTGATCGGGGTGGCAAGTGCCGAGGAGCTCATTGATGAGGCGATGCCGAAGGGGATCAGAATACGCAGGGAATTGGCGCTGCCTGCTGCTGGGTCGGAGGAGGAAGTCTCGGCGAGGCTCAGGGAACTCGCGGGGATGAATCAGGTGGTGGTACCCATGTACGGGATGGGATATTTCGCGACGGTCACACCAGCGGTGATCAGGAGGAATGTGCTGGAGAATCCGGCGTGGTACACGGCGTACACTCCCTATCAGCCAGAGATTTCGCAGGGGCGACTGGAGATGCTGATGGTGTTTCAGACGATGGTTGCCGATCTCATGGGGCTGGAGTCGGCGAACGCGTCGTTGCTGGATGAGGCGACGGCGGTTGCGGAAGCAGTGGCGTTGGCTCAGCGAAGCGTCAAAAAGGGACGCTGCGTGATCCTCGATCAACGGCTGTTCCCGGCGACGATCGATGTAGTGCGCACGCGGACGGAGGCGATGGGGACCGAGATCGTTGTCGCCTCGGATCTCGAAGGCGCTATCGATGAGTACGACCCGTACTGCGTGGTCATCGCCCAGTTGGGCGTGGAAGGCCATCTGCGCACGGCGGAAGAATGCCGGAATCTCACCGACAAAGCTCATGCCAAAGGTGCGATGGTGGTTGCCGCATCGGATCTGATGGCGGCGACGCTGATCACGCCTCCGGGAGCGTGGGGAGCCGACATCGTGGTCGGTTCGGCCCAGCGCTTCGGGATCCCGTTGTGGTATGGGGGACCGGCGGCGGGATTCATGGCCGTACGCTCTGGTTTGGAGAGGCAGATGCCCGGACGGCTGGTGGGGCTCAGCAAAGACGCCGACGGAGTCGACGCGTACCGACTGGCGCTGCAGACCCGCGAGCAGCATATCCGCCGGGACAAGGCCACGTCCAACATCTGTACAGCACAGGTCTTGTTGGCTGTCGCCACCGCCTTCTATGCCATGTGGCATGGACCGGAGGGGCTGCGCGCCATCGCTGAAGAAATCCACGAACAGGCTTCTCGCTTCGCCGACGCCGTACAACGGGCGGGATATTCCCTTGTCAGCGACTGTTTCTTCGACACAGTGGCGATTCGTACTCCCAGGGCAGCCGAACTGGTCCAGGCCGCACGGGGCAAGGGAATCGGGATCAGCCTGCGTGACGACACCGTGATCGTGGCCTTCGGGGAAGGCATCTCGGAGCAGACCATGGCGGATCTGGCAGAGGTTTTCTCCCTCACCTACGGCGAGCGCGACGCGATGCCCCGCCATTTAGGCGGCGAATCCCGTCCCCAAGATTTTCTCACCGCGCCTGTCTTCTCCGCCCATCGCTCGGAAACCTCCATGATGAGGTACATGCGGGCACTCGCGGATCGGGACTATGCGCTTGACAGGGGCATGATCCCGCTGGGGTCCTGCACGATGAAACTCAATCCTGCCGCCGCGATGGAGGCGATCAGCCTTCCTGGGTTCGCCGACATCCATCCGTACGCCCCCGCAGTGGACACGCAGGGGTACCAAGAGATGATGGGGGAGTTAGGGGCTTGGCTCAAGGAGATCACCGGGTACGACGCTGTGAGCTTCCAACCCAATGCCGGCTCCCAGGGGGAGTTCGCTGGGTTGATGGCGATCCGCCGTTACCACGAGGCCAACGGGGAACCTCAGCGCATCGTGTGCCTGATCCCGACTTCCGCGCACGGTACGAACCCCGCGTCGGCCCATATGGCCGGGCTGAGAGTCGTACCGGTGAGTGTCGGGGACGACGGGTCGATCGACATGGACGACCTCAAAGCCAAAGCGGCACAATACGCGGCCGAGTTGGCGGGGATCATGGTCACCTACCCTTCCACGCATGGGGTGTTTGAGGCGACCATCCGTGAGGTGTGCGATATCGTCCACGAGGCCGGGGGTGAGGTGTACATCGACGGCGCGAACTTCAACGCCATGGCAGGGCTCGCCCGGCTGGGAGATCTCGGCGCGGACGCCAGTCACCTGAACCTCCACAAGACTTTCGCCATCCCTCATGGGGGCGGGGGTCCGGGAGTAGGACCTCTCGCAGTGAAGGCCCATCTCGCGCCCTTCCTCCCTGGACATGAACTGTTGTCGGATCCGACCGGTGCGGTCTCAGGCGCCCCCTACGGGTCCGCGGGCATCCTGCCGATCACCTACGCATATATCGCCATGCTGGGCGCCGAAGGGCTTCGGCAGGCGACGGCCGGCGCGATACTGGCAGCGAATTACGTGTCTGTACGCCTGGCCGGCGCGTTCCCAACCCTCTACACCGGGCAGAACTCCCGTGTGGCGCACGAATGCATCCTCGACCTGAGGCCGCTCACCCACCAGACGGGAATAACAGTGGACGATGTGGCGAAAAGGCTCATCGACTACGGGTTCCACGCTCCCACGATGAGTTTCCCCGTACCAGGTACCCTCATGGTCGAGCCCACCGAGTCGGAGTCGCTAGAAGAGTTGGACCGTTTCTGTGACGCGATGATCGCCATCCGGGCCGAAATCGACCAGGTCGGCTCGGGGGCATGGCCGCCGGACGACAATCCTTTGTGCAATGCTCCCCATCCCGCCCGTCGGCTCGTCGGCGAGTGGGGTCATCCGTACTCCCGCGAACAGGCCGTCTATCCCTCAGGGATCCAGACGGGTCCTGTGGCGTCGGCCTCCGACAAGTACTGGCCGGTTGTCGCACGGATCGATCAGGCGTACGGAGACCGTCATCTGGTTCTTCGCCTGACGAGTTAAACTGGGTATCGGATACTCACGTTGAGGTCCGTCTAGCGAAACGCACACTGTCATGGCCAGACACCCATTGAAGGCATTCCGCCCGTACTTCATCGGGCAGACGGTCTCAATGCTCGGCGACCGAATCACGGAGTTGGCGTTGCCGTTGACCGCACTGTCGGTTCTGGGAGCCTCGGCTTTCGAGGTGGCCGTTCTCTCCGCAGTCCTATGGGTACCGGCGTTCTTTTCGGTGTTCGTCGGCGCATGGGTCGACCGTCAGCCATGGCGCCGGCGGATATTGATCACATGCGATGTGGGGCGGGCATGCCTGCTGGGCCTCATTCCCCTGTTCCACATCCTTGGTTCCCTTTCCATCCTGGGGCTGTGCCTCATCGCCTTCGGGGTGGGGTGTTGTTCGGTGGTCTTCTCGGCGGCCTCCCCGTCGTACTTCGTGAGCCTGGTCGAACAGAAGGACTACGTACGGGCGACCTCACTGATCAATGGGTCCGGTGCTGTCGCGTACGTGGTCGGTCCCGCAGCCGCAGGGTGGCTGATCGCCATCCTCACAGCCCCGGATGCTTTCACCGTCGACGCCGCCAGCTTCCTGGTGTCCGCATGCTTCATTGTTCGCAGCAGGGCGTACAGGAAACCCCAGCTCGATGAGGAGGAGGGCACTCATCAGCCTCTGATCATCGAGTCCATGAGAGCGTTGGCGATGTTGGCGCGCCATCCCATCTTGCGGCCCGTCCTCATCACGACAGCGTCGATGAATCTGGCGAACACAGCCATCCTGGCCATTCTCACGACCTTCCTCAACCGGGTCATGGGATTCTCGGCCTCGCAGATCGGGGTGATTTTCGCGATCGCCGGAGCCGGGGGCGTCGTCGGCGCGGTATCAGCGAATGCCCTCACACATCGCCTGCGGCTCGGTACGGTCATCTCCATCGCCGCTATCGGGTTCAATCTGCCTTTCGGCGTACTGTTCTGGATGAATGGGGATCGGCCTGTACCGGGTGTCGTTCTCGGGCTCATCGGGGCTGTGGCAATGTTTTGTGTCGTCATGTTCGACGTGCTCGACAATGCCGTCATTCTCGCTGCGATGGACGACCGGAACCGGGGCAAACTCGTCGGTGCTTTCACTACGGTCAACTATGGAATCAGGCCGGTCGGAAGCATCCTGGGCGGGGCGTTAGTCTCGCTCATCGGCTTCAACTATTCTTTTCTTGTGCTGGCGGTGGGCGGATCCCTACTGGCGAGCTTCCTGATCTTCAGCCGGGTGTCGAGGTTGGCTTCAATCGATGAAGCCCACGGCAATGAACCAAACTAAGACTGTACGAATGCTCTCAAGGCGTCGGCGAAGACATCGGGGGCGTCGGCGTGGACCCAATGGCCAGCGGATTTGACGCGCAATTGTCGGGTGAGAGGGAACAGCGCTTTCATCGCGGAGAGGTCGGCGGCGGAGGTACGGTCGGAGTTCGCGCCCGTGATCCACAGGACCGGGCGGTCGTACTGGGTATGGATCTGAGGCCAGATTCCGATGCGGTCCATGTCGCGCGCCAGGAGAGGGAGGTTCAGGATCCAGTGCCAATGGCCGTGTTCGTCGGGCTGGAGGTTTTGGAGGAGGAAACCGAGGATACGTTGGTCGGGAACCGATTCAGCCAGTAGGCGGCGGGCTTGGGTCCTGCTCGTCAGCTCGGCTGGGTCGATCAAGGACATGGCGGCGGCGTACACGGCGAACTCCGACATAGACAAGTCGACGGGGGAGGTGTCTTCCACGACGAGACGGGAGATAGAGTCGGGATGGGTCAAGGCAGTCATCATGGCCACACGCCCGCCCATGGAGTGGCCGACGAGGCACACCGGTTGGTCCAGCGAGGACAGTAGGGAGGCGACGGAATCAGCCATGTCCTCGTAGGAGAAATGGTCACTCCATTCGGAGCGTCCGTGGTTGGGAAGGTCGATCAGGAGAGAGGAAAAGGGCAAAAGTTTCTTGGCGATGGTCGTCCAGTTGCGGCCCTGGCCGAACAATCCGTGGAGGAAAACGAATGTGTACGGAGCATCGCCGATGGAAATGGTGTTCATCGGTGGCGCTCCCAGCAACTTGTGTGCCAGTGGCGCCGCTCGTCCACAGCGTGCTCCGAACCCAATCTGGGGGCTTCAGGCCAGGCGACAATGTGCGCCGTGCCAGGCGAAATGGCGGCCCCACACCCGGGGCATCTGTACGTCTTGTCAGCTTTTGCCCCGGGGAGCCTCTGAACGATCCAGCGTCCGTCCGCATGGATCTCCGCATAGGCGTGGGTCGAGGCGAGAGGACGCGGTGCTCGCAGATGTTTCGACGGACGGCGCATCAGGATCGCTCACCGGAACCGGCAGGTACCCACAACACCTCGTCATGGCCCGACACGGCGTTCGCGTACCGTCCAAGGATGAACAACAGATCCGAGAGACGGTTGAGGTATGCGACGGCAATCTGGTTGACATCCCGTGTCTCAGCAGCTCTCCAGGCGTCACGCTCCGCTCTGCGTACAATCGTCCGCGCGAGGTTGAGGTGAGCTGATTCGGGGCACCCTCCGGGCAGCAGGAATGACCTCAAAGGGGGCAGACCTGCGGAAAAGTCGTCGCACCAGGTTTCTAGCCGTTCGATCCAGGTGGAATCCACCCGCAAGGCCGGTGTTTTGGTGTCCATGGGGGTGGCCAGGTCGGCGCCCACATCGAACAAATCGTTTTGTACCGCGGTGAGAACGGCGATCATTTTCTGGTCTTCGGCAAGCGAAAGGACGACGCCGATTGCAGAATTGGCCTCATCCACGGTACCGTAGGTTTCAAGGAGTGGATCATACTTGGGTACTGATTGGTTGTTCGCCAGCCGTGTCGTGCCCTTGTCTCCGGTCCGAGTGTATATTCTGGTTAAGTTGACCATGGAAAAAGCCTAGCAAGGCGGAAGGAAGGGTTCATGAAACCGAGAGCATTAATTGTGCTCGTGTCGGCAGTGTTGTTGGGGGCGGGGTTGTCGGGATGTACCGGATCGTCGAATGACGGAGCGGGAACCAGCGGCCTCACCTGCGAGTACACCGTCTCGGGTACCGCGGCGAAACAAGCTGACCCGCCTTCGGCTGACAATGTGGCGAATAAAGGCGCCCTCAAGGTGACCATGCACATGGACGCCGGCGACGTGGTGATGAACTTCGATCGGGCGAACGCTCCGTGTGCGGTTCATTCCTTCGAATCTCTGGCCAGCCAAAAATACTTCGATGACACCTCGTGCCACCGGCTGGTCCCCGGTTTCGTCCTGCAATGCGGCGATCCGTCCGGCACGGGCCGCGGAGGACCGGGGTACAGCTTCAAGGATGAGCTGACGGGGAACGAAACCTATCCATACGGTACTGTCGCGATGGCTAATTCGGGTCCGGACACCAACGGGTCGCAATTCTTCATCGTCATCGGGGACAATGTCCAGTTGCCTCCCAGCTACACGATCCTCGGTACCGTCGAGACTGACACGATGTCCGTCGTGGATTACATCGCAACTCAAGGAGTGGACCCCGAGGATCCCATGGGCATCAAGCCGCTGGAGGGAGCGCACATCTCCACGGTGACCGTCAGCTGAGCGATGCGTCTTCTCATCGCAACCTGCGAAGTCGACTACTCTGGCAGGCTGACGGCCCATCTGCCCATGGCCAAGAGATTGGTGATGGTCAAGTCAGACGGTTCAGTGTCGGTGCATTCGGAGACCGGGGCGTACAAACCTCTCAACTGGATGACCGCGCCCTGCTCGATGCTGATCGAGTACAGGCCGGGGGACGACGAGGTACGTGAGGTGTGGACAGTCACCAACCAGGGATCGGACCAGTTGAGGATTTCAATCGCCGAGATCGAATCGGACGCGATGTACGACCTGGGTGAGGAACCGGGGCTCGTCAAAGACGGGGTGGAGAAGCATCTTCAAGAGTTGCTGGCCGCCCATCCGCAGTCGATCCGCCCCGATCTGACACTGGTACAGCGGGAGTACTACACGGCTATCGGACCTGTGGATCTATTGTGCCGTTCCGCCTCGGGTACCCATGTCGCCGTCGAAATCAAGAGACGGGGCGAGATCGACGGAGTCGAGCAACTGACCCGGTACCTGGACCTGATGAGAAGGGATCCGCTCCTTGGCACGGTCGAGGGGATATTCGCCGCCCAGGTGATCAAACCGCAAGCCCGCACACTGGCCAAAGACCGGGGGATCGCCTGTGTGACCGTCGATTACGACGAACTGCGCGGAATTGAACCCGACGAGGATCGCCTCTTCTAGCGAGGTCCATCCGCGGATCCGGGATGCTCGGAATCAGCCCTTGAAATCGCCTAATTGTTCGCGGTCTGGTTGGGATCCTCCCATGCCGGGGGAGCCGGGTTGCCCTCAGGTTGGTCTGCGGCGGGCACGGGCGTCTCTTGGGGAGCCGGAACATCTGTACCGGTTTCGGGTTCGCTGTCGGGGAAGATGATCTGCGGGAGCTCGTCCCAATTGTCTTCGCCGAACTGTGTGGCCGCCGCGTTGCCCAGTCCGAAAAGGTTGCCCAGTTGTTGAGTGAGGGAGCGTTTGCGCTGCTGGAGGGCGTTGATGTCAGCCTGGAGCTTGTTGCGCCTGTTCGCGGCCTCCAAGGTGACCCTCTGATGCATTTCGGTGATCTCGTGATGGGCCTGGGTGAGCAACTGTTGGGCGTTCGCTGTGGCGTCGCGGCGGATTTGTTCGGCTTCTGCGACAGCAGTGTTGCGGATGTTGGTGGCCAGTTGGGTTTCTTCGGCGAGTTTGTTGGCTGAGGCTTCCTGCTTGGCAGCGATTTCCGCCAGGGCGGCAGCCTTCGCCGATTGGGATTCCTCCAAGGACTTATGTGCCTCGGCTACCAAAGTGTCCCTGGAGGCCTGTGCAGTGGCTAGAGCTTGGGTCATGGACAGTTCGGCTTCATTGCGCAGCTGCGTGGCTTGGCGCTGCGCGGATTCTACAATGGACGTCGCCTCTTGCTGAGCCTGGGCGATGAGGGCGTCGGCGTGACTCTGGGCCGCCGCCAACGAGTTGTCCGCATCGGATTTCGTACGGTCGAGGACGCCTTGGATCTCCCTCATCTGATCCTCCCGTATATGGGTCAGGTTGTCCATGGCGGATGTACGCAAGGTGTCGACCTCACGTTGTCCGCTCAGAGTGAGTTCTTGGGCGGCGGTGGCTGCCTCGGCTGTGATCTGCTGGGCCTCGCGCATGGCGGTGGAAATGATCTCATCGGCTTTGGCCTGGGAGGCGTGAAGAATCTGGGCGGCATGGCCGGAAAGGCGGTCCACGTCGATCTCAGCGTCGATGGTCGTCCGCTCGTTCGGGGACGAAGGGGAACTGGACTGATCGAGACGGTGGCGAAGATCGGCGATCTTTTCCTCAAGGCCGCGTACATAAGCGTCGACTTGAGCTTTGTCGTATCCCCTCATTTGTGTTTGGAAAGACCCTGGCGCCGCAGCCGGGTCATCGGATACGTTCCAAACTGGATCGGTGGTTGAAGCCATGAAAAAACTCCTCAGTCAACAAAACTGTACGTCCCTGAACCCACATCAGGGACACGTAAGAGTTTACTCGATGGGGGAAGGCCCCAAGAAATTCTCATCCTTGGGGCCTTCATCATTGTCAGTGTGCAGCGTGAGCCGGTTCGACAACCTCGAGCAAGATGCCGCCGGTGTCCTTCGGATGGACGAATTGGATGCGGGATCCGCCGGTTCCGGTCTTCGGTGCGTCGTACAGCAGACGTACGCCGCGGGAACGCAGAGCTTCGCTGACACGGTCGATGTCATCGACCCTGTAGCACACCTGCTGGATGCCTCCGCGGCCCTTGTTCCCTTCGATGAACTTGCCGATGGTGGAATCAGGCCTCAGGGGAGCGAGCAATTGTACCTGCGCGGACTCGGGAAGCTGCTTCCCGGTACCGAGCATCACTTCCTCGACACCCTGCTCTTCGTTGATTTCGCGGTGAAGGACACGGAATCCCAGAACCTCGGTGTGGAATTTGATGGCGTCGTCGAGGTTCACAACCGCGTAGCCAACATGATCAATACAAACAAACAGATCAGAATTATCCATGTCTTTAG
>JGI24699J35502_11133653_pt1 | contig 13028 bp, 7 predicted proteins | sample TergutMp193P4_FD_35502 | JGI IMG/M metagenome (IMG submission 35502) | reverse complement strand
TCGACTCAGACGAGGGCAGTCCTTGAGGCTGTCGGCTCGGGCGAGCGTACGTTCAGTCTGATCGCCCGAGAAGCTGGCGGCGGCAAACCCCTCGCGTCCGGTACGCTTGCCCCCGTGCTCGCTACCCTCATCGACAAAAGGGTCATTGCAGTAGATCAACCGTTGAGCACAGTACCGGACACTCGCAACAAACGTTATCGGATTGCAGATCCGTACCTGCGATTCTGGCTGTCCTTCGGAGCGGTTGCACTTCCACTGGCTGAGCGAGGCCTTGGCCGTACGGGCTTGGATCGCGTCGAGAGGTCGTGGCAGACATGGCGCGGTCGTGCCGTCGAGCCGCTCGTACGTGAGTCTGTTCAACGGATTTGCTTGAAGCACGATATCGCTGGAGTCGACGTCGTCGGAAACTGGTGGAACCGCCAGAACAATCCCGAGGTGGATCTCATCGGGGCCGATCGTGCCCCGACGGCTATGAAAATCGGATTCGTCGGATCCATCAAATGGCGTGATCAGCAACCCTTCACGTACCATGACTGTGCTGATCTGCTGAAAGCTCTTCCCTTCATACCCGGTTGTGAGGCCGCCCCTTTGGCGGCGGTTTCCGCCACTGGATTCGACGACGGCCTCCCCCTCATCTATCAGTGGAACCCTGAGGATATCGTTGAAGCCTGGCGATGAATCCCAGGCCAACTATGGCCCCTGCCACTTTTTCGTACGAATCTGTGGCAGTTTTGCCAATTATTCGTACGAAAAATTGGCAGATCTGCCAATTATCCTGACGAAACTGGTAAGCTAGCATCCATGGATCGCGATGTCATGATTCGGCTCAAACAGTGGAAGTCTTCTCCGCGCAGAAAACCGTTGCTGCTTGAAGGACCTCGGCAGGTTGGGAAGACCTGGTTGCTGGAAGAGTTCGGGCGTCAGGAGTACGAGAGGACCGCTTACCTCGATTTCGAGGAAACCCCAACCCTGAGGACGATCTTCGACGGTGATTTTGACGCAGCCCGAATCGTGGGCCAACTCCAGATCGCCACCGGAACGCGCATCACACCAGGCGACACCCTCATCATTCTCGATGAGATTCAGGCATGCCCCCCGGCCCTCACATCCCTGAAGTACTTTAATGAACGGGCGAACGAGTACCACATCGCCTGCGCGGGATCCTTGTTGGGTGTGGCGTTGCATGAACAATCATCATTCCCTGTCGGGAAGGTGAACTTCATTCCGGTCAATCCGCTGTCCTTCACAGAATTCCTGAACGCCGTTGGGCAAGATGGATTGGCTCAAGCCCTGATGGAACAGGACTGGGTGCTCTTGGCGCCCTTCCATGAACGGCTGGTCTCCCTCCTGCGCGACTATTTGTTCGTCGGAGGCATGCCCGAAGCGGTCGCGATGTTCTCCCAGGCACAGGAGTACACCCAAGTACGCGAGATTCAGCAAGAGATATTGCAGGCGTACGACCGCGATTTCTCGAAACACGCACCTCCAGAACAAGTGCCCCGGATCCGGCAAGTATGGCAATCCATTCCCGGTCAGCTCGCCAAGGAACAGCGACGCTTTGTGTACGGGCAACTCGCCCCAGGCGCACGCAGCCGCACCCACCGTACTGCTATCGATTGGTTGGTCCAGTCAGGTGTGATACTGGAAGTCAGGAGGGTTTCCGCCCCACGAGTACCATTGTCGGGATATGCCGATCCCGATGCGTTCAAGCTGTACATGGCCGACGTCGGCTTGTTGTCGGCGCTGTCAGGACTGAGTTCGTCAGCCGTCCTCGAACCGGATCGGCTGTTCATCGAGTTTCGCGGCAGCCTCACCGAGCAGTACGCCGCCATGCAATTGTTCACTGTGTTCGGGGGCGCACCGTACTACTGGACGAACGGCGGAGGAACCGCAGAAGTCGACTTTGTCGTTCAACGGGAGCGGGATGTGGTCCCCGTCGAAGTCAAAGCCACAAGAAATCTCAAGTCCAAAAGTCTTCGTGTCTATCAGGACAAATATGAGCCTGGCTTGGCTGTACGCTCATCTTTAGCCCCTTACGCGCGGCGCGGCAATCTTATCGATCTGCCCCTGTACGCGCTGCAGACACTGCCAGCGTTGAATCAGAATTGAACGCAGTTTGTGCATTCATTCGATGGAATCTAGGTTTTGTTGTACCCAGGCTGCTGACCGTTTAACGAACTGGGCAACATGGAGAAGGTCAGTTGTACTTGGCTGATGAGGATCTCGGGTGGTGGGTGTCTTCGGGCGTGTCTTCAGTTCTGTCTCGATGTAGTTCGCTACCTGGACAGATCCCCTGTCCATGGGTATTTCAGGATGTTTCGCCAATTCTGCGTCCATGTCTTCTTCGGTGGTGTTCTTAGTGAAATCAAAACCGGTATAGGTATAGGCAAGTTTTTTGGTGATATAAGCCAGGGCGTCAGAAGCATCGTTGCGGTCCTTTCTCTGTTCGCTTTCGGGCAAGCACGGTTGATTTGGATTCTCAACCGGACCGAAGGGAACTAAGAGGTTATGAGTCTTTGCCACTGAGGTGTCTTTCAAGACTCCAGTGGTATGACCATCCTCATAAATGAACCCCTCACTTCGTAAGAAAGCGTTCCATCGGGCGTGTTCCAGGCGTGAGAGGAACTCTTGTTGGTCTTTGGTTCGCGCACGACGATCGATGCCGGGTATGTTGAGCATGCGACGAGCCCGCCAATGGATGGGGGTGGCGATCGACGAATTGTAGTTGTACGCATCGTTCCAGAAGGAGGCTTCTTGTTCGCTCCAGGCCTGGCCGACGAGCTCGGCCCATTGCATGTGCGAAACCAAACCGTTGTGCTCCATCAAAGCTCGTATCACGGTGTCGTAGCTGTACATTTCTGAGATATCGCCGATCAGGTCCATCCGTACCTGGCGGGCGGCTTTCGTCAACATAGCCTTGACCGATGTCTGGACAGCGGTCTGGATCGGTTGTGAATGATGAGAGACGACGAGGATCTGTGGATTCGTGCCTTCCCAGTAGCGGGCCTGTTTTTCTCGAGCTAGCCACGTGCGTACCTTCGTCGCTACCTCAAGATTGAGGCCATCATCTCCAAGGGAAATAAACACGAAGGTGATCGCGTTGAGTTTTTCGAGTTGCCTGAACAAAAACGGGGAGGCAGCGTCCACACCGCCATGCACCGCGATGTCATACACTGCGTCCTGTCGCGGATGTTCGATGGCGAGCTTCTTTGTCAGCTCAGGGTATTCTTCTGCGAATCGATCCTCAGCCGCGAGATCCTTGTCGTACGCATTGATGATGAGTTGGTAGGAACTCACGGCATCATCGGTTTGGTCGTCCATCTGACAGTACCAGGACAGGGCTTTGAGCATCTCCAACCCGTACCCGCCCAATCCGAGGATAACTGCGGAAATCGTCTTGTCCCCGTTTTGGGTACGGATGGCATTGTTGAACAGATCAACACCAGCAGGTTGCTTTTCCTTGTCATTAAGGGTGGTTTGTGTACGCCACAGCCAGTTGTACACTAATTCTCTCGTTGAATCGATACGCCGTACGCGTACCCCACCTGGGCGATATCGCAGTGCCAACTCGCTCTCGACCGTGCTGGAGAAGAGGTACAGATCGGTGTTGCCTCGCGTGTTGAACGAGGAGTTAATGATACTGACCGCGTACTCGAGGTTCCTCTCCTCATCGGAACCCATCAGGAAAAACCGGATCAGCGATTTCTTGGCATGCAGCTTCAGTGGGAGTGACGAGATATCATGCTTGAAGCACAGGGCGCCCAAACGACGTGCCTGGCCGATGAGTTCCATGGAAGGTTCATTGTTCGCTAGGATGACCTCTGTAAAGATAATAAGGTCTGTCTTTTTCGTTTGTTGACTACGGTTTTCATTGCGGATGCTGGTTGCGAGGGCGATGGAGCGTTCGTTCAGTTCGGAAAAAACGTTGACCTCACGCAGCGGGTGAAAAAGATAGCGGATGTACGCTGAGAAGGTCTGGAGAAAGGTCAGCAGGAACCCGATAGCCATTAGCGGTGCGATAGCGAACAGTATGACTGTGTACGCGGCTTGTGCCTGGGTGCAGATGTCGGTAGACGTGCGGAAGACGTCGAGGATGCCACGGATATCCAGGCTGGCGATGAAAACCTGGAAGGTGAGGTACAACGCGCCGAAGATCCTGTTCGATACGCTCATCGGATTGTCGCCTGTACCAGTGACTGTGGGAAGGGTCAGAATGTAGATAGCGATAGCGATAGCAGCCGCGACGACGCGGAACGGTGTCAGGATCTGTACCGATGAACGCCCTTTGCGATGGGTGGTGTTGCGCTGCAGGAGGACGGCCCCCACGCACCCCAGGACCAACACCCCCGCTGAGAGATAGAACCAAATGCTCATGGGCTTCCTCCTGCTGTGATGCCAAGTCTACAACCACCTCCGTCACTGACGCGGGGAGCGCCCGGACTGACAGGCAAGGTGTGCTGTATACTGCTCGCACCAGTCTGGAGGGAACCCATGGCCACTGACCAACTATTTACAGCAACGAGCGAGGCTCATTTTCGCTATGGGGCGTTCATCTCCTATAGCCACTCGGGCGACGCCGATTTCGTGCGCTTCCTGCAAAGGGAGCTCGAGCGGTTTGCGAAACCATGGAACAAGATGCGGTCGGTCAGGATGTTCCGGGACGAGTCCAATCTGAGTGCGACGCCGGGGCTGTGGTCGACCCTCGAGGACGCGCTATCCTCCTCACAGTGGCTGATCCTGGTGGCCTCCACCGAGTCCGCCAGCTCGGAGTGGGTCAACAAAGAGGTGATGTGGTGGCGCGAGCACCGGAGCATGAGCCGACTCCTGATCCTCCTCACGAGCGGGGACATCGTCTGGGACGATGCTACCAAGGACTTCGATCGCACAGCCACGACAGCGGTGCCGCCAGCGCTTTTGGGAGTACTGACGGAAGAACCATTGTGGGTGGACGCTCGGTGGGCGAGGACGGCCGAGGCGTACGAACCCAACGACCCGAGGGCGCAGCGTACCGTGGTGGACATCGCCTCGACGCTGCGTGGAATCGACAAGGATTCGATGGTCGGCGAAGCGGCGCGGGAGTACAGGCGTACGAAACGGCTGACACGGGGAGCGATCGTCGGGCTGTCGGGCCTGCTGGTCCTCGCGCTGGTGTCAGCTGGGTTCGCGTGGGTCCAGCGAAACACGGCCGTGGCGGCGACACGGGCTGCGCAGTCGCGGCAGTTAGCGTCGCTGGCCGATCAGTACATGGACTCCGACGTCGGCCTGGCTTCGTACTTCGCGTTGGCCGGGTACGCCATCGACGAGAACGCCCAGACCCAAAGCGTCTTGACAGGGGCAGCTTTGGCCAGTCCCCAAATGGTGGCGACGGCCCAGATCGCGGAACAAGTCAATGTTTTCGCAGACTGCCTAGCACCCGGCTTGGTGGTCGCGGGCCTTCGAAATGGAGATGTCATCAGTTGGGACTGGAACTCGGGAGAAGTGACAACCATTGGTCATCTCACTGGTTCGATACAAGCGGTCGCCCTCGACGAGGCTGCCGATGTGTTCGCGGCGACGGACGGTACCACGGTGATCGTGGGCGAGCCTGGAGACGCGAAAGAAGTGGACACGCCAGTTTCTACGGAAGACAGGATAGAGGGAATAGCGCTTTCCCTTGACGGCACGACACTGTTCGTGACCGGAGGAAAGTACGACGCGAACCCGATCTGGGCGATCAACCTTGCTTCGGGGCACTCCTCCCTTGTCACCGCGCCTGATTGGGCGACCTCTGGGTTGACGTCTGGCGTGCAACTCATCACTGGCACGGATGGCAACATCACCTTATTCGACAGGAAGTACGGGAGCTTCGCTCGCGTGGATCCTGTCGCCGGGGAAGTCCTATCTGAAGGCGTCGTCCCGTTCGGTACCTATCAAGGGCCTGCGGTTTCACCCGACGGCGCTTGGTTGGGAGCCTTCACAAAGTTGTCGGATCTTGTGTGGGTATGGCCCAGTTCGGCTGAGATTTCGGACAAGAGCGAGGTTCAAAATATCAATACGGGAGTAGACACGGATGCGTATGCTTTCGCTATCGACCAGAACGGGAGGATCGCGATCAGCAACACGAACGGAGTCATCGTCACCAGCGCCGGTTCCCAGGATGATCAGGTCGTACTAGTCGGCACAGGGGCCACCGACTACCTCGAGTTCTCAAGCGATGGCGCTCTCATCTCGGCTGCGGGAAATCGTCTGATGGCCTGGGATGTGTCCCAGTCGAGCAGGGTCTCCGTTCTCTATCCGGTGATGCTTGGGAGCAACTGTACGGCCTGCGGAGGGCCGACCATCGCGATTTCGCCAGATGGTACTCAGGTCGTCTCCATTGACGGCAATGAGACATTTGCGACGGTTCTGAGTCTTGTTGACGGAAGTGCCACTGATCTGGCAGATGGTGATGCAAGCAGTCGACTTAACAGTTTCGATTATGACTTTCCTGTATGGGTTGGAAATTCGCTCATTATGGTTGTTTTTCCGCAGACAGGTTCGAATTTCCAGGAAGGGACTTTGCCAGAGCAACCTGATGGGGTTGTAGCACTGCCGATCAAGTCGCCGCCAAGGGCGGTCGGAGCAACGGATTCAGGGGATCTGCTCGTAGTATCTTCACTCCCGAAAAAAACCACTAATGATCCTAGTGGAACTGTGTTGACTTGGTACTCCATTAGTGGAGATGCGATTCGTACTGAGACGCTGTGGTCTGGGATGGACCCACCCAAGGTGATACTTGGCCCGGGTGCACAATATATAGTCGCAATTATCGGTGGAACTCAGATAGAGGTGCTCGACACTGCATCATTGCAAGTGAAGTGGGAGACGACATCCCCTCAGAATTACAGTTATCAGATTGTGGCGTCACAAGATGTGCTTGTTATTGAACGTACAGATGGCAAAGTGGATGTCTATGGCTCGAGTGGAGCTTTAGAACGCACAATCCCGTTGGATGCTTGCCATCTTGCAGATGCGACAAGCGATGGCAATTTGATTGCTCTCGCATGTCCTGATCAGTCTGTGATGCTCGTGGATCTGTCGACTGGTCAACATGTCGCGAAGCTCCCTGGCGTGTCAACAGCGCCCTACGCGAAAATCGGAGTCCAATTCGCGCAAGATGGGGATCATATAGCGGTGGCGCAGTATCCGGCCAGTTTCAGCTCGTCGGACAATGGGTATATCACCTATTACGACCTGTCCAATGACCGCCTGAAGGAAGCAGCGTGTACTGTCGCTTCGACTTGGCTCTCGGTAGACGAGTGGGCGAGCTACGCTCCCGGTATTGAGAGGCCCGACATCGACTGCTAGATCAGAACTTGACGAAACGGGACACTAGAATTCCGTAAACTCAAGGGATGCAATGGAAAGCCCAGGTCGCTCTAGAATTACGGGTCGCCTTTGGACTTTCTGACTTCTCTGACCAACGCTTTGGTCGAGCGAATATCCTCACTGCTCGAGGATCAACGACAGAACACGTTTCATCTCACAATGAGTTGCCAGCGTGATTGTGGATCAGGACTCACAGTCGTGAAGCGATATCACTCAGTATGCTTGCCAGGGTACGACGTGGTTTCTTCGCCTGGGCGGGGTCGAAATGCACGAGCAGATCATTGATGTTAGGGGAGGAGCCTTGGAAAACGAGCGCGGGACTTGTCAGTGGCTGAGCGCGCCACTGAGCAGTTTCGATGGCAGCATCATGGATCACCCGCTCATATGCCTGGGTGACCCGTGCAGCGCAGACGTGTAGACAGGGTGTCCCGTCCTCGGTGAAATGCAGCACCAATGGCGACGGAATGGGAATATCGGGAACGACCTCAATGGATAGGCCAAGAGATGATCGCAGCGTTTGAATGCGGGCTGTGAGTTCGTTTTGCGCGACAGGTGGGAAGACGAAAAGTGTCTTTGCCAACCGAGCGTGAGCGCGAATGTTGTCAATCTCCCACATCAGGGCGGGAGAACGGCCGACGATAAGGAGTAATAGCCCCGCTTGGTTTGCCCGGTTCTCGACTGCGTCCTGCCATTCGTCATCAGTGTAGTAGTCTCGCGCCGCTCCGAGCGGTTGGAGGATTGTCCCTGGTTGTCCGAGAGCGACGACAGGGCCGATAGAGAGCATGGAATGGGCGACAATCTCCTCAAATCGGGCATAGCCTTCGGCGGCAATTCCTTCAGTGAAACCGTCGACTGACGCGGCGGCGCGTACTTCCAATGAATCATCTTGGAAGGAGCGGAGCAACATCACTGGTTCACGCGGATCAGATTCGATCGCTTGACGTACAGCTGGTTGGATGAGGCGTTGGACGAACCGTGACACACTGCGGCCGCGCGTGGACACAGCCATTCCGAGCAGGATCATCGGAATGATGATAACCACCATTCCAATTCCACCGAGAAGAAGTCCGCCGGTGACACCGGCAATGATGAGGAATACCCCTGCTGCGACAACGAGTGCGGCGACAACAGTGCCGGTGATCAAAGCTCCTTGTGCCATCTTGTTGAGATGTGGAAGTGTACTTTCCTGATGCTCGTTACGGCGTAGGAAAGTCTGCAGGATGTTGGTGATGGCGATAGCTGCCGCCATGATGGAGAAAGTCAACCACCAGTGTGGTAACGCGTACATGAGAAGTCCGATTGCAGCGGACATAACAACAGCTTTGGCGAACCATTGGAGGAACCCAACCCAATTCCGACCAGTGATGTCACTGGTGAGGTCGATGACTCTCACGCCCTGGGGATAGAAAGTGGCTTTTTTACAAGGTACGAGCATGGACGCCAGCGCTTCGCGAGATCCTCGATCTCGCAGTACTCCAGCAGCGCCTCCGATTACCATAATGGTAAACATGACTATTGTCGACCAAATGCCCTGTTCTAGGGCCAAGTGGCGTCCGACCGCTGCAGGCCCGTACCCCACATCAGCGGGGATGTCTGAGCTGTCAGGAAGGATATTCGCTTGCTGTTGCCAGATTCTTTCGACAATTGGGGCGAGGGATTCGTCGTCGATCTTTACTTTCTCCGGGTCAACGTTCTGATCTGTTGTTGACAAGAGAATTGTGATTCGCAAACGTCCCTTAACACCGTCCATCCATAATCCTCTGAATGTGTCCTGGGTAAGGACGGCGATGCGTCGCCCCTCACCAAGGTCTGTCCCAGCGGGGGTCTCAGTGTTGACGCATCCTTGTGCCCAACTCGCAGTGCGGTAGGCCACAAGTCGAACAATGAGTTCACCGCCTGTCAACTCCGTGATTCGATAGTCGCGGACAAAGCCCTGAACGAAGTTCGATCGTTGAGTGTCGCCAGCCGAGCCGGACATGTGGTAAAGATCGCTTGCCACCATCGAACGGTCGGCTTGCCCAGTAACTTGCAGCCCTGTCGTTTCAGCATTGATGGTCATCGATGCGAGATCGAGAGTCGGAACAGGAGCCGAGGATTGTGTCGTGCATCCTGATACGAAGAGCAGTAGGCACGCCAGAATGGCAGCCCAACGGACACCAATGTATTTCATATTCCCCACTTTTTGGCAACCGTAAACATTATCATTGCGCGATCAAACTACTCGTATCCCACAACTGCATCGTTTTCTATTTCACAATGTGGGACAAGAGCATGTTCCGACACTCCCACCGTGCCAACCGTTGTTGGCGAAGATTTCGACAATTAGCCCCGCGTCTGAATGTGCGATTAGTGGTACACGCCTTCTGACCAAATAACAATGATTGATTTTCCGAGATTTCTCGCGTGTCTGACGGCGTCGCCGGTACCGCCCAGTCCGTTGGCAGGTAGCCCGTCCCAGACAGCGATGACAATATCGCTGTTCTCGACGACTTGTTCGCCGGCGGCCATGTAGGCTTCGTCGGTCGGGGCTGGGTAGTCCAAGATCGTGGTAATCGTCGCGCGGGCCAATAGAGATTCGTACGCCGGTACATCGCTGGGCGCGAAGGTCGTTTCGTACTCACGACAAGGGATGACGGCGACGAGCTCGCCGCCTGTGTCGAGGACCGTTTGCGCGAAGATCTGGTCCGCGCCGATAGCAAGGCTGCTGTAGCCGACAATGGGTCCTGCCATGCGGCGCAGGACGTCGCCAATCTCTCTCGTGACATGGTCAAGCGCCTCGTCGGGGATCCTTCGGTGCCCCGTGATGCCGACGTTTGTCATTGTGTACTCCCTGGTGCTCCACTCATTGTAGGGCCGATCAGTCGAACTGGTCTTGTGCTGCCGACATCCAGTAGAGTTGCCGGTTGAGGAGGCTGAATGTTCGTTGTCACCTATCGTTCTGCGGGGCCTTATGTACATTTTCGGGTCGATTTTCGGGGCCACTCCGTGCAGAACTACCCGCACAACGGTGGGCGACTAGTCGAGTTGTCGGGAATGGGTTAGGCGGCCCGGGCGGGTCAGGCAGTACGGGTCGTACTCACGACCCGGTGTTGATCGTCGGGGTGGCCGGTGTGTCGGAACACAGGACGACAAGCAAGTTCGCGACCATGTTTGCTTTGCGGTTTTCGTCCATGCTCACGATGCCTTCCTTGTCGATGCGGTCGAGGGCGGCCTGTACCATGTCGACCGCGCCGGCGACGATCTTGGAGCGGGCGGCGATCACGGCCTGGGCCTGTTGGCGCTGGAGCATGGCGGAGGCGATTTCCGGGGCGTACGACAAAGAGGAAATGCGAGTCTCAATGATTTCCACTCCCGCGATGGAGACCCGTTCGCCCACTTCGTACGCCAATTCTCTGGCCACCTGGTCGGTCGCGCCGCGCAGAGTCGCCTCGCCCTCTTCGCCGTTGTCGTACGGATGGATCGTCGCGATGTGGCGCAGCGCCGCCTCCGACTGTACTTGGACGAATTGTTCGTAGTCCTCCACCTGGAAGACGGATTGGGCGGTGTCCCTGACCTGCCACACAATGATAGCTGCGATGATAACAGGGTTGCCCTGGGAGTCGTTGACCTTGATCTCCCGGGTCTCGAAGTTGCACACTTTCACCGACACCTGCCACTTCGAGGTGAACGGATAGGTCATGCGAAGCCCCGTCGCGCGGATCGTACCGACGTAATTCCCCAAGAACTGAAGGACTTTCGTCTGTCCCGGCTGCACGATGGTGAACGCGGAGCGCAGGAAGAGGGCGACGATAACGAGCGCGGCCCCAATGATAATTGCAGTGATATCACCGGGTTCGTCCCGTGTCACGGGCGATATCCCTTCGTACACGCAGTACACCCCGTACACCGCTATCGCGATAACGATCAACGCCCCCAGCAGGCCGGGGATCGACGGCGCGCGCTTCTCACGGATGGCCTTCTTGGACGGCCCCGCACTCCGTTGGGGAGGCGCGACAGGCGGTACGGGTTGTTGGCCGAACCCTTGGGGCGTGAAATCCTGCGGAGCAGCGGACATGACATCCTCCTCATCGAGCGAAAAACAATTTTCACTCATTATGATAGTGGATCGTGGGATGTCGCTCCGGGTCAATACGTGACTGATGTCGGGGTACCGCTGTAGGCTTGATGGGTCAGGAGACTGAAGGAGTTTGTATGTCTTATGAAGTGACATTACCCGTTCTCGGGGAGTCTGTGACCGAGGGTACCGTGTCCCGCTGGTTGAAGAGAGTCGGCGAGTCGGTCGCGCAGGACGAACCGCTGGTGGAGATCAGTACCGACAAGGTCGACACAGAGATCCCTTCCCCCGTCTCAGGGGTACTGTTGGAGATCCGCGTCCAGGAGGATGAAACGGCCAATGTCGGTGCTGTACTGGCAGTCGTCGGCGACTCCATCGAGGCGTCGGCGCCCTCCGCAGCACCGGCCGCTCCCGAAGTACCGCCCACACCAGCGCCGGTCCCCTTTGAGACGCCGACGATCCCAACGACACCCATTGTGTCGTCGATGCCCCCCGCGCCGCCTGCTCCGACGCCACCGAACATGCCCCTTGCGTCCATGCCTCCGGCCCCCGTGCCGACTGCTCCCGTACCTGCGGCCCCGCCTGTTTCGATGCCTCCGATGCCGCCGGTGCCCACCCCGGTTGCGCCAATGCCTATGCCTTCCGTACCCGCGCCAGTCGCTCCGATGCCTCCGGCTCCCATGCCGTACGCGTCGCAACCCTCACCCACAGGTCTAGATATCACACCTTCCCCGAAGGAGCCTCCGGCCACGGGTACTCACGCGATAGCAGAGCCGATCGGCGAGGCCCCGTACGTCACTCCGCTCGTGCGCAAACTCGCGGATGAGAACGGTGTGGATTTGGCCAGCGTCCAGGGATCCGGAGTCGGCGGACGCATCCGGAAGCAGGATATCTTGCAGGCTGCGGTACCGATGCCTCCGACGCCGCCGGTTCAGTACCCGAGCACTCCGCCGCCAGCCCCCATCCCGGCACCTTCCGCACCGACGAGTCCGGTCCCGTCGCCGCCGGTTGCGCCCGCTTCTGTGCCGTCGGTTCCAGCACACACTGCGCCTGTACCGCCCGCATTCCCCCTTGTACCGGCACCGTCCGTACCAACCCCTGTTTCGTCGGAACCCGCTGAAGAAGCAGAAATGGGCAACGAACCCGCACCCGTGGTGACCCATTCGGCTCTGGCCGGTACCACCGAGAAGATATCGCGGTTGCGCGCCACCATCGCCCGGCGCATGGTCGAATCCCTCCAGACCTCGGCCCAACTCACTGCGACCGTCGAGGTGGACCTCACTTTGATATCGCGGTTGCGCGCCCACGTCAAGCAGGAATTCCTGGCTCGCGAAGGGGTACCGCTCACCTACCTGCCCTTCATCGCCAAGGCGGCCATCGAGGCGCTCAAGGAGTACCCGAAGGTGAACGCGACCATCGACACCGAGGCCGGCGAGATCACCTATCCCGACGGCGAGCACCTCGGGATCGCGGTGGACACTCCGAAAGGCCTTCTCGTACCGGTTATAAAGGATGCTGGTAACTTGTCGGTCTCCGGTTTGGCGATTAAGATCACCGACTTGAGTACCCGTACTCGCGACAACCAACTCACACCCGACGAATTGGCCGGAGGTACGTTCACAATCAG
>JGI24699J35502_11133654_pt1 | contig 13059 bp, 9 predicted proteins | sample TergutMp193P4_FD_35502 | JGI IMG/M metagenome (IMG submission 35502) | reverse complement strand
GTCTGGCCAACTCCGTTTCTTCAACCATATACACCCCGGCGACTTTCGACGCCCGCATCGAACCGGAATGGATCCACTGCAGCACACGCCTCGGCGAAACGGACTTGAGCGCCGCTACCTCGGAAACCGACAAAGCCATGTACACAACTATACGCCAATCCGAAGATTAGTGTATCTGGCGTACCAGTTCGTCCATGGTGGCTTGGAGTGCCTCCATCTGCCTGGTGAGTGCTCGTATCTTGTTGTCGAATCTTCTGCGCGATGGAGGCAACAGCGCCTGGACCCGTCTCGCAATGGAGGAGATGAATGTCGATCTATGTGGCTGACACTCCGGCTCCTGCTTCCATGCGTGGTACACCGTGGGGGCGTAAGCGATTATGTGGAAATTCACTCGCTTGGATTCCGGGAAACGAGCCCAATCCACTCGACCCTCGACCAGCAATCGGCGAAACCATCGGGAAGCTTCCTCCAGAAACGGCAGTTTCAGGTTCGCATCCAGGCGTTCGTAATTCCAGATGAAAGTGTCATAGATCATAGGGGTGAGAACTCTTGCGGCGAAGAGGTCCGATCCGGGACGGTCGGCGAGGAATCTAACGATCTCCTCGCACTCGCCACACACACTGTACGCCCTGTCCTTCGAATTGATCGATGAGGCTTCATTGTCTTGGCGGTAGTGCACGTACGGTGTTGTGACGCAGGCCACTCTCTCAGCGAGCCACAGTGTCTTGAAATTGAAAGACGTGTCCTGAAAAGAGGCACCAGGGGTCTCACGGAAGCGAATCCGATTGCCGTCGAGAAAGCTGCGGCGATAGATTGAGGACCACACAGCGGGCTTCTTTCGGAAAAGCCGGCCTTGGGGGTCGTCCCGGGGCCGGATGACGAGACCGTCGTCTTTCTCATTGATACAACGGTACAGTTCTCGACGCTTGGAGCCTGTCCACTCGAGATAGAAATTGCATTTCGCCATGTCGGCATCCATAATGAGTGCCGCACGATAGAGGTCCTCGAACATACTCGGCTCCACCCAATCGTCACTTTCGACGATTCCGATGTAGTCACCCCTGGCTGCGTCCAGTCCCCTGTTGAGAGTGTAGCCATAGCCATGATTCTCATGGGTCAGGATGAGAATCCTCGGTTCTCTCATTGCGAATTCGGCGAGGATCTCGGCGCTGCTGTCAGACGAGCCGTCATCGAGGCAGATGATTTCCAAGCTGGGAAGAGTCTGATGAACCAGAGAATTCAGACACTGGGTGAGGTACCGTTCAGCATTGTGTACGGGGACGAGTACGGAAACATGGGGATTCCCGGCCACGGTGACACCCCGTTTGTCTCTCATTACGCACCTCCTTCCAGTCTCGCAGGTACTACTGCCCTGTTCGGATCTGGTCCGGTCCGCCGGGCACTATAGATCACCTGTCTAATGTTAGATATCATACTGCCATTTACGCATATGACCGCTAGTCCATCAAGGATTTGAACCTACGTTGTCATTCCCTGGTAAAAGGCGATTGCGTCAGAGACGGGGCCATCGAACCAGATGGAACCATGGTCGAAGACAATGCCACGTTCGCAGAACTCTTTAGCGGAGGCCAGAGAATGTGTGACGAATAACAACGTTATATTGCGCCTTGCTAATATCTCTCTCATCCTTGCCAGGCTTTTTGTGTGAAACTCACGGTCCCCGACAGCAAGCACCTCATCAAGAATTAGGATATCTGGATCAAGAGAACTTGCGAATGCGAAGCCGAGCCGTGATCTCATTCCTGCGGAGTACGTACGAAGAGGCTGGTCAATATACTGGTCAAGTTCTGCAAATTCGACAATATCATCCATTCGAGCGTCGATTTCAGATTGGTTCAGCCCCCACAAGCGAGCCCGTAGCCGAAGATTATCTCGGCCGGTGAGCTGCGCATCGAATCCAGCAGACAAGTCAAGTAGGGCGCTGACCCGTCCATATACCTCCACCGTACCCGAATCTGGGATTGTGACACCTGTCATAATTCTCAGTGCGGTGGATTTTCCCGCGCCGTTTCTCCCTATAAGGGCGACAGATTCTCCTCGATTGATTTCAAAACTGAGGTTGTCGTTGGCAGTCACTGTTTCCGATGGGACTCTCGACCAGAACACTGACAGAAGTCTCGCCTGTTCAGATGTGTATAGATGGTAAGTCTTGGTGACATTGGTGAACCTAATCGCCGTGACACTTCGTATAGCTGGGGTTTGAATGAACTCAACCGACTCGGAATCAGAGGACATCCGGAACATCCTTCCTGAGCCTTGACTGAACTGCGAGAGAAGCTAAAGACATCACCACCAGTGTTACAACAAATGGATAGAGTATCTTTGGTTGTTCCCAGATCCAATATCGGTCACAAATAGACGCACGGAAAGATGACTCAAAGAAAGAGACAGGATTGAACGCCAACACATCCTTAACCCACTTAATGTGAACCTGGGAAAGATCGAAGAAGACTCCAGAAATCCACATCAAGGGCATTGTCATCACCTTAACAAGATTGTGGAAATCTTTACTAATGGCAGACAGCGGAGATGTCATCATGGACCATACAGTAAACGTTATGTGCATCAACACCACAAGAAATGGTAACTGCAGCATGTATATTGTGAAAGACGTTCTTAGGATGCCCATAGCTATAAAGAGCACACCAAGGGTGAGCGCAAATATGATCATTTGTGATAGCGAATAAAAACTGGAGATAATGGGGAGTGGGAACCGCAATTTCGTTACGAGATATGCGTATTTTTTATATACATTAGATCCCGAACTAATCATTGAGGACATGTACAACCAGGGAAATAAACCAGCAGCCAGCCACACAGGGTAAGGAACTCCGTCTGCTGTGTCCTTGGCTACACGCAAACCAATCGCAAGAGTGAACCAGAATGTGACTAAGTAGACGATAGGTTTTGCGATCAACCAGAAATACCCTAACCATGTTCCATGGATACTTCTTTTCAGCTCGGTACGTGCTAGGTACCATATTTGAGAATTGTACGACACATTGTCACTGACTATACGTCGTAATATTTTCCACACGACTAGAACGCCCCTCACATGCTATCTGATTATGTCTCAACAGGTTTTGCCCCACCTTTTCCTATGAAGCAAATGTTCGCTTCATAATTCCTAAAATTTAGGTTCAAAACCAATTAAGACATTATGATATTCTATCGTTCATAACTATTGATACCAACTTCGTTTATTGTGAAGTCCCAGCACCATACAGAATACGGACCCGAACTACCCGGAACTCCTATCGCCTTCAATGGACAGTTGCTCCACTATTACGCTCATTCCCAGTGGCATGCCAGTTGAGCCAAAGCATATATAGTCACATTTATCGTTGTTGGGTGAGAAGGAAAATGTGAATACTTGAAATTCATCTGTTAACTCAAGAATTTGAATCAACTGTCTATGGTTAGAGTTTCCCACATACAAAGATAGTTTGTATGGAGCCGTTGCTTTCACTGTGATCGCTGCGATATAGTTCGTGCCTTTCTGCAAGTAACAATCACAAGGGAAAATTACTACGCGATAGTTATAGTCGAATCTTTTCGTAAATACTCTGCATCCATCGACTTTATCTTGGCTGAACACGACTGCATCGGCTTCGGGAACATAGCCAGGAGCACTATAAGGCAATATACTAGATTCCATGTTTTTTCTGGCTTTGAGACGCGTCACCACAGATTTTTTGCTTGCGTATTTGCGGAACAAGTGCTCAAGCTTCCTATAAAACACTTGCTTCCCAGCACTAATCAAATTTGTCGCGTTTGGAGCTAAGGCCGCATAGTCCCACCATTTACCGCACAGATAAACCCAATAAGGTGGATCCTCAAATAGATTCATGCCAGAGCGACGATAAGAATCATCGTAGTACTCTACCCAAGGCTTTGGATGCCCCATAAAATGGAATATTCGTATATTTGAAACGGATTGCGCAGTTTGTCCCCAGATGGTTGCCTGGTAAATCGGAGGGTAAAAACCCGCTCTATTGTAGAACATGTAGTTCAGTAGGCCCTGATCTCCATGCATGTCATCAGGGCTAATTGCTGACGTCCGCTTTTCCTGTTCAGCAATAAGTGTATCTGAGGTGATATTTTCTTCTCTGAACATCGCTAAGTTAAGCATTAAGCTGCCAGAACAGAAAATGGCTCCAGCCTGCGTAGATGCCGTCAACCGTGTCTTCTCATCAACGACGTCCTTAACCTTATCCTTGTTACCGAGTCCCCCAGCGACGAGTATCATATTTCCTTCAAAATCAGCAAAATAGTATGCACTGATATCGCCCATCACCAACTGATCACTATCGAGATATAGGGCGCGATCCTCGGAATCTGGGAGGTACTGGTGGGCCAAGAAGTAATAGAAACATTCGATAGGCCATCTATCTAAGAACGATGAGTGCGAAAAAAGACCTGGGTCCATCCGAATTTCATGAAAGTATTGTCCGTAGTACCGAGCTGTTTGATCCATTAACTGGAGATTTTCATGGCTGATCCTGTGGTGCAATAGATAGAAATGAACATCATAATTCTTGTGGTTTTCAAACATTGAAACCATAACTACAGGAAGATAGCATGCAACTCGATCATCGGACGAAAGAATGACGTTTATTCTCTGACTATTTCTCGCATCCATGTCTCACTGCTCCTCTGCATGCATAATGGTTTGTCGACTGATTACCGGATCGATTTGTTGGGACAATAGACTACGAAGGCTAAGTGCAATGGATTCCAACGCTTCTGTTTGACGGGATGACCGGTCAAAATCTGTGGATGCTAATCTGTTTAGGTGCCAACCTATTGCTTCCAGTGCTGCATTTTGACGGTTTAGTTGAGCCCCTATGTCTCTTGAGATACTGTCCATCTGTGCACGAGAAGGAGGAGCAAGATGTTGAAATCTACGTTTGCTATACTTTAGTAGCTTTCTCAGAGAGCCACCGAGTGAATAACGAAGATGTTTGTCGCGGTTTATCTCCCCCCAAAACGCACGTTGATTGCTAGTTAAATGCTCTGTCATCCCATCTAAACCGGCTTTTCTGATGATCTTCAGAAAGCGACGGATGGCTACAATGCGCTTCGATTCGGGAACCACTTCGAGAGCACCATAAATCTGATCTAACAGATATCCAAGTTGTGCGCTGGTGGGCGAATATCTCTGATTTTGTATGATCTTGCATGCTTCATCCACCAAATCAAGTTGAGCTGTCAGAAATTCGACTTTATTCCTCTGCGCCTTCTCCATGAGAGAGTCCGGACGCCAGTGGCGATAGTGATATAGAAGATTTGAGAGAAACAAAGCTCCCTTGGTTACTTTGGGGAAAGCGATGAGTCCGAATGTCAAATCTTCACCATACCGGAGTTTCGAATCGAAACGAATGTGGTTGTCTTCGAGGAGAGCACGACTAAAACAATGACGCCACGAGAAAGTCTGCAAGGATTTCATCGTGAAAACAGAATCAAGGGAAAGGGATTCAATATACAGATCATTTACAGGAAGGACATCAAAAAGCCATCCAGGAGCAGGAATATCACCGGGATATACCTCTGTTCCGTAGATTACAGTTTCGACGGACTGAGAAGAGATGTGATCCGCAAGGATCTCGCACATGTCCTCTGACACCCAATCGTCAGAATCGATAAAGAGCACGTACTTACCTGTTGCGGAATCCAAGCCAGTATTTCTGGCACTTGCGAGCCCTGCATTGGGTTGAACGATGACTTGGACTCTTTCATCACGTTCTTTATACTCTTCCAGTATTCGATATGAAAGATCTTGTGACCCATCGTTCACGCATATGATTTCAAGTTCTTCAAATGATTGATTAACGATGCTCTCGATACATCCCCTGAGGTACTTGTCGACGTTATAGACTGGAACAATGATGCTGAAAAATGGAGACTGTGCTGCGGGGTGTGGGATAAAGCCAGAGGGAAGAGAGCTTAAGCCTGCACGAACACCATCTCTTGCCGCCTTCTCATCCTCTCTCCATGTATGGTATCCCATTGGACTTTTAACTATTGCTTGAAAAGATTCACGCTTCCATGGAGCATCACCAAATAACCCATCAAGACTCTGTCTATCTTGTAGAAGATCAGTAAACCACCGGGCCGCCACCTTCAGGAACGGATATTTCAGAGTCTGATCCAGGCGCTCATAATTCCACATAAAGCAGTCATATATTGCAGGTATCATCGCATCTTTCAGTTCAGGGTGCGAACTCTGGAGTTGCATGACAAACCTGTTAATCTCCTCGTATTCATCACAGACCGCATAGGCTTTATTCTTCGAATTAATGGAAGACGCCTCATTGTCCTGACGATAGTGGATGAAAGCATCTGAGAGACATACCATCTGATTAGCCAAGGAGAAAACTTTGAACGTGAACGAAGTGTCCTGAAATGAAGCGCCTGGCGTCTCCAGGAAAGAAATGCCATTGTCTTTCACCAATTGCATCGAGTAGATCGCGGACCAAATGGATGGTTTTCTCCGGAAGATCTCTCCGCCCATATAGTCCATGGGCTGAATGATCGCACGATCCTCTTCTACCGAAAAATATTCAAAGAGCTCAGTTCTCTGATCTATTGATGTCCACTCCAGCCAGAAATTAGCCTTTGCGATCTGAGAACTAGATTGAGTGGCTGCCGACACCAAGGTTTCGAAAGCTTCCTTTTCCACCCAATCATCACTCTCCACAATCCCTAACCATGTTCCCTGGGCAACTTCTATCCCTCGATTGAGAGCGAATCCATATCCGTGATTCTCCTGATCGATGGTGATGATTCGTGAATCATTGGCACTGTATTCCTGAAGAATTTCAAGGCTTGAGTCACTGGATCCATCATTTACACATATAATCTCGATATCGTCAAGGGTCTGCCCGATAATGCTATCAAGGCACTGACGTAAGTATCTACTAACATTGTATATAGGAACGATTATTGACACTGTAGGCCTTGCACTCCTGTGAGTGCTTTTCCCGCTCAACTGCATACCTTGATCCCTATCTTTAGATATCTTGCATCTACTCCTAGAAGTAGCTTTCTCTATTCAGATGGCCATCCGTACTAGTTACTTGGTCATATGAAAATCTATATCGATTGATTATCGTACAACGAGATGAAAGAATATGCTACGAAGTTTATAAAAGCGATTGAACGATATCTTGATGGTCGTAGAGTTGTAACGTCGAGAGTGATGATATGAATTTAGCAAAGACTCGGAATAAACTACCGGACACTCCATGGCGATGGAACACCCTCGGAGATAACCCATTGTGCATGGGTTGCAGTGGTTGCGTGGCTGCATGTCCATTTGATGCATTGACGATGACTCACGACAAACTCGGATACTACCGTCCCGAGATTAACGAAGAAGCCTGCACCGAGTGTGGTCTGTGCGTTCGGATGTGCCCGGCAATCATCTTGCCAAAAAAGCCCTCTCTAGAAACACCGACAGTACACGCGTTTGTTGGAAATAATGCGGAAGAAGTGATGAAAAGCACGTCCGGTGGCATTTTTGCACTTTTGGCTCGCGATATTATCCAGCAAAAGGGCAAGGTTGCCGGCGTTGCATGGACAAATGACTTAACAGCTGAGAGCATTCTGATTTCGTCAGAGAATGATATCCCCCTGTTGCAAAAATCAAAATACGTGCAACCATGGGCCGGAAATCTGTTCCGCAGGATTCGCGAAGAGTTGCGGGGGGGAACTACAGTGCTCTTCAGCGGGTTACCCTGTCAGTGCGCTGGGCTCAGAGCTTTCCTTCGAAAGAAGTACGAAAACCTCATTGTTGTGGATATTCTATGTGGGATGGCTCCATCGCAAGCGTTTTTCACTTCATATCTCAATGAGAACTGGGGAATAGGGAACGTTTCCAAATATGAGTTCCGCTATAAAGATTCCGAGCATAAATGGCACGAGCATTATTCAAAAGTAACGTTGAGAAATGGGTGGACACAGATCAATAGCCGCTGGACTGACCCCTACCAACTTGTTTATCATGATCACACAATGTGTCCTTTCCATTGTGAGTCATGCCGCTATCAAGAAGTGCCCAGATATGGCGATCTCAGCATCGGTGATTTTTGGGGAATCTCACGCCACGATGAAAACATACCAACTGATCAAGGGGTTAGTGTTGTTTTGGTCAACACTCAAAAAGGGCAGGATTTATTGGATCGCGTCATGAGGAAAGGATACGCATATTTCACTGAGGAGACTTCAAATAGCGTCGGCCAAAATGGATTCGCATTCGATGGTCATGGATTCGCATCGATTAACCGAGACGTTTTCTACCGAGAGTTCTGGGCCAGTGGGTCTTTTACCAAGGCGTACAACGCAGTCAACTGGTCGGCTCATCCGGAGACACATCTAAACCAGATGGTTGAAGAAGGCCGTCAAGCATCTAGTCAGAGCCTTTCTTTTGATTCCTCAGATACCTTTGTTCACTCTGACCCCACAGTTTGGGAAACTGAATGGAATCAAAAAGGTGTCGATCTAAAAGTGCTTCCAGGAACTGCTGAAAGAGGGAACCACGCGGGGTTCATGTTAAGGACGCCTCTCTCAAAATCCAAACAATACTTGCTAAAGATTAGTGGGCAAGTAGAGACTCAGCACACAGAGGTGAACGTTCACCTCCGCAATTCGCAAACCGGAGCCACCCAGGTTATCTACCGATTCACAACACCCACAAATGACACTACAGATGTTCAGGGACTCATACCATTTCGTCCGGAAAAGGAAGGGTTTGACCAGTTATCCTTCGCATCAGTGCACCTGATAGGAAATGAATCTATGCTCCATATCACATCATTTCGAATTGATGAAGTGGCAGAGCCAGCAAGATCACTCATATAGAAAGCATGAAAATGACACAGCACTATGACTTGGGAATTGTGGGATGGTGGTATGGAGATAATTACGGATCAATGCTTACCTACTATGCGCTCTACTCCATCTTGACTGATCTCGGATATTCCGTGGCAATGATTCCACGTGGATCAGCCCCCGATGCAGAACTTGCGTTACCGGATACACCGCCCGTACGTTTCGCTAATCAAATGTACAACGTTACTGCTCGTCGACCAGCCTCCGCGATGTTTGAGTTGAATGACTTATTTGATGGTTTCGTGTGCGGGTCCGACCAGCTATGGAATCCAACTATCCCTATTGTTGATTCGGAAAATTTCCTTGCTTTTGCCGCAGATGATAAGCGACTTGTTTCCTACGCTACATCTTTTGGCTCGAGTGTGATTGATAGTAGATGGCAAAAGCCAGTCATCATTCGGAACATACAGAATCTGCGTAGGTTTGATTACGTGTCAGTAAGGGAGGATTATGGCATTGAAATCGCGCGGCAAGTGTTTGGAGTGGATGCTGTTGCGGTATTGGATCCTGTGTTTTTAGCTAAACGGTCATTATTTGATACCCTCGCTGATTCAGCCACATATACTGTCGATGGTGACTACTTATTTGCGTTCATTCTGGACCCTACGCCAGAGAAACGACAATCAGTTGAAGCAGTTGCGCAAAAACTTGGTTTAGAATCAGTCGTGGTAATGACAGGAGCCGATTCACGTACTCTGCAGATATGCCAGGAAATATTCACAGGCCATCAAGTAGTCGATGCAATAGATGTTTGTGTTTTTCTCCGCTTATTGCGTGAATCAGCGTATGTTGTTACCGATTCCTTTCACGGAACGTGCTTTTCTTGGATTTATCGTCGCCCATTTTCATCGATCGTTAATGAAAAGCGTGGAGCAGATAGGTTTCGCTACTTGTTCCAACTCCTTGATTTGAAGGAGCGGGAATTACAGCCAGGTGTCTCTGTGGAAGATACGATAGAAAACGCTGATGTTTCCCTGTATCCAGATTTTTCACGAGCTGAACAAGAAGTTACGCTTGCGGCAAATAAATCCAGGGACTGGTTGACATCCGCACTGGAGACTCCTATTCGAACTCGAGGCACAGAGCTACTACAAACTGAGAATCTACTTGATGTCAGATCGCCCATAACGTTTATCAAACTGGAATCAGACTGGCAAATGTCAGTCGGAACTGGCTCTGTCATTCTTGATATGACATCACACAAACAAGGGTTGCGAGACCAGTGTTGGAGGATCTTGCTGGACGAACCCCTTAAGGGTGGTCACAAATACACGATTGAGATCTCACTGAACGTTCTCGAAGGAACAGCTGAATCTATCATCGTTATTTGGTCGAACAGTTCGACGGGAGAGGAGACACCTGTTCAATTAGAAAGCCTCCGATCAACTAAGCCATTTAGCGCACCATTTGATGGAATTGATTCTCTTCTCATTCGTGTTCTGAAAAGCCCAGATGAGCGTGTTCGAATATCGGTGGAGAAAGTTAAGATCACAAAAGTGTAGTTAGTACGGAATATCTTCTATTTCAACCAGGAAAGTACATCAATATGTAGGCCTACTACTGCATGTTTATGGACATTTCGATGATCATCAATGTTGTAGCTAAGGCATTAAGCCAGGATGGAGAGGCGTTGAGGATTCTTCTTCGTGCGTATAAGAACTCCTTAAGGGTTACCAGTCTGTGCTATTCACTGAATCGCAATCTCATGGGGGGCAATGTGGGTAACTTGCTGTTCTCCCAAACCATGTGCCATCTGTTGTCGACGAAAAACTCGAGGATCCGCACGAACACACTCATTTGTTTGGATCCGGATCGGGTCAATGCGACGCACAGCCAAGTCGTCGTACCTCTGGCAAACGCGTTCTGGCATGCTTTCATCGACGACTCGTGGACGCTGACTGAACTCTTCAACAAGGTGCCCATCCCGGTGATCGTGATGGGAGCGGGAACCCAAGATCCTGTGAGCGGGCTCGCGTCGGTGGGCGTACTAGGCGAGTTACGGAGAGCCCCGTGAAGCTTAGTTTTTGTGTGCCCGTCTACAACAGGGCCGACCGCATCGGGATATGCCTAGAGTCTTTGATGAGCCAGACTCTATCTCAGGACGAGTATGAGATCATCGTCGTAGATGACGGATCCACGGACGGAAGCGCGGAGGTCGCAGCCCGTTTGTTCGACCAACGAGGTTTCCTGCACGGGTCCGTCCACCGTCTGCCGGAGAATTCGGGAGGCGCCAGCGTTCCGCGCAACGAAGCCGTCCGGTACGCGCAAGGAGACTACATCTTCTTCGTCGACTCTGACGATTACGTTTCCCCTTATCTCGCGTCAAACGTCAGTTCTTTCGCTGCCGAGAATTCATCGGATTGTGTGTACGTCAAATATGGCGTCATGGGTGAGGGGCTCGTGCCGCCACGGGCATTCTCCTCGCATGGGAGCCTCCACCAAGCTGACATCATCCGAGACGGGTTGCTGTATGCGACTATGGTCCACAAAGCCTTCCTCAAATCAGCGTGGGAACGCCTCGGCTTGTTTTTTGATCCTGAAGTCATAGTGTACGAGGACATGCCAGTCACGGTGAAATTCCTGTTCGGTACCGAGTCGCACTCGGTTCTCGCCGATCAGGAGTACTACTTCTTCGTCAATCATGGTGGTGACGACCGCCTGCACCAGCACGAGCAACCGCTTGATATCCCCTTCCGAGTCTATGGGGACGTCTTGGACACCATCATGGCCAGTACTCACGGCGATGAGAACTTCCGCCTCAACTGCGCAGCGATCATCGTCAACCGCATCGCGCTGTATGGACCTGCTTCTGTGCGCCCGTACATGTCGCAAACGGGTTCCGATCCGGAAGTACAGCGATGGCTCAGCCTGTGGCATGACCTGTTGGTGAAGCACTTCCCTGTTGAGGCAAACCGTTTCTTGGCCCCTGGACTCCTCAACGTGATTCGTTCCTTGCGTCGAGGGAATCTGGCTGCCGCTCGACTAGCTTCATGGATTGAGGACCTTCACGGTACTCATCCGACCTTGTCCCGCGTCTTTCGCCGACTGTTCCGATATATCACCTTAATTCCCGGAGTGTTATGACGTGAGCGGGTCTATGTCCACCCATTCGCACTGTTTCCCATCACGGGAAACAGCACATGTTATTCTACGGTACGTGGTGGTCAAGTTGAAAGTCGGGAAAGCGAGAAGTTACATAGTAGAAACTCGCAAATTTGCTAAGTAGACTCTCGTCCAGTTGCTAAGTAGAACCTCGTTCATCTGCTAAGTTGAACCTATGGACTATCAAAGACGGATCATTGACTCAACCTTGGACGAACTGTTTCCCCATCTCGCCGCCATCGCTTTGGAAGGGGCCAAAGGAGTGGGGAAAACCGCGACCGGAACCGAACGAGCAGCCACCGTCCTTGATCTGAGCATCCCTCAGCGTCGCGAAGCGGTACAGGTCAATGAGAGTTATATTACCCAAGTCCCTCATCCGGTTCTCATCGACGAATGGCAGTTGGTGCCTGAGGTATGGGACCAAGTCAAAAGAGCCGTGGACGCCGACTGGACAGGAGAACACTTCCTCCTCGCCGGCTCTGCTGGGGTTGCTCCAGGGGTTCGTATCCATTCGGGAGCGGGGAGAATCGTCAGCATGAAAATGCGTCCCCTATCAATCGCCGAGCGCGGAATTACTACCCCGACTGTTTCCCTGCGTGACTTGATGGCGGGCGGAAAACCCGAGATCACGGGTGACTCGCCCCTTACCGTCAACGAGTACACCGATGAGATTCTCGCTTCCGGTTTCCCCGGGATACGCCGACTTCCGCCACAGGTCCGTGATCTTCAACTAGATAGTTACATCGCCCGTATCGTTGAACATGATTTGCCCGAGAACGGCGTGACCGTCCGAAAACCCCGGGCTTTACGAGCCTGGCTGGCCGCATACGCCGCCGCGACATCGGGCACAGCGGCGTACTCAACGATCCTCAATGCGGCCACAACAGGAGAAGACGAGAAAGCGTCTCGAGTCACTGTCGACATCTATCGTGAACAGCTGACTCGCCTGTTCATCCTCGACCCAGTTCCTGCGTGGATCCCCGCGTTCAACCCGTTGAAACGGCTTGGTACGGCACCAAAACATCACCTCGTGGACCCAGCGAT
>JGI24699J35502_11133655_pt1 | contig 13070 bp, 1 predicted proteins | sample TergutMp193P4_FD_35502 | JGI IMG/M metagenome (IMG submission 35502) | reverse complement strand
CCTTCCAGGTGGTGATCATCCAGGTGAAGACCGGTGGTCGCGATCCTGGGGAGCATCTGAGAGGTTTGGCTGTCGGACTCATACTCGCCGCGGCTGGCGTCGGAGGCGCTGTCCGGGCTCGACAGATGGTCAAGCAGAGGTAGTCATCTGCTACTGAAGACTCAGGCTGGGAGATTTTCTCCCAGCCTGAGTCTTTTCATCTCAGTGGCAGACGGAGAGCTTGAGGCGTGTCATTTCTAAAAGTATGATCATAATAAAATGGTAAGTATGGCCAGGTCTAAGCTGCCTGGTTTCGTGGCCGACTTTCCCCGGATCGGGTCACCGTCTTTGACGGGTTTGAGATACCGGTCGATCGTCGCCGGGCTCACCCAGTCATAGGGCGTGGAAACCGCGGCGGGAGGACATGGACTCCCCGCGTTTTCCGAACTATGAAAAATATGACTTAAGTTCAATGGGCGAGTTGAATTGACTTCCGCTGTGCGGTGTGAATAAAATACAAATAATTAAGGGAGTGGAAAAAAGGGAAAACAAAAAGGGAAATAACAAAAGGGGGTCTTAGCAATAACCACGAGGGGTGGATTCTAAGATCATAAATTGGTGTCATTCTATGTGGGGACATGGGGTGATGCTCTCAAGCGAATACTGGATTGGGGTACATCGAAGTATCTAGTCTCGCTTGATTTAACAATCGACAGCAGCTTTTCGGCCACTGTCGGGGTTATAACAATCAGACATTTAACATTTTCGTCCCAGGACGGGGTGCTCGCGTACCCCCGTTCTACGATGCGGTGTGTCTGCTGGGAGCAAAAAAAGGGAACCATGATAAAAAAACGGGCAGTTGATACTCAACAAATAAACAAAGACATATCAGCCGGGCAAGGGACCAGGAGTGGCGTGAAGGCGGGTACGGCAGTACTGGCGGCCATCACGATGGTCCTTTCGATGGCATCGGTGTTCGTCGCCTCGACGGATGGCGGATTCGTCGCCTCCGCTCAAGCCGCACCGGGGAATCCGGCTGCGGACATCATGTCCAACTATTCCCCGGTGACGGTGGCCACGCAGGGCACGCTCAGTGCGACTGACTCGACCCTTGTCGTCACCCCCTCACCCCCAGCTGTCGGGCAACCAGCCACAGCGAAAGTCACTGTTAAAGACACCATTGGAGTTTTCAGGTCCGGTGTGAGAGTCAACCTGGGTGTGAACGGTTCCGCGACGTTCGGGGCACTCGCCGACCCGCAGCAGGGGACGACGTATTGTGACACAAATGCTCAGGGGTACTGTGAGGTCAGCCTGAGCGATGGCAAGGGTGAGACTGTGGAGGTCACTGCCACCATCGACATTGATGGGACGACGACGGGGATTTCTGGATCACCTGCTGATGTCACCTTCACTCAGGCTGAAGGGGTTCCGCTTCCCAATCCCGCTCTTAACGGGGGTTGCGGCCAGAATGTGGCCCTTGTGGTTGACCTGTCCGGATCGATGGATCCGGGGAACGCGACATCGCCAAGCGAAACTTCGCTCTATCAACTCAAAAAGGCCACCTCTCAATATGTGGATGTATTGAAAGGGTCCAATTCACAGGTAGCGCTGTTCACGTTTGGTACCTATTCCCCGAATATTGATCCGGCTAACCCGACGGGGGTGACTCGTTACAACGGCAATCACCCGTTGACCTCCGTCCAAACAGACGCCGGGGCCCAGCAGGTGAAGGACTGGATCAATGCGTGGAGAGGTTGGGGATGGACACGATGGGATCTGGGATTGCAGGCAGCTGCTGATTCCGGTGAGCATTATGACTATGTCTTGTTTATCACCGATGGTTATCCGACGGATGACCGTGGGAACACGGTTTCCGATACATCGTTCCCCAATAAAAAGGCAGTCGTCAATGCGGCGAATGCTGTCAAAGCGGAAGGTACGAGGATCATCGTCATCTACGCCGCGACCGGCTCCGGATCAGTGTTGAACGATGAGCAGAGGGCGAACGTTGAAGCCATCAGCGGCCCGACACACGACGAGAACGTCATGGTGAATGACTATTACGAGATGGACTGGTCCGCTGTGGCTGGGCAGTTCCAAACGCTGGCGAACATGTGTACCCGGCCAGTCGATATCGATGCCACCCGGACGATCCATTATGTGGACGCGAAGGGTACGACGGTGTTTCCAGATGAGGTGCAGACTGTTTCGTACACGAAGACGGCGGATCTGCGGTCGGGTGAGGTGACGTATGAGCCTGCCCTTGAGAATTTGTCCTTCGCGGCTGTGACGTCTCCTGTCAAGGCCGGGTATACCGCGGATCAGCCTGTTGTGGGGTCTGCCGCTGTTCCGGTGACCACCGACCCGCCCAATCTGGAAGTGACGGTGAAGTACACGGTCAATGTTTTCGATTTCGACAATTCGAGTTGGAATGTCACCCCGATGTCGTCGGCTCCTAGCGGGTTCCCGTACGCGAACGGCAACTCACAGACAGATTATTGGACGGCGACACTGACGGCGAAAGATCAGTACAACGCCGCGATGACTGATCTCACCGCCGACGCGATCAGCTTCGGTGTGGATCCGATGGACGGGGTGGTGATCTCGCCGGTCACGAATAACGGTGACGGCACATACTCGGTGAGGATCACATCCACTGTGGCGTCGAGTCTGGTGGCGTCTGTGACGTACAACAATCAGCCAGTCGGGCGGGGGAAGACGATCTCGTTCCAGGCCGGCGGGTTCTCGTACACCAAGTCCACCTTCGACGTGACTCCTCAGGCGAACGTCGCTGACCAGAGCACGTGGGTGACGGTGTCCACCGGCGCCAACTACTACACCGGCACGCTGACTGCCAAGGACGACTATGGCAACGTCAAGAAGAACCTCGACGTCTCTGAGATCATCTTCTCCAAGCCGGACACGGTGACGAAGACCGATGTGGTCAACAACGCTAACGGCACCTACACGGTCCGTTTCTCCTCCACGGTTGCCAACACGGTCGCGAACGCCGCCGTCGCGACAGCCGCGGTGACGTATCAGGGCACGCCAGTGGGCGTCGCCAAGCCGATCCCCTTCAAGGCCGGCGAGGAGTCCATCAATCCCCAGTGCAGCGACGGGCAAGAGGGTACGAACCTCAGCGTCGACAGGACGAGTTTGCCGGTTGGCGAACTGTCTCAGGCCACTGCCTATATCACGGACGAGTTCTGCAACGCCAAGGAGGGTGTCGATGTCACATTCGCCCTTAATCCGGGCACAGCGGGCATCGTTCGTACTGTCACGGGGACCACAGGCGCCGATGGGAAGGCCTTTGCGACAGTGACAGACACAGCAGCCGAGACAGTGACCCTCAGCGCCACGATCTCCAAGGGCGAGGTCCCCTCCGCGAAGGACATCGCCTTTACTGAGGGAGATCTTGATCCGAACACGTCCACGTTTGACATCTATCGTACGGATCCGTCGGCGTCCGCCGTCGTGGCCGACGGGACCCAGTCCTGGACGGGCAAGCTGATCGCCAGCGACAGGCAGGGCAATTTGCTGGCCGACCTGGATCTCGCAGACCTGGCGTTCGCCGCCGCCCCTGCGGGTGTGACGGTGTCGGGCGTCCGCAATGAGGGCGATGGCGTGTACACCGTGACCTACACGTCGAAGAAGGCCGGCACGTACACCGCCTCACTGTCCTACAAGGGTCAGAGGGTCGGCGACGGCAAGACGATGTCATTCGTCGCGGGTCCGGTGGACGACAAATATTCCACGGTGACGGTCTCACCCGAACGTCAGGCGGCTGGCTCGCCGGTGACGATCACCGTGACGGCCAAGGATGTCAATGACAATCCGGTCATGGGCCTGACGACTGCCGGCGTGGTCGTGACGGGTCGCTCAGCCGGACTTCCAGATCTGGCGATCTCTGGCTTCCAGGAGATCGCCGACGGGGTGTACGCCTATCAGGCGACATCCCGGTTGGTGGGGGAATTTGAGGTACGGGCCACAGTGACGGGGACTCTTCTCTCAGAGGCTCCGCATGTGACCTTCTATGCGGGAGGGGTATGTGTCAACGGCGCCGATCCGGTGAATCCGGACAATGTGACCCAGTTCAAGATGGGTGACAATGACGCGTTGGCCAATGGCGTCGCTCGGGATTCCGCCCGTGCGTACGCCTATGACTGCTACGGGAACCCCGTGGAGGGTGCCACAGTGCGGGTGGAGGACAAGTCCACCGGCGATGTGGCGGGGTTCCTGCGGCCAGTCAATCAAGAGGTGACCACCGGGTCCGATGGGACGGTGATGGTGTACTGGACGTCAACCAGGGCGGGGGTCTTCACGGCTGAGGGGACCATTGATGGGTTGCGTCCTGAGTCCGGTGTGATGAACAGAATCCGGTTCACCAATGGGGCAGGGGATCCGGCGAAATCGGACCTGGTGGTCACTCCTTCTTCACCGATCCAGGTGGAGAGTTCCTACACCGCGATGGTGACGGTACGAGATGCGACGGGGAATCTCGTGGAGGACGCGGCAGTGTCCTTCAGGTTGGATCCGGTCTCTCCGGCATGGTTGAGCGACGATTCCTGTGTGACAGGTCTCGACGGCACCTGCCATGTGAGTGTCACTTCTGACCTGGTGACAACTGTGGCCGTCCATGCAACCTTGCCAGTGAACGGGCAGAGGGTCGATCTGGGCGGAAACGGTGTTGCGGCGAAGGCGAGCCCGCAGATGGTGGCGTTCATCGCCGGTCCGGTGTGCGTGGTCAACTGCGACCCGGTTGACAAAGCGAATGTGACCCGTGTGGAAGTCGTCATCGACGGCAGTGAGGCGAACGGTCAGGCCACCGATGTGGCCAAGGCCTATGCGTACGACCGCAAAGGCAACCCGAAGGCGGGTGTCGCCGTGGCCTCGTCGACGTCCGATGCGGCGTTGGGGATCCGGCCCCCGGTTGCCATGGGTGCGGACGGGACGGTTCTGATCGAGTACACCTCGACCGTCGCCGGACCTCACATGGCATTCGTGACGATCGATTCGAAGGTTCCCCTTCGGGCGGTCAGTTCTGATGGGACCCGTACGGATGGCCGGGTCACGCTGAACTTCGGTTCGGGCACGGCCAGTGCCGCTGATTCGTACCTGACGATCGATCCGACGACGCCTCAGGCTGTCCGGTCGGTGTTCACGGTGACTGCTCATGTCAAGGATGTGAACAAGAACTCGGTGAACGGGGTTCGGGTGGATTTTCCGGCGGTGGAGAATCTGGCCCTCAGCGACACCTCGTGTGTCTCCGGGGGCGATGGGACCTGCCAGGTGACGGTGACCTCACGGATCATGGGGATCTACACGGTCTCGGCCAGGTTGGGTCTCCAGGATCTGTCCAACACGGTGAACGCGCAGTTCAGCGCTGGCGAGGTGTGGGTCGGCGACTGCGCTGCCGAGGCGGGGAACAACTGCACTCGTGTCGAGGTGACTCTGGACGGACAGGTGGCCGACGGCGTGGACCGTGACATCGCGACCGCGTACGCCTATGACTTCGACGGCAACCCCGTCAAGGACGCCGTGGTCCAATCGGCTCCGAAACTGGGGGAGACCTCGCTGACGGTACAGCCAAATGTGGCTGCGACCGGTGCCGACGGGACGACGACCATTTGGTACACGTCCACGGTCAAGGGTCCCCACCAGGCCGATGCGACCATCGCAGGGAAGACGCCCCAGACTTCCCCGATCACGGTGCACTTCGGTTCCGGAGACGGTGATCGCGGCCACTCGAGTTGGGTGGTGGCTCCCGCGGGTCCGCTGACGGTGGGGGAGGGTGCCGAGAGCACCTACACCGCGACGGCGACCGTGAGGGACGCGCAGAACAATCCGGTGGAAGATGCCGTGGTCGTCTTCAGGATCGACCCGGCGTATCCGATGTTCACCCCGGCGAATTCCTGCTCGACCAATGGTCAGGGCGTCTGCTCGGTGAATGTGTATTCGACCAAGTCAGGAACCTACTCCATGACGGCTTCGATTGCCGCCGGTCCGATTGACAACGCCACGACGCACGATTCCTCGGCTTCGATCGCATGGCGTGCCGACGCGGTGTGCTCCCAGGCTGAGGGTTGCGAACCGGTCGATCCCAACCTGCCCGGCGAGCTTCGCACCCGGGTGGAGATCACTGTGGACAACCAGGTCGCCGACGGGACCGCGAGGGATGTCGTCACAACGTGGGCTTTCGACAAGTGGGGCAACGCTGTGGAGGGCGCTCTGGTGCAGTCCACGACGACGGCGTCCGCGATGACCGTTCAGACCGGGATTGACCCCATTGGCAAAGATGGATCGTCCACGATCTGGTACTCGTCCATGATTGCCGATTCGTACCCCGCGTCCGTACTCGTCGACGGCAGGAGGCCCGTCGGCTCTCCGGTGGAATTGACCTTCGTCGCAGGTTCTGTGTGCGTGGTCGAAGCCGGGTGCGAGCCTGTCGGGCCGGGGACCGATCCCTCGCGCCAGACCCGTGTGCAGGTGATCCTCAACGATCAGCCTGTTCGCGGATTGGACAGTGTCGCGGTGTACGCCTTCGACAAGACCGGCAACGCGGTGGAGGGCACCGAGTTCGATATCCGTACCAATGATGCGACGTTGAGCTTCGGCGGGGGCGGGCGTACCGCCGCGGTGACCTCGGGGGTTCACAACACCGTGGCCGCAACCTCGGCTGTCGGCGGGTCCCATGCCGCGTCGGCGTTTGTGAACGGGGTGGAACTGATCCGGCACGGTTCTCCGATGGACCTGAGGTTCCTCGGCGCGCCGGCGATCACCTCTCCGAAGGACGGCGATTTGTCCAACGACAATCCTCTGGTGGTCACGGGTACTGGGCAGAACGTCAACGACGTAATCGTTGTCACTGATGGCGAGGATGAGGCTTGCGTGGCTGTCGTACGCCTGGATCTGACCTGGTTCTGTGAGGCGTTCCTGGAGGACGGAGACCACACTCTGGTCGCTGTGGAAACCAACGAGGATGGCACGGATTCGCCCCCGTCGGATCCTGTGACCGTCGAGATCGACACAGTCGCTCCTTCGGCTCCTGAGGTCGATCCCAGCAATGGTTCCCAGATCATCGGCACGACTGATCCCGGCACCACGGTGACAGTCACAGATGAGGACGGGAAACCTGTTGAGGGATGCGTGGACGTCGTACCCGACGCGTCGGGGAGCTTTTCCTGCATGCCGGCCGTCCCGCTGCCGCCCAAATCCGAAGTGAGCGTCACATCCAAGGATTCGGCGGGCAACATCTCCGAACCCACGCATATCGTCATTGTGGCTCTGAGGGTGGAGATCGCCTACGACAGCAGGCTGCCCGGGCAGGACCAGGTCGTCTCAGGGTACAGCTTCAACCCCGGTGAAGAAGTGTGCGTCTTCCTCGGCGAAACGAAGATCGGCTGCGAGAAGGCCAATGAGGAGGGGACGGTGACCTTCTCCTTCACCGTACTGAATGGCACACCCGCCGGGACCCACTCGGTGACGCTGAAGGGCGCCATGTCGGGCAACATCTCGGGCTCCTTCGAGGTGAAGGCCATCCAGGTGAAGACCGGCGGTCGCGACCCGGGGCAGCACCTGAGAGGTATGACTGTGGGACTCATTCTTGCCACGGTTGGCGTCGGGGGAGGCATCCGGGCTCGAAAGGCAATCAATAAGCACTGATTGTCTGTTGCTGGAAACTCAGGCTGGGAGATTTTCTCCCAGCCTGAGTTTTTCCATCTCAGGGTTATTTTTAAAGTACGACCTTAATTGAATATTAAGCATGAATTGACTTGAGCGCTTGGGATGGGTAATCTTGTGAATAATTATAAAATAGGTATATGGAAAAAATGAAAGGGTTTCTAGAACCGTCTACGAGGGGTGGACATCTAGGAGCGAAAATTATTACCTAGCATGTGGGGACATGTGATGGTATGGACAAGCGGATACCAGAGTGGGGTACAGCGAAGTGTCTAGTAACGCTTGATCATCATGAACAGTGGTGGCGTGGGAGTCCTCTGTTCACACATACAGCAACAAGACATCAACGTTATCGTCTGGAATGAGGTACCTCAGCATACCTTCGTTCCATGATGGCGTACATTCTGGGAAATAGGGACCATGAAAAAAGTGTGGGCAATAAACAGTCAACAAATAGCAAAACGCCGGGGAGGCAAACAAGGAATCAAAAGAGATGTGAAAACGGGCATCGCCAGAAACCGTGTTCTCGTGCGTTCATTCGTCGGAGGACTCGCTGCCATGATGGCGACCATGCTTCTCATATCTGGGGTCACAATGACAACAGCCAATGCGGCAGTAGAACCACGTCCCAATCCGGACCTTCAGGGGAGCTGCGGCCAGAATGTGGCTGTCGTGGCCGATCTGTCATGGTCAATGGAGCCCCTGGTCAACGGATACCCGGATCCCGATGCTTCGCTCCCCAAACTCAAAAAGGCTCTCGGCACATATTTGGAAGGATTGCAAGGGAGCAATACCAATGTAGCACTGTACACGTTCGGCAGCTACTCCCCGGATATTGATCCAGCAGACAAACAAACGACTGGTGGCAATGTCAATTACAAATTGACCTCCGTTCAAGCAAAGGCCGGAGTCGATGAGCTGAAAACAGCAATCAGCAAATGGAGGGGTTTTGGATGGACACGATGGGATCTGGGACTGCAAAAGGTCGCCGATTCCACAGACAAATATGACTATGTCCTGTTCATCACCGATGGTTATCCGACGACCGCAAGCGGAGGTGACATCCCCAACCAAGATGGAATCATCACTGCGGCGAATAATGTCAAAGCGAAAGGCACGAAGATCATCGTCATCTTCGCCCCGAGCGGCGGACTGAGCATGACCTCTACCCAGGAGAAGAACATCCAAGCCATCAGCGGCAAGACGACAGACAAGACAGGGACGGAAGTCTTGCAGAATGACTACTACAGCTCGAACTGGACCATCATAGGGGAGCAGTTGGCAGCGATGGCAAATAAGTGCGCCCCCACAATCGCTGAAGATCAGATGGAGGCCACCCGTACGATCCATTATGTGGATGCGAACGGTCAGGCAATGGCTCCCGATGCGGTGCAGAAGGTTTCGTACACGAAGAAGACGGATTTGTCATCGAATGAGGTGACGTATGAGCCCAAGGATCTGTCCTTTGGGCCTGTGGACACTCCTGACAAACCTGGGTTCGCCCCGGATCGGCTCAGTGTGGGTTCTACCACTGTTTCGGCGGGGCCCGATCCAATCGCACTAGTGGAGACGGTGCGCTACACGCCGGTTTTCAGCAACCCGAACTCGAACTGGACGGTTGTGCCGACGACCAGTGTTGCTGGCGAGACGATCCCGTACGCGAACGGCAACTCGACAGGGCAAGATTATTGGACGGCGACGCTGACGGCGACGAATCAGACCGGCGCCGTGGTGACCGACCTTGATGTCTCTGCGATCAGCTTCACTGTGAATTCGACGAAGGGTGTGACGATCTCCTCGCCGGTCACGGACAACAAGGATGGCACTTATTCGGTGACGATCTCGTCGACTGTCGCGGCAAGCCCGGAGGTGACCGTGACGTATGGTGGCCAGCAAGTCGGGGAGAAGAAGACGATCTCGTTCCAGTCCGGCGCCTTCTCGTACGACAAGTCCACTTTCGACGTGTCTCCCCGGGCGACCTCTGGCAAGAACACATGGGTGACAGTGTCGGAGGGTACGAACTACTACACGGCGACATTGACCGCCGCAGACGACTACGAGAACCCGTTGACTGACCTCACTGCTGACGACATTGTCTTCTCCGCGATCCCAAGCGCCAAAGTGGCCATCACTGATGTGGTGAACCACCAGGACGGCACCTACACTGTCCGCTACTCGTCCACGCTTGCTGACATGACTGGTCTGACGAAGCTTGCCCAGGTGACGTACCAGGGCACGACTGTGGGGACACCCAAGCCGATCCCTTTCAAGGCTGGCGATGAGTCCGTCAATCCCACATGTGATGATGGTATTGACGGCACGAACCTCAGTGTGGACAAGAACAGCTTGTCTGCGGGGGACACGTCGCATGCGACTGCCCTGGTCACCGACGAGTTCTGCAACGTCAAGGAGGGTGTGACTGTCACGTTCACCCTCGATCCGGGCAAGTCGGGCACTGTGACCCCGGCTTCCAGGATCACGGACCAGTACGGGAAGGCCTACGCGGATGTGACCGACGACGTCGCCGAGACGGTGACGCTGCACGCCACCATCACCGCGGGCGAGATCAATTCCGCCCGGGATATCACCTTCATCGCAGGCGATCTGGACACGGCCAACTCCACTTTCGATGTGTACCGGACGGATCCGGACGCAACGACGGTCGTCGCGGACGGTGAACAGTCGTGGACAGGCAAACTCGTGGCCAGAGACAAGAAGGGCAACTTGTTGCCCAAACTGGACACATCCGAGATGGTGTTCACTGTTGTGCCTGGCGGTGTGAAGATTTCTGATGCGAGTAATGAGGGCGGCGGTGTTTACACTGTCACGTACACATCGACGAAAGCCGGGTCGTACACCGCTGCGCTGACGTACAACGGCAGCAAGGTGGGCGAGTATCAGCCGATTTCCTTCGTTGCGGATGTCGTGGATGGCACGCACTCTTTGGTGAGTGTCAACCCGTCTCACCAGGTGGCCGGGTCCCCGGTGAAGGTGACGGTGACCGTCAGGGACAAGAATGACAATCCGGTTCTGGGACTGAACGCGGATGATGTGGTCGTCGTGGGGACTGCCGCCAAGTTGCCAGACCTCACAATCAGCGGCTTCACCCGCCTGCCGAATGGTGTGTACACCTATCAGGCCACCTCCAAGCTGGTCGGCGAGTTCGAGGTGACAGCCACGGTGAACGGCGTCCTGGTGGACGATGCCCCCCATGTCGTGTTCATCGCGGGCGACGTGTGCGGGGGCAACGCCACACCGGAGGACCCGAACAACATCACCAAGTTCGTGATGGGGGACAATGACGCTGTGGCGGACGGGGTTCACGAGGATTCGGCGACGGCGTACGCGTTCGACTGCTTCGGCAACCCGGTGGAAGGTGCCACGGTGACGGTGGTTGACATGAGCGCCGACGAATTGGTGGGGTACCTCACTCCGGCGAACCATGCAGTGACGACGGGGCCCGAAGGGACCGTGACAGTGCGCTGGACCTCGACGAAGGCCGGCATCTTCACCGCTGTGGGCATGATCGACGGGTCATATCGCGAGGGCTCGTTCATGGACATCCGGTTCGGGAATGGGCAAGGCAACGCGAAGAAGTCCTCCTTGGTCGTCACCCCGTACACGGGCACTCCGATCATTGTCGAGAACTTCTTCACGGCGACGGTGACCGTACGCGACGAGACGGGGAACAAGGTAGCCGGCGAAAATGTGTCCTTCTGGCTGGACCCCGTCTCTCCGGCGAGGTTGAGCGCTGACTACTGCACGACGGGGGAGGACGGCACCTGCAAGGTGACCGTGACCTCAGACCTGGTCACGAAGGTCGCCATCCATGCGGTCATCCGCAAGGACGAACTGGGCGGCAACGGCGTCGAGGTGGAGAAAAGCCCGCAAACTGTGGAGTTCACCGCAGGACCGGTATGCGTGGTCGACTGCCACCCGGTTGATCCGACTCATGTGACTCGTGTCGTGGTCACCACCGATGGGGTGGTGGCGAATGGGGAGGACACGGATGTGGCGAAGGCCTTTGCGTATGACAGGAAGGGCAATGCTGTAGAAGGCATTGTTGTGACCTCGTCGACGTCTGATTCGGCGCTGGGAACCAGGGCGATCGCCGAGACGGGTGCGGATGGGATCACGGATATCCACTACACATCGACAGTGGCCGGTGCGCACACGGCGTTTGTCCTGATCGATTCCAAGCGTCCCACCCAGGCTGTGAACTTCGATCAGACGACGACCACGGATGGGCGGATCACGTTGAACTTCGGTTCAGATGCCGCCAGCGCCAAGGATTCGTCCCTCACGATCGACCCGACCACTTCACAGCAGGTGAATTCGACGTTCACCGTAACCGTGCATGTGGTCGATGGGAAGAACAATGCCGTCAGCAATGTTGTGGTGGGCTTCCCCGCAGTGGACGGCCTCAGCTTCAACAAGACTTCCTGCACTTCCGGGAAGGACGGCACCTGCCAGGTGACGGTCACCTCACGGTTGATGGGCACCTACACGGTGTCAGCCAAACTGGGCAACGACGATCTGAACACGGTTGACGCGGTGTTCACCCCGGGTCCTGTGTGTGTCCCGACTGTGGATGAGTGCGATCCTGAGAACGGTCACTATACCCATGTCGAGGTGACCAGGGACGGGGCGACGGCCAACGGTGAGGACCGGGACGTCGCAACCGTGCGGGCGTACGACCGTTACGGCAACCCTGTCAAGGACGTGCTGGTCCAGTCCGCGCCCCGTGCGGGGGAAACCTTTTTAACGGTACAGTCGAATGTGATCCCGACGGACGCGGACGGGATGACCACGATTTGGTACACCTCCACGGTCAGAGGCGGACACCAGGCCGATGTGACCATCGGCGGGAAGAACCCCAAGACCTCCCCGATCACGGTGAGCTTCGGTTCCGGTGACGGTGATGCGGACCATTCCTCCTGGGTGGTGGCTCCGAAGAATTCCTTGCCGACACCGTTGACCGTGGGCCAGGGTGGCGACAACACATACACCGCGACAGCGACTGTGAAGGATGCGCAGAACAATCCGGTGAAAGACGCTGTTGTGACGTTCAGCATCGATCCGTCAGGGTCTCCCGTGTTCACCCCGGAGAACAAGAACACCTGCCAGACCGATGATCAGGGCAAATGCTCAGTGAGCGTGTATTCGACCACGTCGGGCGCCTATTCCATGCAGGCGAAGATCACTGATGGGTGGATCAAGAACGCTGTCACTCATGACGTCTCGGCGTCTCTCGCCTGGAAAGCTGACTCGGTGTGTTCGAAGGCTGCGGGTTGTGATCCGGTCAATCCTGGGCTGGCGGAGGAACTGCGTACCCGTGTGGAGATTGTCGATAATAATAAGACTGCCGACGGGGTCGAGCGAGACACTGTGATTGTGTGGGCCTTTGATCA
>JGI24699J35502_11133656_pt1 | contig 13074 bp, 11 predicted proteins | sample TergutMp193P4_FD_35502 | JGI IMG/M metagenome (IMG submission 35502) | reverse complement strand
ACGATCACATATCAATAAGTAGACAAAGAGATAAGGAAGATGACATGAGTTACTTTGAGGACGCCACCAAGCTGGTCGGCCGTACACCCCTGGTGAGGATCAACAAGCTGGTACAGGGCTCAAAGGCCCTGGTATTGGCCAAACTGGAGTTTTACAACCCGGCGAGTTCGGTCAAGGACCGCGTCGGCGTGGCCATCGTGGACGCGGCCGAGGCTTCCGGCGAACTGAAACCCGGAGGTACCATCGTGGAGGGCACCTCCGGAAACACAGGCATTGCCTTGGCCTGGGTCGGAGCGGTCCGGGGGTACAAGGTGATCCTCACCATGCCGGAGACAATGAGCAAGGAGCGCCGCGGCCTGCTGCGAGCCTTCGGGGCTGAGCTCGTCCTCACCCCCGGAGCCGATGGGATGAAGGGCGCGGTCACCACGGCTGAGAAGATCGTCGCCGAGACTGAGGGGGCCATTCTGGCTCGTCAGTTCGCAAATCCGGCCAATCCCGAGATCCATCGCCGTACCACTGCCGAGGAGATCTGGACCGACACGGATGGTCAGGTGGACTACCTGGTCGCGGGCGTCGGGACGGGAGGTACGATCACCGGCGTGGGGCAGGTGCTCAAGGCCCGCAAGCCCGATGTGACGGTCGTCGGCGTGGAACCGCTTGAATCGCCATTGCTGACCAAGGGTACAGCGGGGCCGCACAAGATCCAGGGGATCGGGGCCAACTTCGTACCCGAAATTCTGGATCGATCCATCCTCGACCAGGTCGTCGACGTCTCCTCGGACGCTGCGTTTGAGTGGACCCGGCGCGCCGCCAAGGAAGAAGGACTGTTCGTCGGAATCTCCGCCGGGGCGACCCTCGCCGCAGCCGCTCAGGTGGCCTCTGATCCCGCAGCCGCGGGCAAGACGATCGTGGCCATTCTTCCCGACGCGGGCGATCGCTACTTGTCCACAGCCCTCTATGCCGATTTACTAGAGGGATGATGACTCGGAAAACAACTTCTCAGCGGCCCGTACCTCATGACGGGCTGCTGAGAAGAGCTCGTCAACGGATGGGCGAGGACCTCTCGGCCGCGATGAGGGAGGACCCGGCTGCCACATCGAAAGTGCTTGTCGCACTGCTTTATCCCGGCGTCCATGCGATCTGGGCGTACCGGGTCGCACATGCGATGTGGGTACGATCAGCGGCATTGCGCCCGTGGGCGAGGTTGTTGTCGCAGATCGCCCGGTTCGTCACCGGGATCGAGATCCATCCCGGGGCGACCATCGGGCGGCGTTTCTTCATCGATCACGGCATGGGGGTCGTCATCGGGGAGACCGCCGAAGTCGGCGACGACGTGTTGATGTACCACCAGGTCACTCTCGGCGGGCGTTCCCGGGGCCGTTTCAAGCGGCATCCCACCGTGGGCAACCGCGTGCTGTTGGGTGCCGGGGCCAAACTCATCGGCCCCATCACAGTCGGCGACGACGCCAAGATCGGTGCCAACGCCCTCGTCGTGGACGATGTCGCTCCCGGTGAAATAGTCGTCGGCATCCCCGGCAAACGCCACATCGGGGACGTCATCGCCTGAGGCCCGGGTACGAGTTTGCTCCGTCGCGATTGTCGATTCGTACCCGCTTGTGCTCTCGTGCGGGTTCGCATCACCGTGTGAGTGCAGAACCCGTCCAAAACGTGAACTTTCCTACTCGACTTCCAGTTTTGACGGGTTTGCGACGCTGGAAATCGAGAAATTGGGTACCAAACTCCGACAAAACTGGAAAAGAGCGAGAAACCCAAACAGTTTGGACGGGGTTCGCCCCAGCAGGTCACAGCTGGCGCGAAGCGCCCGAATAGTCACTCCGATCACCCCGATAGGCAGTCATGATACGAGCGGCAGTTGTACTCGGACGAACTTTCCCCGGGCGATGTAGGCTCCTCTGCCTGGAGGGTATTCTCCCTTGCCAGTACGGGGAAGGGAGGTTTTGAGGATCACGTCGCCGTCCATGCCCTCAGGTTGGAGGATCAGTCCCCGACGTGCGTTCTTGACCTCGGCCAGCAAAGGCCAGGTGGAGTTCCACGAACCGGTTTCGGCTTCGGCGACCAGCAGGTGACCGGAGTTGCGGACAGCTTTGACCAGTTCGACGAGAACCTTGTCGGCGGGGGTCTGGAGGTACTCGTTGTACGCCTCGAAGACAATGACGATTCCCGGCTCCACGGTCTCATCCTTGACCAGTTCCAATAGTTCGGCTGCCAACTCCTGGCTGGCGTCGATCCCCTGGGCGGTTTTCACCCAGTCCGCCGCGTCCGCGAGAGAGGGGGCGGCGGGCGAGAGGAGATAGAGCCGTGAGGCGGGCCTTGCCCGTACCATCGAGAGGGCGATGGACTTCAGGGCAGTGGTACGGCCGGACGCCGGGGGGCCGGCAACCAACATGACTCCCTGCGGGTTGAAAGGGTACGGAGCCAGCTGGATCGAATCCAATCCCAGCACGGGCAGGCCGCCGACGTCGTCGGGCAGATCCTCGGGCGGATAGGAGGGCGGGAGGACCCGGACGGGAGGAGCGGGGGCGATCCCGTGGCGGAGCATGGCCTGTCCCAGTTCGGCGGTGATTTTCGCCTGCTGTGCGACATCGGCCGTCCCTCCCATCACCGCGATTTGGACCTCAAGGTTGTCGATGAGCCCGCGCCCCGAAGGGGAGGTGGCGGTGACGACGTCGCGAGGGGCGTTGAAGGACATGAACCCGTCCTCTGTCATACGCAACAGCAAATTACGCTGTACGACTGACCGTACGTAGGTGGGAACCGCGCCCGCCCGGTCGGCGGTGAAGACGACGTGCATCCCCAGGGCGCGGCCCTCGTTGAGGACGTCCCTGAAGACTTCGTACCACTCAGCCCGTCCCGGCCCTGATTCGAAGTCCTCGCGGAAGGTCGGGAAACCGTCGATGAGAAGCAGGATCCGCGGCACGGAAGGGTTGGACGCCAAACGCCGGTAGTCGACAACGGACGCTGCGGAGTAAGCGGCGAAATCCTCGCCCCGGCGGGAGAGTTCTTCCTTGAGGGTACGCAGGACGGACACGACCTTCTCGGTCTCCTCACCCTTGACCACCCCGGCGACATGGGGCAGCCCCTCCAGCATCCGAAGCCCTCCGGCGGCGAAGTCGAAGGCGTAGATGTGGACCGGCCCGCCCTGGGGAGTGATCCCCGCGGAAGCCGCAATCGTCCGCAGGGCGACGGATTTGCCCGAGCCGCTCGTACCGAAGATGGCCAGGTGGCCGTCGGTGTCGGGGTAGAAATAGACCGGTCTCTGGGCCTGTTGGGAGGGAAGGTCGGCCAGGCCGAGCAACACAGCGGCGTCGGTGGACTGGGCTCCCGCCAGAGGTCCGAGCCCGGTGGAGTCCCCAGGATCGTAGAAGGGCAGGGGGCACACCGTCGCCAGGGAATCCAACCACGGCCGCCTGGGCACGGGCAGATGGGCTGCCTCGAAAGCGGAGATGGCACACGCGACGAAACGTTGCTGGTCGTTGGGGCCGAGGTCTTTGTCTGTGATCACGGCATTTGGGTTCTCGGGTTCCTCCCAGCGTTCGAGCCCGGAGAACGTCAGCTTGTGGATGTCCACCCGGTTGGGCTCCGGTTCGTCGGTGGTCCAGCCCCCGGCGTACCCGGACTGGAAGGTCGCCACACGTCCCGGTCCAGTCTTCACCACTCCGCGCCCGGGGATGGAAGGGTCGAAATGGGCGGCGTCCTTGACCTCGACCACGTCTTGGGAGTCCGACTCGTCGGCCATACGCAGAGCCACACGCAAATTGGTATTGGCGCGCAGGTTGTCCCGGATGACGCCGGCTGGACGCTGGGTGGCCATCACCAGATGGATGCCGAGGGAGCGCCCGCGTTGGGCCACGTCGACCACGCCGTCCACGAACTCGGGCACGTCGCCGACCAGGGCCGCGAACTCGTCGATCACGATCACGAGCGCGGGCGGGCATTCGGGGTCCCCGCGCTTCTCCAGTTCCAAAATGTCTTTGGCCTTCTTGCGTTGGAAGAGGTGCTCACGGAAGTGCAGTTCGGCTCGCAGGGATGTCAGGGCCCGTACGACCAGGTGGGGGCTCAGGTCGGTGACCAGGCCCACACAGTGGGGAAGGCGTACGCAATCGGCGAAGGCCGCGCCGCCTTTGTAGTCGACGAACAGGAATGTGACCCGGTCGGGGCTGTACTCGGCGGCCATGGCCAACACCCAGGCCTGGAGGAACTCCGATTTGCCGGACCCCGTCGTGCCGCCGACGAGGGCGTGGGGGCCTTGGGTGCGAAGGTCGAGGGTCATCGGGTCCACCCCGCAGGAGCCGACCATCGCACGCAGGGTGCCCGCCCTCTTGCGGATCTTCGCCGGTCCTGACCGGTCCAGGATGGACTGGTTCTGGATCCAGCGTTCGACGATGGCGTCGGGACGGTCGAAGAGCTCAGGACCGAGCAGCTGCGGCATGGGTACCGAACGGGGGATGTCCCCTGAGTCTTCCACCAGACTTCCCGCATCGAAGACCGGGGCCATGCGCCGGGCGTACGCCGTGGAGACCTCGGCGGGCACCGATTCCAACCGGGCGTCGGTGATCGTGAGCCCCAGGCGTACGAGCCCCACCTGGGAACCAGAGGGGGCGATCGACACGAAGGTACGGCAGGCCGCGGGCAGCCCGATGAGTTCGTCTGAGATCCAGATCAGGAAAACCCCCGCGTCGGCCCCGGACTCTCCCAGTTGGACCAGCCGGGCCTTGTCCAGGTCCAATCCTGTGCTGACAAGGACGATCACAACTGGCAGCGGTGCTTTCGTACCCTCGTTTCCGCCGGAGGACCCCACGTCGGCCCCGCGTTCCATGGCGGCGGAATCGGACTGCATGGCCCCGCGCCGGGAGGCGGAGCCATTCTTCAGTCGGAGTGAGACGATGCCCTCGAGTTGGGCGATGAGTTTGGTGGCGGTGGTGGCGGAGTCCGAGAGGTGGTGGCCCTTGATGGGGCTTGTCGGGGAGGAGGTGTGGGGCATCCATCTCAGCCAGTCGAGTCGGTGGGCCCAGGCGGGGGTGACCAGGGCGGTGATCACCAGTTCGGCGGGGGAGTGCAGACCGGTCAACTGGATGAGGGTCGAGTCGATCGCTCCCGAGATGTCCAGGGGAGCCCCGGCGAATCCCAGGGCTCCGGCGTCGAAGAGATTCTCCACGACGGGTACCCCACAGATGGAGCGGTGACCGTCCACAACCGCGTCCAGGCGTTCCTGGAAGTCGGGCAGCAAGGAACCTCGTCCCTGGGGACAATTGATCGTGTCGCGGCTCGGCATCGTGCCCGTGGCCAGGCGGATGTTGAGGAAACTCCAGTGTTCGGGACGCCTGGTCCACAGCAGGGGGCCGCGATTCATGGCTTCGTTGTAGATCTCCTGCGTCGAGGGGGCCTCCGCCAGGCGTACGGCTCTCTCCTCGCCCACCTGTGCGGTCAGAGCCTCGCTCAGCGAACTCAGACGTTCTTCAAAACGGGCAATGTCTTTCTTACGTCTGCTGCGGCGCTGGGACTTCTGCGTGAGGAAATTCCCGAGCAGCATGATGGGGGTGAGGGCGACGAAGAGCAGTGTGGTCAACATCCTCGTCATCATGTACATCCCGGCGCCCATCAGAACCGGCGCCAGCATCGCCAGGAAGGGGAAAGGCGCCGGCTCGGTCTCCTCCGGCGGTTCGGGGGCGGAGAATTCCTCGCCGGAGTAGCGGTCTTCCACGCGGGGAGAGCGGGTGAAGGGTACGGGGCCGGGCTGTTGCTGGATCTGTTCCTGCTCATGGATGGGCTCGATTCCGACCCAGGTGTCCCCGACGAGCATCCGTGTGAGGGCGTCGATCCGCAGGCGTTGGATGTGGGTGCCGTCCACCAGTGTGCCGTTGGCCGAACCGGAGTCGATGACATCCACCGAGACGGGTGTGACCTCGATGCGCATGTGATGCTTGGAGACCAGAGGGTCGTTCAACCGGATTTCGCAGTCGCCCGAGCGTCCCAGATTGTACGTGCCCTCAGCCAGGGGATAGTCGACATCGGTCGTGACCCCGTCGGCGTCGGCGACCTCCACCCGTACGATCGCGCGGACCGGGCGTCCGGTGTCCCGGAAACCGGTGGTCATGTAGTCCACCACCCGTACATCCGCCCCCGAACCGATCCACGCCTCCCCGAGGAGGGACTGCGGGCTCATCACCGTGGGCTGGCTCTGCCCGGGTAGCCATGCGGCCAAGGTCGGTTGTGTGGCGAAACCGGCATGGCGCCTGTCGACGCGCTGGATGGTTTCGGCCACCTCGCCGATGGATGTGCTCGCATCGGCCTCGATGAGAATATCGTCGTCAGAACCGTTGCTGCGCAGAAGACTGACTTTCAGTCTCATGGTGCTCCTTCCCCCACAGCCGCCGTCCTGTATCCGGCAGGATCTGTGAATCGGCATCCCGTCTCAGGATCTCAGGGCCCAGTCTATTGACTGTCGTCCGGCGACGCCTTGGGGAGTTCTCCCCATTGAGGGCCAGGGACGATATTGGGATCATGGAGATGTCCGAGAGAACGAGGTGAACCATGGATGACCGAGAACTGGCCATCATCAATTGTGTGATGTACGACCCGGATTTGTATGGTTCCCTGCACGGCGAGGGCAAACCCACGCAGATCACTCTCGGAGAATGGGCGGCGAACTTCAATATCAACAGCTATATGGCGAAGACCGAATACACGGCGAACGGGCAGTCTTCGTACGACCCTCCCCGGTACGGGGGCGGAATGCTGAAAGAAGAAATGGAAGCGATCGTCCGCTCGGTGCTCAACGATCCGGTCCTCGCCAGCGCCACAATCGTCGATGTGTCCCTGCGTGACGCCGGCGGCGCGAACGCCACAATCCTGTCCGGCGATGCGATGATCGTGGCTTACCAGGGAACGTACAATGACCCAGAATGGTGGGACGACGCCTATGGCGGTCGTGTCGCCGTGACGGACACTCCCGACCAGAAGGCCGCGCTTCGGTACTTCGATGACATGGTGGCCCTCTATGGGTCCGGTTGCAGCGAAGTCGACACCACAGGTCATTCGAAGGGAGGAAATCTGGCCGCCTATGTCGCAGTCACCAGCGGACAGGTCGACTACGCCTTCAGTATGGACGGGCAGGGTTTCAACGCGGCCTTCATGTTGAAGTACCAATTGGAGTTGAGACAGCAACAGAGCAAGATCACGACGTACGCCAGTTCGGTGGATTTCGTGAACATCTTGTTCGGCTCCGTCTCGGGCACGACTGTGTACACGGAAGACCCGGATTTGGATCAGGCTGACCGAGCAATGAACCATTCCCCCTACGCCATGCTGGAGGTGGATGAGGATGGGAATGTCCGGCTCAGGCCGTCCAGTGACCAGAACCCCGGAATGGCCATGGCGAGTGACCTGATGGACTACCTGATGAAGTATCTGTCCGCAGACGAGTTCATGTTGCTGTGCGACACGGCGATGGATTTTAAAACTCAACAGTTTTCTTGGACCGACCTTCTGGAAGACGGGGTGAGTATGGCGGACGCCATCAAAGATATCTTGATGGGTAATGTGGATTGCGTCAAAGAACCCTTCCGTTCATTGTTGCAACATGTGTTCTCCTTGCTCCGGGCTTTCTATGAGGGACGTGGATCGAACGTGGAAGCGCTGTGGGCGATCCACCAGTTGTTGTCCAATATCGGGCTGCCCGTGATATGGGAGGTGGTGGGCGAAGTTGTCCTGCCCGGGTTCTTGTCGAATGCCCCGCCTGTGCCCTACTGGCCCGAGGTGAGAGATTACTCGGAGGAAGTGAAACAAGAACTTCTGGCACTGGTCGAGAAAGTCACTCCGCACACCGCCCTTGAAAAGATTGTGGACTGGTTCCAGGATTTAGGCTTGAAAAAGATACCTCCGGAGTTGGATTTCACTGCGGATGAGGCGACACGTCGAGAGTTCTATCAGAAAACGATCGACTGTAACAATATGACGAAACAACAGATCGAAGCCATTTTTGCGAATGTGGCTCAGTTGGACACAGCATACGCGAATGAGGCTCGAAAGTGGAGGGAAGTCTCTCAGACTCTTTTCCAACAACTTTTCGTCTTGAGCGACGCTTTACGAGGATAGGGAAGAAGGGTTCACATGGAATCATGGCGTATCAGAGCGTCGATCCAGCGCTACACGGATCTCCTGGAGGAGGCGAGAGCCAACAAGAGGAGTACGCAGGAAAGGCTGAGCACTGTCCACGAATTCGCGGCACAGCATCGGCGGCAGTCCTCTCTCATGCAAGACGACCTGGACGCCCGGCGCAGGGCGCTGGCGAATGCGACGATCGACCCCACACGCGTACGCATCATGCGAGGTTTCAGTCAGGGGTTGTCGTCCTTGCTGGATGAGGGGAATGTCCACCTGTCGAGGATGGAGTCCCAGAAGTACCAGATCGGGCGGGTCGAGTCGAATCTGGAAGAACTCGTGGGACGGTACGGCCGGGATGAGAGATCGTATCAGGACACGTTGACCGACCTCAGGCGTCAACTGAAGACAGCGGAAGCAGAAGAGGCCATAGCGCATGCATAATATAAAAATAGCCGATTGGGAATATCTCTACGCGGAACAGATACTCATTGTGTACCTCCAGCATCTGGATGAGGCGATGAACTCTTTCGCCAGAATCATGGACCGGGTCCAGACTGAGGCGATCGACGACGGTGAAGACGGGATTCTCATCCGGTGTCAGCGGTACGGCGAACAGATGAAGGCACTGAAACAGATGACCAGCAATCTTCAGGAGGTCATGAAGGGGCGTGCCCAGCGCTTTGTCGAAGAGATAGACAAGGCTGATCAGTTTGTGTACGGGAGGTGACCATGGCTGGGAAAGTGAGATTCGATCAGGCTGGTTTGGAACAGATCAAACTGGGCCTGCTACAAACAGCGTCGAAATTGTCCGAAGTGGCGAATGGGGCCTATGTGGATCAGGACATGTTTCCCGAGTCACGCAGTGAGGCATCCAGTGAGATGAATGGCGTCCGGTTCCTTCTCGCCCAATGTGCAACGATGATGTACGATTGTTGCGCTTCGATGGCCAAGTTTTTCCAGATGGTCATCGAAGAAGTGGACGAATGGGACTACGAAATGGCTCTGAGGTCGTACCTGCTCGGGGTGGAGAACACCGTGACAAGCGAAGTATCCGATCTCGGCGCCGGGCCGGCAATGCCCATCGATGTGGATCCGATAGCCTATCAACAAGGACAGGCCGTCGGTGTCGATGGGCAAATCCCCAATCGTCCCAAATAACAATGGGCACCGCAGGTGTATGTGAATGAGAGGAAGACGATGGATCAGGCAGATCAGGCGGATCAGGCAGAACGCAATGTGTCGGGAAAGATCATGGCCTACATGCTCGCGCTGCAGCAGTGGCAAGAATCCCAGGGCGTCGATCGCGACGTCGACGACCCCATGACTGGGAAATGGGCATTGTCTGGTGGCGGTTTGCTGGAGTTCTCATCGGGGATTTTCCGCTGGTACCGCCATGGCGACGACCTGTCGGGAGATTGTCGTTCTGGGCGGTACTCGCTGACTCCCGGCATACTGACCAACTCGGGCTTCATTCTCGACCGGGGGAAGGAATCTACCGGGTGCTTCTCCGTCTACCTGGACTACACCCTGGACCGGATGGGCGGCCGGGAAAAGGAAGTGGACTTTCGCGGGCTTCTGTTCGTGGAACAGATGGGCTCAGCCGATGAAGCGGAAATCTACAATCACCGCACGGACGCGAGATACCGTGCCACGAGGATCGACGGCTGACTTGTCTGAGGGGAGAAGATGGTGAGGCAACGAGGCGGATGGAAGGCTGCGCAGGTTGAAGAACTCGTGTGCGAGCATTTGAGTGAGAAGTACCAGGAGGAGTTCTTCACGACGGGGATCAGCGAGTCTCCTGCTCATTCTCCCTTGCAAGCCCCCAATGTGTGGACTCTGGTGGTGTGTCCTGTGGGAGAGCCGGAGAGGACGTCGTCGTTCGGCGCGCACTGGAAGGATCCGAGACCTGAGACTCTGGATGAGATCAGAGACAATTATTTGTTGGTCAAGATGCGTCCTTTGTTCCGGGAGGCGATCGACGAGGGTTTGGCCACCGTCCTGCCCGAGTTCTTGGCAGAATACGATGTGTTCGCTTTCTGGGATGACGTGACTGTGCTTCCCGGCCAGATCTCTCAGGAGGAGTTTCTTCAGTGGGCGGCACGGCATGTGACCCTGAATCTGAGGGTGTCCATGCCGGCCGGGGAAGGATTCACTCCGGGGGATCTGACGGCTCAGGTGGCGCCGTTGGTGGATTCGGGGAACACGTTCGGTGCGGCTGAGGTGTCGGCTCAGTTCAGTGTGTACCATCGGGATCGTTACAGTAAATGGGTGTCGTTGTGCGAAGACCTCGTCCAGAGGCGGACAGATCCGGGGATCGTCTACGATTGCTGTTATCGGAGCAACCTGACTCCGGGCCCGAGCCAGGTTTGTGAGAAGATGCGATGGCATGCGAAGTGAGGAGGGGTGCCCATGCCGAGAGTCAGTGCCATCGTGGTGACGCACAACAGGGTTGGGGAATTGCCTGACGCGGTCAGGAGCGTACTGGGGCAGACATATCCCGACATCGAACTCATCGTGGTCGACGATGCCAGCGAGGATGGTACGAAGGAGTATCTGGGTCGGCTCGCGGCCGACGGGAAGGCCCGGGTGATCGATCTGGAGACGTCGGGAGGGGCCGCCAGGGCGCGCAATCTGGGTGTGTCGGCCTCCGGCGGCGAGCTGGTCGCGTTTTTGGACGATGACGACCGGTGGCATCCGACGAAAATCGCAGAACAAGTTCCGCTGTTTGATGCGTCTGACAACGTGGGGGCGGTGTACTGTGCTCAGCGCATGGTGTTCGATCGCGTGAAGTATGTCGACACGAAGCCCAAATACCGTGGTTTTGTGGGCGCCGACATTTTCACGACGATGTTGGGTACCTCCTCGGCGATGATGTACTCGCGGGCCGCCTTCGACGGGGTCGGGGGTTTCGACGTCAATCTCACGCACTGGCAGGACATGGAGTTGAACCTCAGAATCGCGCAGCGCTTCGCAGTCGACTTCGTCCCGCACGCCCTTGTGGATGTGTTCGTCAACACGAAGGCGACGAGCCGATTGAGCAATCAGTACGAGGCGTGGCTCCCTGCCGTCAGGTACATCCGCCGCAAGCATGAGGCGGAGATCCGAGGGCTCACCGGAGGGCAGAAGAAGAAGTTCGATGCCATGTGCGCCGAGGACGGGCTGAATCGACTGTACAGCAGCGGTCAACGATGGAGATGGTGGAAGAACCTGCTCGCGTACTTCTTCCGTCACCCTTCCCCCGGGAAACTGCTTCAGCTCATCATCGGACACGACCAACTGTCCTTGTGGCGTCCTCTCCTCCCCATGTACCGTGGGCCCGTGTAGCCGAGGGCATCCCCCACCTTCAGGCGACTCCTCCTTCCCGCGTACCAAGGGCCCATATAGCCGAACAGGGGCATGGAGACGCGTCTGCCGGGCTCCTCCTCGCGTACCATGGGCCCGTGTAGCCGAAAATCGCTGATTCATCCCACTCCGTCCCTACTGGCGGCTTCCCGCCGGACACAACCCGTCCAAATCGTGTCCATGGCGGTGCTGATTTCTGTTTTGTCGGAGTTTCACCCCCGATTTCGGCCGTATTCGCGACCAAAGTCCGACAAAACTGGAGGGGGATCGTCCGGACCTTCGGTTTGGACGGGTTGCGTCGGTCAATGGAAGTGGAGAAGGGCCAGTGGAAGGGAAGAAGGGCCAGCGGAAGGGGAGAAGGGGAGAAAAGGGCATGGCGAGTGAAAAAAGTGGCGAAGTTATCCACAGATTGGACCTCACCCCCTAGAAATGGGAGATGTGAATCCACCACAGTGGATATATGACAGATATCCATCTCGCCCGGACAGGATTGGTGACGAGCCGAAATTTCACCCGCCTGGGATACCAACGACTCATTCGCGGAGTCTACGGACGTGTGCCCACTTTCGACGAAGACGATGACTGGAAGCGCAAGCGTACCCAGTTCCTGACCCGGGTACGGGCCGTGCTGGCCGCGTACCACGATTCGGGCGTCATGGTGTTCGGCGTGACAGCCCTTCAGGTGATGGGGGTCGCACTCCCGTGGAGGCTTCAGGATTGGGACACCTGCCATATCCTCGTGCCCCGGGGCGGGCCGCGTCCCGAACGTTGCGAAGTCGTCACTCATCGGTCCATCCACCCACCTGTTGAATGGGGCCGATCCTCAGATGTGCCGGTGATGCATCCGGTGGACCATTGGCTCCAACTGCGCGGAGCAACCATCGATGAACTCGTCGAGGTCGGGGATGGATTCTTGCGGCGAAGGAACCCTCTGATCAGTCTGGATGAGATGCAGACGAGATTGGCTGGCCTCGGCGGATGGGCGGGAGTGAAGAAAGCAGTAGCAGCGATGAAATGGGTCAGACCCCGGACCGATTCTCTCTACGAGACCAGGACTCGTTTGATGTTGGTACGAGCCGGCCTGCCCGAACCAGTCGTCAACTTGGCAGTGTACTGCCCCATTGTGGGGAGAACCTTCCATGTCGATCTGGGATACGAGAAGGAGAAGATCGCAGTGGAGTACGACGGGGCGGTCCATGTCGGCGATCGGACGCAGATGTCGATCGACGCCAATCGGCGCCGAATCCTTCAAGATGAAGGTTGGATGATCATCACAGTCACGGCGGAGCAACTGCGTACCCCCGGCGACATCATCGGGTCGGTGGAATCCGCTCTCGTCCTTCGTCGTGCCGCGTTGAAGAACCGCTGACAAACCCCGTCCAAACCGTGGTCATTTCATCAGTGATTCCAGTTTTGTCGGGGTTTCACCCCCGATTCGTACAAAATTCGCTGTAAAAGTCCGACAAAAGTGGAATCACCACGCTGAGAGGTACGGATTGGACGGGTTTTGCACCCCGACGAAGGCCGAGTGCGCGCCAACCGGAGGTTGGTGGTGCCGAGGTCGAGGATGGGGTTGGCGGGTGTGGCCCGGAGTACCCCGACGAAGGC
>JGI24699J35502_11133657_pt1 | contig 13094 bp, 14 predicted proteins | sample TergutMp193P4_FD_35502 | JGI IMG/M metagenome (IMG submission 35502) | reverse complement strand
ATATTAGTTCTTATGAAAAATAGAGGCTGCCTTGCATTTAAGACAGCCTCACATTATTGAATTTTACAAAGAAAATAAACTATTTTGTTTCTTTTTCTTCTTCCGCCAATTTGGAAAATTTGAAAAGCATAGCCCAATTTCCATAATGGGAATCGGGATCGTTAGGGTTAGCTTCCGGATTAACGCAGCCTTTTGGGATATCAAAACGATATTCCTTTAAAACAGTTTCCAAACAATAAATATCTTTTAAGGTAATCTCCGTTTTGGAATTTATATCATCAGATAAAGGAACTCCATGTAATCTAAAGAACAAATCAACAACCTGACCGGTATTTGTATCATAAATAAATATAATAGACAGTCGATTTTGATCGTTAGAAGCCCACGCTTTGATTTTTTCTTTCGGCAGAACTTTTCTGATTACATCGACAAGTGGAGTAGTTTCTTTTAAGTTATAGCATCCACCCGCAGAACGACCTGCTGAGGGTCCTTTATACTTAGAGTATATAGATACAGAAGTTGTTTGTGAATTTGCAGTTCTTAAATTAGTATATTTTTGATAATTTACAGTGTACCTTTCCTTGTAAAAATTATTTTCTACCGAATCGTTAGAAAACTTTATTTCCCCATTTTGAGCCATTCCGCTATTGAAAGACAGTAATGCCAATAAAATTCCTGTAATAAAATAATAAGTCGTTTTCATATTTTTTTATGTGTTAAGTAAAACATCAACATCCGTCAAATATATCAAAGATATTATAGAAAAAGGTTGAACTAAATGATACACCTGCTTTTTCAGCCCAATCTTGCAAAAACATATTATAAATGCTAGATTGTTCAGACATTTGTTCCGCTGATGGCATGCTTGTTCCTTCGTTTGTCATACATTCAATCCAATCCCAATATTCGCGTTCATAATATTCACCTTCACCATAATACATCATTCCGTCATTGTTTCCTTGCATCATATTGATGTAATTTATTAAATCTTGTGTAAATTTTGCCTCAAACTCTATATTGTTCTTAGTGTTATTGTCTTGATACATACATATTCCGCCGAGATAGTAATGATCTTGAAAAAAATGGATAAATTCTTCGGGAAAAGCCTGATCAATCGCGTCGCTATTTTGAAATGTCATCACATCCGTACAGGCGTTATAACCCCCTACCGAACTGGAAGGATCCAAATATATATCGCTGAATTCGTCTCCTGAATCATCTAAATAATTAAGCATATTGTTATATACACAATTCTGTATCATCTCTCTTAATTTATCATTCAAAGCTTGTCTATCTGCATCTGATAATCTATTATATTTTGATGGAACATCTACATTTGAGGTTCCACTACCTCCGGTTCCATTGCCTCCGTCTCCATCATTATAATTGTCATCATCATCGTCATCATAATAATCCGGATAATTATAATTTCCCCAGTCGCCATAATAGATATCGTCATTATTATCATAATTATCATCGTCAGAAGGATAAATATCCACTTCGGGCAGCTCGCCACCGTCAATGTATATATCATCATCATCCCCATTGGGGTCGCATGCCCAAATCGGTTGCCCATATAATAAAAACGCTATACAGCCTATAATTATTGTTATTGCCTTTTTCATAATTTTTCACTTTATTAGGGTAAAAGATTTATTAATAGTTTCACCTACCACATTCAGAATATAACTCCCTTTCGAGTAATTGGCTGTTAATATAGAGGTTACATATTCTCCTCTTTTATAATCTAAGAGTTCGCTCGTTTCGAGCTTCTTTCCCGATAAGTCGTAGAGAACAATCCGTAGTTTTTGAGGTCTTTCAAGATTGATTTTTACAGATATCTTCTCGTTAAAAGGATTGGGAGATACAATTATCTCGTTGTCTTTCAACGGCGAATTAATAGCAGTTATACTTTTATTTTTGTGTTCAAGAGCAATATGATTTGGGGCTGCATATTCTCTGGTTTTTTCAGAATAAAAAGCGATATTACCTATCAAATATTCTTTCCCATTCTGATTCGCTAAGCGGAATCTGCCGGTTTTCATTTCTAACGGACGTTGACTTTCGTACAATCTGACATTATCGAAAACCCAAACAGAATCGTTCACCGAAGCGCTTATCCTTACCGACATTGTATCGTTTTCTATCCATAAACCGTTTATTTCATTTCCAATTTGGCGATCTATAACGATTTTCAATTTTCTCTCTTTTTCAATTTCCTCTCCTGACCAATCATACTGGACAATACAACCTTCCCATTCACCTAAAATATCCTTGCTAACAATATTTTTATCGTTTAGGACGAGCGAATGCTTAAGCGGTATCATTTCGTAAACGGCATCGTTCACTTCCGTCCTTAAGAAAGGTGTTTTTTCTCCGTAGGTTTTTGAATCGGAACGCGACATTATATCTACAGCCCTGCCAACGCCCTTATCTGCGGCTTTATCCATCCAGAATTTGCCTTGTTCCGCATCTCTGTCAACGCCCCACCCATGGAAATAGCAGATACCTAACATAAGCATACAACCACCGTCTTCTTTTTGCGCTCCTTTTTCAAAGTATTGAAAAGCGGCATGATAGTCTTGCTTTTCTCCAAATCCTTTGTAATAGGCATAACCCATTAAATAGTCAACTTTTTCGTAACCCATTTGATCGGCTTTTTCGAGCCATTCAATGTGTTTGGATAAATCCTGTTCTACTCCATGACCGTATTTATACATCAAAGCAATGTTATAAGCGGCTTCGGCATAACCGCCTTCTGCTGCTTTTTGAAAATAATTGAATGCTTTTTCATCGTTTTGCTTGGGTCCGAGGCCTTGTTTATACATCATTCCGATGACATTGTTTGCTTCTGCATCCCCATTCTCTGCTAATGCAAGAAATATGTAATAAGCTTTTAGATAATTCAATTTAATGCCTACCCCATTTAAATTCATATAGCCAAGCCTTATTGCATCATCCCTGTCTAATTGCAAGATTTTTGCTTTAAAATCGTCCATCTGAGCGAATCCACTGAAAGTAGCGGTAAAAAAACTCAAGACAATAATTGTCAAGGATAAAGTAATTCGTTTAGTTATTCTTGTTTTCATTTCCACTTGTCTTAAATTTTACCATTTATAACCATTTTGATATATAATGCCTTGATGTTTAGCCTTTAGTAAGATGTCCGCAGTTATTAACGACTGCGGTTGGTATTTTTTGAGTTGGGCAATATTTTCCTTTTGCCTTGCAATATCGTATTTATCGCAAACGTATGCGATTTTCTCCAACATTAAATATTCAAAAATTTCCGAAGTAAATTGCTCCAATTCTTCCTCCGTGTAGTTCCCTGTTCCCTGTAGAACATCGATTTTTACTTTTGCTTTTTCCATGATTTCTTGGTAGGACGAGTTTCTTACATATTCTTCCTTTTGTTTGTCAGATAAAAGTTTCATTAATCGGGTGTTGAATTTTTCTTTCGCCCAGTAAATGAATTTAGAGCTTTCCTTTTTGTCTTCCACATTGTTGATAGCATATTCCATAGTGGCTTCATAATCAATATAATAATTGTTTAATGTATCCAACTGTGAAGGACGTAATTCTACCATTTTGTTTATTTCGGCTACAAGAAGAGGTAATTTATCCTCCTCTCCCGAAGATTCCTGATTCTGGGAATGTAAACTCCCCACCACACTTACAATAATTGCTAAAAATAAAAATGTTTTTCTCATAATTTGACTAATTTGTTGAATTGTTATTTTTTCTTATTAACTTATGCAAAGTAAAAGGTAAAAAAATATGTAATCTACAAATATCATTTGTATTTTACAATTTTCCTTTTGTATTTTACAATTTTTTTTTACTTTTGCAATAAAATATTTAATGAATTATGGAGAACAGAATACCACACCATGGACATAATATAAAAAGGTTAAGGAATATTTTAGATATAAAACAAGAAAGTATTGCTTATGCATTAGATATGACACAACAGAATTTTTCCGTACTTGAACAAAAACAAGAAATTGAAAATTCAATAATAGAAAAAATTGCTAAAGTAATGAATGTCCCTGCTGAATTAATTAAAAAATTTGACGATGAGAGTGCTATTAATATTATGTGTAGTACTTTACATGATCAATCCGGTTCTGTATTGTATAATCCTCAATTCAATTCGATTGAAAAAATCATAGAATTATATGAAAGAATTATTCAGGAAAAAAACGAAATGATTGAACTATTAAAGAGGAGTTTATCATCCAGATGAAAGAGAAATTAAAATAAATCTCAAAAATGAAAAAATTAGTCTTATTATCTATGTTGATTATTGCAACATGCAGTGTTTACGCTCAAACCGAAACATACAAATCGGGTTCAGTATTGTGGAAAATTTCGGGAAAGGATTTGTCAAAACCTTCCTACTTGTTGGGAACTCTTCATCTGAAACCCGGCGAATATTTAGATAGTATTCCGGGAGCGATGGCCGCTTTTCAATCTTGTGAACAGATAGTCGGTGAAGTGAGTATGTCGGATATGACTGGATTACAAAAGCAGATGATGCAGGCAATGAAAATGAATCCCGACACTACCTACAAAATGCTTTATTCTGATGAAGATTACAAATTTGTTAACGAAAATTTAACTTCGCTAACCGGCGCTGGGCTGGAACAATTTGCTATGCTGAAACCGGCAGCCATTCAACTGAGCGTAACGCTTATCGCTTATACAAAGTTTTTCCCCAATCTCAATCCTGTGAATACTTTGGATATTCGCATTCAATCGGAAGCGGCAAAGGAACAGAAACCTGTTTTGGGATTGGAAACTATCGACGACCAGATTTACGCACTTTTTGGTACTATGAACCTGCAACGTCAGGCTGATGTTTTGTTATGCAGTTTGAAAAATATGGATAAATTGACCATATCGGTACCTGAAATAATTGAAGATTATAATCAGTGCAATTTAAATAAATTGTATCAGCTCTTGGAGGATGACGAAACTTGCCCGTCAACGACTTTTGAAAAAAATGCATTGAATGAAGATCGGAATAATACATGGATGAAAATGCTTCCGGAGATTATGAAAGAAAAATCTTCCTTCATTGCTGTCGGAGCTCTGCATCTGGCAGGAGAAGCTGGTTTGCTTAGTCTGTTAGAAGAAGCAGGATATAAAGTTGAGCCGGCTGGTTTATAAATAAAGATGCTTTTATAGATTTAGCTATCAATTATTTATTGAAAAAATAAAAAATTTGCCTAAAAATTAATGTTTTAATAAGGAGAGTTATTGCGAAGTTTGTATTATTTTTGTAACCCAATTCTAAACGATAATCATAAAATAAATGCGGAACAATAATGACTTCTTTTAAAGTTTTTTCGGGAACAAAATCCCTTTATTTGGCAGAAAAAATATGCGAAAATTTGAACTGTCCTTTAGGAAAGATGAATATTCAACATTTCGCAGATGGTGAATTTTCAGTTGCGTATGAAGAATCTATTCGGGGAGAACATGTTTTTTTAATTCAATCTACATTCCCTAACTCCGATAATTTTATGGAATTGTTATTAATGATTGATGCAGCTAAAAGAGCTTCTGCTAAATCCATTATTGCAGTTATTCCTTATTTCGGATGGGCGCGTCAGGATAGAAAAGATAATCCAAGAGTAGCAATCGGAGCTAAATTAGTAGCGGATTTATTAAGCGTGGCTGGTATTAATCGTTTAATTGCTATGGATTTACATGCCGATCAAATTCAAGGATTTTTTGATGTTCCTGTAGATCACTTGTATGGATCAGCAGTTTTTATTGACGAAATAAAGAAATTAAATCTACCGAATTTAGTGATTGCTACACCCGATGTCGGAGGAACGAAACGTGCTAATACGTATGCTAAATATTTTAATGCTCCGCTGGTTATATGTTATAAGCTACGTCAAAAAGCCAATGAAATTTCTGAAATGAAAATAATCGGAGATGTCAAAGGAATGAATGTTGTTTTAGTCGATGATATTGTGGATACAGCAGGTACTATAACCAAAGCAGCCGAATTAATGATGGCGGAAGGCGCAGCTTCGGTTCGAGCTATCGCCTCCCACGCCGTCATGTCAGATCCGGCTTCTTTACGTGTTGATCAGTCCTCTTTGTCGGAAATAATTTTTACAGATAGCATTCCATATCCTAAGGAAAATGGAAGAAAAAGCGAAAAAGTAAAAATAGTTTCTATTGCGGACATCTTTGCAACAGCAATAAGCCGTGTTTGTAACAACGAATCAATCAGTTCGTTGTACATTATGTAAAAACATTTTATACTCCTGCTACGCGTTTTTTATATTCAGCAAGGCAAGCATCCAATCGTTGTTGAGCGGTTGTATCGCCGGGAACATTGTGCGAAGGATGAATGTACAAATGAACGCCGCGTCCAGCCAATATTTCGGCGACTGTCGTTATCGTCATCCAAACTAAGGTGACAAATCCAAGCGTAGATATAGGACCTATTTTGTCCTGATGATTTTGTAATACAACCGAAGCATCTACAACCGGAACGCAAGAATCTACAACCACGTCTGCAATTTCAAAAAGCGTTTTTCCGCAGGAATGGCGTGTCTTTTTGCCTTCGGCTTCTTTTGCCGAACCATAAACGATAACTTTCATTCCCAATTCTTTTGCTCTTAAAGCAACGTCGATATTAACATTGTTAATTCCGGTATGGGAAAATATCCACATACAATCTTGTTTGTCAAAATTGTAACTTTTCATAATTTCTTTGCCGTAGCCTTCAGCTCTTTCGAGGAATAGGAACTGGTGAATACCCATTTCGCCGACAATATGAGTAAAGAACGTCAAGGGTAGTTCCAGAATCGGATGAAATCCTACGAATCCTCCAATTCGCGGATACATTTCTTCTACGGGAATCGTAGCGTGACCGCATCCGAACGTATGAACCCAATGATTAGATTCGATACAGTCTGCCATAATTTCGGCAGCTTTTTTAATATTTTCCAACTGAGTCTCTTCGATTTTTTGCATAACGCCTCTTGCGTTTGCCAACCATTCTAATGCTAACATAATACTTGTTTTTTAAAATTATTTGTTTTTATATTTTAGTGTTTTGAAAAATTGTCATTCTTTCACTTTACGTCTTTCGCTAAACAATACAACAGCTTGCATTCCAAGAATCAAAATTATTAATAACGGAAATATCTTTATTCCAAAAGCCTCCGATACATATCCCATTATATAATTAAGTAAAGAGTTACCGCATAGTGCAATAAAAAGCGCAATGCTAATAGCTGTTCCTGTTGTCTCTTTATAATTGTTTCCAATAAATCCCATTACAATCGGGAAAACGCCCGCCATTCCGCTTCCGATAAGGAATAAACTGATTGCAGCCATTGTGAAACTTGCGGAATAATTTAGCAAAATACTTCCAATCAACAGAATAATCATTCCTATAATCAATACGAAGTAGGGCTTGGCGGATTGCAACATGAAAGTCAGCACTATTCTCGCCAATGTTATTCCCAGCACAAGAAATGTCAACGTAAGAACAACGTCATCGTGCGATATCAGCGTATTTTCCGTTAAATAGCTTGTCGTCCAATTGTTTAATAATCCTTCCAAACCGCTTTGAAAGAAAAGAATCAGGCTTAGCATAATCAAGAGCGGTTCTTTAATTAAAGACAAGGCTTTTTTTATTGGAAATCCCTGTGCTTGTTTAGGCTTAGGAAATCGGACGAATGCAAAATAGATAATGCATAGCAACATAAAAAATCCCGTCCATCTTAATATGATTTCATAGGAATAGATTTTTGAAAGAATTCCCAGCAAAAGAGGAACCCCCAAAGCTCCTACGCCATAAAAAACACCGAGAAAACTTAACTTTGCGCTTCTTTCTTTATCGTCGTAGATATCGGCGACTAAAGCATTGGTTTCTCCATTCAAAATGCCGCCGCCAAACCCAATCAGGAAAATCGAGAAGCGAAGTATATCCAAATGATTGAAATACGACAAGCCGCCCAATCCCAAAGCAGTGAGGAAAGCGCTTATTATTAAAAGATTTTTGTATCCGAAACGGTCCACAATAGGTCCGAATATCAAAGAACCTAATAATACGCCAATTGGAAGAAATGTTACCAATGAAGATGCTCCAACTGAATCGAGCGAATATTTTACTGTTACGGAAGGCAATACGGAACCCATTACTATAAATGCGATTCCAAAAAAAGTCATTCCAAGACAAGCAGAGATATAAACCGGAATTTTTTTATACATAACTTTTTAAACTAAGAACTAAACGGATAACCATGCAAGATAGCCGGCTCCTAATAATCCGGCGTCGCCTGTCAATGAAGATTTAACAAAACGAACTTGTTTCATGCTGATAGGTTGTGCCCATTTGCATGCTTCATTATATATGCGGTCGATAAATTGAGAAGCAGGACCGAATACTCCTCCTCCCCAAACGATTATTTCGGGATTCAGTAAACTCACCAGATTCGCGGCAGCCATTCCCCATAAAACAATTGCATCGTCTATGACCTTAACGGCAAGTTCATCATGTTGATCGTAAGCGGAAAATATTTCGCGGGCAGTGATGTTTTTAAGCGGTGATTGCCTGAGAGTGCTGTCTGCATAATCTGTTGATTGCAACAGTTTTTTTGCCTGCATGGCAATTCCGTTTCCCGAAGCGTGGCTTTCAAAACATCCATATTGTTTATATTCCTCCAAATAAGGAGTTCGTAAAGCCATCCATCCAGAAGCACCAACAATATCGCCATGTCCGTGAAGAACTTGTCCGTCAATCATTATTCCAACTCCGATTCCAGTACCTACTGCAATGAAAATAGCATCTTTACACCCGATAGCTTCGCCTTTCCAAACTTCACCAAGTATGTAACAAGTCCGGTCGCTTGCAATATTAATTTTAATATCGGGGTTATTAATATGGCTGCTTATTTCTTCATACAATGGATAATCTTCCCATTCAGGAATGTTGGGCGCCCAGACTTTTTTCGTTTTAACATTGGCTATTCCGGGTACGCAAATTCCTATTGTTTGTACTTCCGATAAACCCTGTGTGTAGGAAGCAATCAATTGGTCGATGACGTTTAGGATTAGCCTCCCCACTTCTTTTCCGGAACGTCCGTCTAAAAATTGAGTAAGCTTTCCGTGCAATAATCCGTCCTTATCAAAGACAGCACCTGTTATTTTTGTTCCTCCCAGATCAATGGCGAGAATTGACATAAATTTTAAGTTTAATTTACACTTGGCAAAAATAATAATAAATTTTGAATTTGTTCTTCTAAAGATTCAAAAAAAATGGGTAAACTGAATTAATAGTTTACCCATTTTCATAATCGGCATATTTAAAAATTAATTTCCAAGCGGTTTTCTCCGTTGCTTACTGTCCAATTCGGACCATTTTGCAGCAACCTGATAGCTTCTCTGTCAGCGGTGCGGCACAAAGGTCTGATAATGTTAATATCCACAGGGCGTCCTTGTTTGTCCACATTAAATGAAAGGATTACTTTACCGTGCAGATTGTTGCAATCATCATATTTCGTTAGCGGTCGGAGATTTTTTTCAATATATTCGTTATATGCTTGTTCTCCTCCCACAGGCTTTGATATTTGGCCAATTTCATTGTTTCCTTTAGTTTCCTTTATTTTATCTTCGGAAGAGATTGGCGTATTATAGTTGGTCGAAGGTGAATTATCATTTTCATTTTCACGTGCTTGAGTTTGCTCAATTTTTCTTCTGCTTTCCTGTTGAACTGCGGGTACTGATCTGTTTTCCTGCTGAACTGCGGATACTAGTCTGCTTTTTTCCATAGGTAAATCTGAATCACCTTTTAATTTTCCCAATCTTGCAGTTGCTTTAACAGTAGTAATTTTTGTAATAAATCCAAATAAAACCGGCTTCAAGACTTTAGTTCTATATTGTGGATAAAAAACAACATCATATCCGCTATTTTGAGCCATTAAATTATAGAGGGCATAGTTTTTTGTTTTATCTGAAACAAAATATCCTATCACAGGGATACTTGCTGAAGAGATTGCCCCAGATTGGTCATCAATAGTTCCTGTCTTTTTTGAGAATAATCTAGCCCAATCTATTCCCAAAACTGTTACCGTTTTTGCTTCTGCTGAAACTTGTTCTGATAATAAAAAATCTTTTTTTGTGAATTTCACACTTGACATTGGCTCTCTCATTGTTTGATTAAGAGAGGAACAACCCGTTGTAATTAATAACACCCAAAGACTGAATCCCATAAGAAATACTACTTTTTTCATATAAAAATTGTTTTATTTGCTCATCAATTCCCTACTGAACAGTGTTATAATTTAAAATAAAAGAAGACATGGGAACTGTTATAACTTATTCTATTCAGAGGTTCTGCATACCTTTCAAGCGAACAAGAACAGTCCCATGTCTTTGTAATAATAACAAAAGACATGGAACACTTGCTATTATCCCGCTTGAATGAAATTTTGCAGATTTCTGAATAAGGATAATACTATAAATGTCTATTAATGTATTAATTAAACTGAATTGATACTATCAACTCTTTGAATACAATTCAGATGCAAAGGTAAGTGTTATTTTTAACAATTTTAGCTGTTTTGTTAAAAAAAAGAAACAGCGGGATTCCATCATTTTTTTGACTCGCTTATCCAGAATTCAGGTTAATATTTAAGGGTTTTTACAACATTCAAAAATCAAACATCCCTTTGCATATTACATCTAAAAGAACATTATATTCTGATGATTGGAAAGGGATATGGATAGTAAGCAAAATTATTTTTGTGTGTTTATGCTTGATTTTAAAAATAAATAGCTATTTTTGTGTTATTTTAATAATAGCGCTTTGTAAGATGGAAGGATTTATTGAATGGCTCAAGCATCACTTACTTACTTGTTCGAGTAAACATTTTTTTCATTTCGATTGCCCCGGCTGTGGTTTGCAACGAAGCATTATCGCCTTATTAGAAGGAGACTTAGTAAAAAGTTTTCAATTGTATCCAGCAACAATTCCTATTCTTTTTTGCTTTATTTTTACAGCCCTACACTTGAAATTCAAGTTTAAATTCGGACCTGAAATTATTAAAGGAGCTTTTATTCTTTCCTCACTAATTATTGTCATTTCTTATATGTATAAAATATTCACTCATCAATTAGTTTAATATGGAAAATAATTATGATTTTGATGCACCAAAGAGTGAGCTTCCTAATGCCACTGCCGTTTTGGTTTTAGGAATAATCTCTATTGTTGGCTGTTGTTGTACTTATGGTACTCTTGGAATTATTTGCGGGATCATTGCGTTAGTATTAGCGAAATCTGCAACTAATCTTTATGTTTCTGAACCTGAAAGATATACCGAAAGTTCATATAAAAATATGAATGCAGGTAAAATATGCGCATGGATAGGATTAATTCCTTCTATTCTTTATCTTATCTTTATGATTTGGTTAGTTGCTGTTTTAGGATTTGCTATATTTACTGATCCTACGTTGATTTATGATTATTTCGGCATTCAATTGCCTAATGGATTATAATACAAATTTTATTATATCAGTATAGACGCGGAGTACCGCGTCTATACTGATAATTATGGACTTGCAGATCAAGCCTGTAATATTTATTTCCGTTGAACCTTTTTGTATCCGTAAACAGCCAAATCACCCAATTCTTCTTCAATGCGAAGCAATTGATTGTACTTAGCCATACGGTCGGAACGACTCAATGAACCGGTTTTGATTTGTCCGGAATTGGTTGCGACGGCAATATCGGCAATTGTAGCATCTTCGGTTTCTCCGGAACGGTGAGACGTAACAGTAGTATAGCCCGCACGATGCGCCATCTCAATAGCATCTAATGTTTCGCTCAGCGATCCGATTTGATTCACTTTAATCAAAATCGAATTAGCACAACCCATTTCAATTCCTTTTTTCAGGAAATCAACATTAGTGACAAATACATCGTCACCCACCAATTGACATTTACCTCCTAACTTATCGGTCAGCAACTTCCATCCGTCCCAATCGTTTTCGCTCATGCCGTCTTCGATAGAATCAATCGGATATTTGGACAGCAATCCGGCTAAATATTCGACTTGTTGGGCTGAAGTTCTTTTGGCTCCGGTAGCGCCTTCAAATTTTGTATAATCATAAACGCCATTTTCGTAAAATTCTGATGCAGCACAGTCTAAAGCAATAGCTACATCTTTTCCAGATTCATATCCGGCATTTTTGATTGCTTGGAGAATCGATTCCAAAGCATCTTCCGTTCCTTTCAATGTGGGAGCGAATCCGCCTTCATCGCCGACAGCCGTACTTAAACCTCTATCGTGCAATACTTTTTTCAAGGCATGAAATACTTCGGCGCCCATACGTAATCCTTCTCTGAAACTCGAAGCGCCCACCGGGCGAATCATAAATTCCTGAAAGGCAATCGGAGCATCGGAATGGGAACCTCCGTTAATGATATTCATCATCGGAACCGGTAAAGTATAAGCATTTGTTCCGCCTATGTATCGATACAAAGGAATATCCAAATAATTGGCAGCAGCCCGCGCAACAGCCAGTGAAACGCCTAAAATAGCATTAGCGCCTAATTTGGATTTAGTTTTTGTTCCGTCAAGCGCAATCATTTTTTTGTCGATTGCACGTTGTTCCAGCGCGCTTATTCCTAACAAAGCAGGAGCGATTATCTTGTTAATATTCTCAACAGCATTCAAAACACCTTTACCGCCGTAACGCTTTTTGTCTCCGTCGCGTAATTCCAATGCTTCATTCTCACCTGTTGATGCGCCCGAAGGAACGGCTGCACGGCCCATAATCCCTGATGCTAAAAGTACATCTACTTCTACCGTAGGATTACCTCTTGAATCTAAAATCTCTCTGCCTGTAATTTTTACAATTTCCATAAATTTGTTTCTGATTTTTATATGTTTATAATAATAAGTAGTTTTCCACTGCAAAAGTACAAAATATTTTAAACTAAAAGATAAAAACTAAAAGTTATCTGCGCAAATCCCTATCATCTACATGCATTTTATAATTCATAATTGACTGCGTCGAACGTTGTTTCATAATTCATAATTTATAATTCATAAATT
>JGI24699J35502_11133658_pt1 | contig 13096 bp, 13 predicted proteins | sample TergutMp193P4_FD_35502 | JGI IMG/M metagenome (IMG submission 35502) | reverse complement strand
CGGGTCCGCCGCAGGTCCATTCAGACGTGCCGAAGATGTTGTCGGCGGGAGTGGCCGGCTTGATCAACCCGGAGAAGTTGTACTCGCCGCTGTTGGGATCGAAAATCATCATCGAGAATTGGTTGTTCATCGCCGCGCACTCCCCGCCAGAGAAGAAGATCTGACCCGTCGACTGGATGACCTCCCCGCCCGACCAGTACATATTCCCCCCGGTCTGCCCGAAGTAGGAGGAAACGGGCACGGTGGTCCACTGGGCCTCCGTCTGGCCGTCCTTGATGCGGTACACGGGGATCGTGTTTGAGTTGGTGATATTGCTGCCGGCCGGGATGGTCACACCCAGCGTCCTCAGGGCGCTCGTGATGTTGCTGGACGCGTTCCAGGCCCACGAATAGCCGTACGCGGCCTCGCGCATGCCCGCGACGTTGGCGTCGACGGCGACGGTGGCGATCCACCCGCCGCCGCTCGGAGACGGGTTGGTGGTGGAGGTGGGGGTTGTCGACGGGGTGCCGAAGAGGGTCTGGTTCACGTCGGTGACCGGCTCCCCATTCGTCTTCAGGTATCCCCAGGAATCGCCGTCGTCGCCTGTGTACAGAGTTTCACCGTCGACCTTGAGCGGAACAGAAATCTTGTGAGACGACGCCCACCAATCGTGAAGCGGGAAAGTCCCGATCTTGTGAGCCGCGGGCGCAGCCTGAACCTCTGGCGCAATCAGAGATTGCCCGAAGAAGAGACCTCCCACCGCCAGTGCAAAGCTTGTTGCAAGCGCTGCTGGTTTTCTCCAGCGATGGGCGTGCGCCGACGCAGTTGAACGAGATGTTTCCGAATAATGTGACATGACAACCCCCGGGTGTTGCTTGCTGGTATATATCTGTTATTGCGCACGCCACGACCGCCTGGCGGTCTCTGCCATCTCATGGATGTCCCCCATGCCGAAAATACTCACAGGTTCTTCCCCCCCATGAGTACGCAAGCGTACATTTATTTTGTTTGTCGTCTATCCCCACTGCCCCGTTTCAGCTCGCGGGGATATCCTCATACAGCTATGTCTATCATTCCTTTTACGTACGAGTCAACCGGATATTTCACCTTGTAAGCCTGGATTTGCTCAAAAGTCGAACAGAATTTCACGACCACTTCCGGGCACAGCGCGACCATCGGCATCACCGTGCTATGAATTCGTCGATGACCCATTCTCAACGACGCTCAAGGACTCCCCGGATGAAGGCCGCCTGGCCGACGTGCTGAAGATCGTCGGAGACGACGCTCACCAGCCGTACGCCGAGGGTCACCGCCGGGGTCCACCTGGTGTCCACGACGCGGTCGTAGTCCTCGTTCGTGGTTTTGCTCAACAGAGCCGTCGTCTGGCGCCAGGTGGCCTCATGGTACCCGCGCAGCAGCTCTGCCGGGATCCGGGACAATTCACCGACCTCGGCGGACGTTTGCCCGTACCCGTGGGACTCGACGGGGAACGGCAGACCGAAGCGTTCAGCCCAGCCGTCCGCGGTCCACACCTGTTCGACGTCGAAGGCGCTGGCCAGGTGATCGTCCTGCACACGGGTCAGGTGCCAGATCAGCCAGGCGATGGAATTGGCGTCCGCGTCCAGCCGGGCGCCGAGCGCCTCGGCATCCAACCCTTCGAGAACATTGTCGACTTCCTCATGAATCCTGTTGTACGCATCGGTCAGAACATCTGCGATCTGCATCTTTCCCTCCTTGTCATCCTGCCGCCATTGAGACGGCACGTCCTTCCGCTGCCATTGCGGCAGCGTGTCATCCCGCCGGAGGCAGGATCTTGTACCCGATCAACGATAGTCCTGATCCGGCGTCGGGGGAAGGACTCAGAAGAGACCCTTTTGAGCCAGCCAGTCCCGGGCGATCGTCGAGGCGGGAAGCTGGTCGGTGACGCTGCTGGCATTCAGTGCTATCAGATCCTCAGCACTCAGCGCCTCGCTGACCAGATTGATCGTGGAAGCTGCCTGATCGTCGATCCTGTCACTGGCCAGGGGGACCACATGGGAGGACAGGAACAACCCTTTGGTGTCTTCCAATGAGACCAGATCGTTGGCGGCGATCGACGGATCGGCGGTGTAGATGATCGCTATTTGGATCTCATCGTCCTGCAGCGCCTTGACGGTGAGCGGTCCCCCGCCGTCTTCGATCGGGGTGAAGGAGGCCTGGACACCGTAGGTGCTCAGCAGCCCCTGGGGACCGTTCGGCCTGGTCTGCGCTTCCGAATTGGCACCCATGGTGAGAGGGACGGTGACCCTCGACAGATCCGCGATCGTGGTGAGCCCCCATTGATCGGCGAACTGTTTCGTCACGACGTACGAGTCCTGGTCGGTGGCTGGAGCCTGTTCCAACACATGGAGGCCAGCCGGGGTCACCTTCTGCAGTTCGGCGTACACATCGTCTCCCAAACGTGCGGTGGTGTCCGGTTCCCAGTACTGCAACAGCGGTCCGGAGTACTCGGGGAAGAGGTCGATTCCTCCCGCCTCGATTTCGGGCAGGTAGATCTCCCGCTGGCCGATCCTGAATTGCCGGTCGACCTCGTAGCCTTGGTTCTCCAGGGCCTGGGAGTAGATCTCGGCGATGATCTCGTTGGAATAGTAGTCTTGAGAACCGACCACGATCGCTTGCGCCGGGGCGGGGCCCGATGAGAAAGGTTCATTGCTGGCACAGCCTGCGAGGACTGTCCCCAGAACCAAGGCCAGCACGAGAATGGAATGTCGACGGAACATTTTTACCTCCTAATAATCGGATGATGCCGCCTGCGGCCAGGTGGCACGACGACGGTGTGACTCGGGATGGGTGACATGGGCGGACACCAACCGTTGGACCAGGGCGAGGACGACCTCCAGAATCAGCGCCAGTGCGATGACCAGAATCGCCCCGGCGACCATCTGCGTGTAATCGCGGGTTTTCAGCCCGATGAACAGATAGCGTCCGAGTCCGTTGTCGGCGACGTACGCGGCGAGCGTGGCGGTCGCGACGACCTGGAGGACGGCGGCGCGGATCCCCCCGATGATGACCGGCGCGCCGAGGGGGATCTCCACCTGGAGGATGATCCGCGTCTCATTCATCCCGACGGCCCGGGCAGCGTCGGGAATGGCCGGATCGACCGCCTGGATCCCCGCGTACGCCCCAGCCAGGGCCGACGGGATGGCGAGGACGATCAATGCCAGAAGCGGAGCCAGGAGCCCGATCCCGAGCCAGAGGGCGAACAGTGTGAGAAGACCCAATGTGGGCACAGAACGGGCTGCCCCGGCGAGACCGGCGACCGCTGCGGAACCGCGGCGGGCATGCCCCACGAGGATGCCGATCGGCACCGCTATCGCCACAGCCGCACCCACGGCGATGGCCGTGGTCGTGAGATGTTGGCCCAGACGTGCCCAGATCCCGCCCGATCCGCTCCAATGGGAGGAGTCGGCGAGCCAGGCGAACGCCGCCCACAGATAGTTCATGCCGCCCCCCGTACTTGAGGCTGCCGGCGGGTCCAGGGCGTGGCGGCGCGTCCGAGCGCGATGACACAGCCGTCCAGAACCAGTGCGACAACGATGGTGGCGACAACCCCTGTGGCCACCTCGGCGGCGATGCCGCGCTGGAAGCCGTCGGTGAGCAACAGGCCCAGCCCCGACTGGCCGGTCAACGCACCGATGGTGACGAGAGAGACCGTGCTGACGGTCATCACCCTGATCCCTGAGACCAGAACCGGTACCGCCAGAGGAAGATCCACGCGCCAGAAGACGCTCAACGGCGAATGGCCGATGGCGATGGCGGCCTCGTGGACGTCGGTGTCGACGGCCGCGAAAGCGTCAGCGGAGGTACGGACCAACAATGCGACGCCGTAGATGGTCAGAGCGATGATCATTGTCGCCGCGGAGCGTATCGGCAACCCGAAAACGACGGGGACGATGACCAGCAAAGGTAGTGCCGGTATGGCGTACATCAAGGCGGCGGCCCCCAGCAGCGGACCGCCTACGCGGCGGTGGCGGAAGGCGAGGCGTCCGATGGGCACCGCGATCAGCACACTCATCAGGATCGCAGGCACACTGAGGGCCAGATGGTCGAGAACCAATCCGGGTACCTCAAGCCAATTCGCCGAAATCCACTTCATCCGAGCACTCCCACCGGACGCCCGTCGCCGTCGAGAGCGACCCTGCGCCCCTCGACCTCCTCGATTGAGAGAATCCGTTCCGATCGGTCGGCGCCCACGAAGGTACGGACGAACCCGTCAGCCGGGGCGGCCAGGATCTGCGACGGCGTGCCCTGTTGGGCGATGACCGAGTGCTCTTTCAGGACGACCACATGATCGGCCAGACGAAACGCCTCGTCCGTGTCATGGGTGACGAACAGGATGGTTTTCCCCAACTCGGCCTGGAGCCGCAGGAGCTCGTCTTGCAGTTCCCGGCGTTGGATGGGATCGACCGCCCCGAAAGGCTCGTCCATCAACAAGATGTTCGGGTCGGAGGCCAGAGCCCGGGCCACACCGACTCTCTGCTGTTGGCCTCCCGACAACTCAGCCGGATACCGCACGGCCAGATCCGGGTCGAGCCCCACCCGCTCCAGCAGGCCGAGGGCCTGCGCACGGGCCTGCTTCCTGGGTACGGAGTTCAGCACGGGTACGGTTGCGACATTGTCTATGACTGTACGATGAGGGAGCAGACCGCCCTGCTGCATGACGTACCCGATGGAACGCCTCAGTGCGACGGCATCTTTCCTCGCCACATCCTCCCCGTCGATCAGCACCCTTCCCGAAGTGGGTTCGACCATCCGGTTGACCATCCGGATCAACGTGGTCTTCCCCGACCCGGAGGACCCCACGAGCACAACCGTACGGTGTGAAGGAATGACAAGCGAGAACTCGGACACGGCGTCGACTCCGCCGTTGTAAACCTTGGACACTGCTTGGAATTCGATCATGGCACCTCCTCGGGGCGCCCCCCATAGGACTTTCCATTTCACGTCGGCGTGTTCTCACACCGATCAGGACGGCCGACGCCGTCTTCGTGTTATCGAGAATACCGACTGGCACTCCAGAAGTCGATTCTGCCCGGCATCCGGAACCCTTTCACGGTGCCGAACCGCTCCTCCCGGTTCAGATCAGGCTCTTCAGCCGGACCACCCTTTCGGCGATGGCGGCGTCGTCGCCCGATGTCAGGTGGGAGCCGAGGCCCACAGCGATCGCTCCGGCGTCGAGCCAGGCACGGGCATTGTCCACATCCACCCCGCCAACGGGGATCAGGGGCGCCCAGGGAACGGGACCGTGAATGGCGGCGAGGAAACCCATTCCCAACTGCGCAGCCGGGAAGACCTTGATCGCGTCGGCTCCGGACGCCAGGGCGGTGAGTATCTCCGTGGGGGTCGCACATCCGACCAGTGCGGCCAAACCGTGACGATGAGCGGCACGGATGACATCGGAGTCCACATTGGGGGTCACAATGAACCTCGCCCCGGCGTGAGCGGCGGTCACGGCATCCGAAGCCGACACAACGGTCCCCATCCCGAGCAGAGCCGTGCCGTCCCGTGCCGAATCGACCAGGTCGAAGGCCCCGGGGGTCGTGCAGGTGACCTCCAGAACCGATATCCCGGCATCCGCGAGGACGGACACCACTCGGCGGCCCTTCTCGGCGCTCCCCTCCCTCACGATGGCGATCGCCTTTTCTTCAGCGATACGGGCCATGACATCATATCGGTACACAATCTCTCCTATCGTTGGACGCGGGCCGATCCGCCCGCGGCAAGCTTTTCAATCTCGGCCAGTGTGGCCGTGGTGGTGTCCCCCGGCGTCGTCATCGCGATGGCCCCGTTGGCCGCCCCATACTCGAGACCGAGTTTCAGATCGTCGAACTCCATGAGTCCGTAGATCAAACCGGACGCGAAGGAATCTCCGCCTCCGAGCCTGTCGAAGATCTCCAGGTCCGGCCTCCACGTCGCCTGACAGAAACCCTCGCGTTCGCACCACGCCAGTCCTCCCCAGTCGTTCCGGGTCGCGCTCCGGACCTGCCTCAGACTCACGGCTGCGACGCGGATCCCGGGAAATTCCCTTGTCAGTCGGGAGATCATCTCTTCATACGCGGGAATCTCCAGATGGGCGAAGGACTCATCGTTTCCTCGCACGTCCATCCCCAGACAGACGGAGTAGTCCTCCTCATTGCCGACGACGACATCGGCAAGGCGTGCCAGACGGGTGTTGACCTCACGGCATCGCGTCAGACCCCCCTGGGCCTTCCACAGAGAAGGACGGTAGTTCAGGTCGTACGACACGACTGCGCCCGAATCGCGGGCAGCACGCATGAAAGCCTCCGTGGTACGGGCCGCCTGGGCGGACAGCCCGGCCATGATCCCTCCCGTGTGGAACCACCGCGTCCCCTGCCCGGTGAACAGTGAGTCCAGGTCCACATCCTCGGGGCGCAATTGGCTGATGGCAGTGTGCGCCCGGTCCACGCACCCCACAGCTCCCCGCACCCCGAACCCTCTCTCGGAGAAGTTGAGCCCGTTGCGGCACGCCGCCCCGATCCCGTCGTACGGAAACCATGTCACGAAACGCTGATCCAGGCCGGACACCGAGATGATGTTCTCCAGCAGCCGACCGACCTCATTGTCGGCGAAGGCTGTGACGATGGCGCCGCGTTTCCCGAAGGTTTTGCGAAGCGCGCGCGCCACGTTGTACTCCGCGCCCGAATCCCATGCCTCGAAACTGTGGGTGGTACGGATCCTGTTCTCACCCGGATCCAACCGGAGCATGATCTCCCCGAGTGAGACGATGTCGTAGGCGCATTCGGAGGCGGATTTGATGGTCAGGATAGTCATGGTGTCCTCACAACGATTCGGATGGATGGGAACTCAACGGTCCTCTGGGCAACCCTTCCCAGACAGAACTCATTTCTTCGAGGGTACGGGCGACGATGCGGTTCATGGCCTCCTTGGCCAGGTCGGGCTGCCTTCGCTGGATGGCGCCGGCGACATCGATGTGGAGTTGGAGAGCCTCCACATGGGGGGTGGGGGGAACCAGCCCGGCATTGGTACGGCTGGTGAGGATTTCCGCGACGATGGGCGCGAAAGCGCTGAACATCTCATTGCCGGAACTGACGAGCACCAGGGAATGGAACGTGATGTCGAGTTCCAGATAGGACTGCCCGTCCCCCGCGTTGCCCGAGGCCCACATCCGTCCCGCGAGACTCATCAGATCGCCCGCTTCGTCCAGATGCGCGCGTGTGGCCGCCAGGTACGCCGCTTCCGGTTCGATGGCCGTACGCAACTCCGTCAGGGAACGGAATTGGGGGATGCGGTCGGGGCTGGACAAACGCCAGCGGATGATCTGGGGGGCGAAGAGGTTCCAATCGTGAACCGGGAGGACGATGATCCCGACGTGCCTCTTCACCGCCACCATCCCCAGCGAGGCGAGAACCCGGACGACTTCGCGGATGACGGATCGTGACACCTGATAGCCACTGCCCAAAGTGTCGAGAAGCAGGCTGGAGCCAACTGGGATCTCCCCGGACGCGATTGCGGATCCGAGATGGTCTGTCACTTCCTCGTGGAGGTTCTTCGATGACACAGGCATTGCCCCTCCTGATGACAAAAGATGACGAATCTTCGTTGAGACTTGAATAGATCATATCTAACGCAATAGTATACGAGCATTCAGATGATGCGTTGACACATCAACACATACTATCGATGCCAATGAAGGATAACGACGTGAACAAAAAAACCTTGCGGAATATCGCACTCGCGGTGGGAGCTTCGTGCCTGGTCTTCAGCATGACCGGCTGCTCATCGAATGGGGGATCGACAGCTTCGACCACCCTCTATGTCACTCTGGACACCCATCCGTGGACTGACCAGATCAAGAATTCCCTGTCCGAATTCGAACAACAAACCGGGCTGACGGTCGAACTCACACAGTTGAGCGAAGACCAGCTGTCCGCACAGTACAACACCAAACTGAACTCGGGAACCTCAGAGATCGACGTCTTGATGTTCCGTCCTCTTCAAGAAGGCAAGATGTTCACCCTCAACGACTGGCTCGCAGATCTCAGCGACAATGTGAAGGCAGACGCCACTTGGGATTGGAGCGACTTCCAAGCCGGACCGGTCGCCGCCACAACCGTGAACGGTGAGATCACAGGCGTGCCCATCGTCACCGAACGTGAAGTCCTGTACTACCGCACCGACCTGCTCCAAGAAGCGGGGCTGAGCGTGCCGGCGACCATGGACGACCTCAAGTCCGCCGCCGCCCAGATCCATCAGGCCCACCCCGACATCGCCGGTTTCGTGGCCCGTACCAATGTCTCCGCGGCTGTCACCCAGTTCTCGTCGTTCCTGTACTCCTACGGGGCCGACTGGACGGACGCCTCGGGCAAGGCCAGCATCAACACGCCTCAGGCGAAAGCGGCGTACGAGATGTATTCCGGACTGATCCATGACTACGGCCCCACGAACGTGTCGACCGACATGAGCTGGCCGGACGCGATGGCCATCTTCCAGCAGGGGAACGCCGCCTTCTACACAGAAGCCGACTCTCTCTACACCAACGCGACCGACCCCACGAAGTCCAAGGTCTCCGATTCGGTCGGGTTCGCACCCATCCCCGCCGGCCCGGCCGGATCCAAGCCCTACAACATTCCCAGCTGGGCCCTCGGCATCAACGAGAATTCCCAGAACAAGGACAATGCGTGGAAGTTCATCCAGTGGGCGACCACCAAGGACATGGCCCTGTCGATCCAGCAGGCAGGCGTGCCCAGCGCCCGTACTTCTGCGTGGAACAACCCCGACGGCATCGCCAGCTATCCCAAGGACCTGGCCGACGCCATCGCCACCTCCGCCAAGAACGGTGTGGGACATGACCGTCCGGTCGTCATCCAAGTTGCCAACGCCCGCCAGATCGTGGGCGCGCCTCTCGTGGTGGGCATCACAGGAGGAGACGTGAGCGCCGCCGCGGACAAAGCCCAGGCGGACTTCCAGGCCTTCCTCGACACCGACAAGTAAAAACATCGACCATACGGTGGCCCGGGGAGACTCGGGCCACCGGTCACACAAGAAGGAGTGCCCATGGCCGAACTACAGCATGAAACACGGTGGAATCCCGCCTCGCAGTGGCTCAACCGCCACAGGAAATGGGTTTTCGCCGGACCAGCCATGATCTTCGTGGCCATCCTGATCGCCTTCCCTCTCGCCTGGACCATCTACCTGTCGCTGACCGATTCCTCCGGATCGGTGCGCAGAGCCAAGAACTTCATCGGGTTGGACAACTACGGATCCGTCCTCACCGACTCCTCGCGCTTCTGGCCCGCGGTGGGGCGCACAGCGTACTTCACCATCGGAGCCCTGCTCTTCGAAGTGGTCTTCGGAATGCTGATCGCCCTGCTGCTCTGGAAGCCGTTCAAGGGCCAGGGGATCGTCCGCGTCGTCGTCATCCTGCCCCTGGTGGCCACCCCGGTCGCCGTGGGCATGATGTGGAGGCTCATCTTCGACCCCAACATCGGTTTCGCGAACTACATGCTGAAATTGATCGGGATCCCGGCCCAGCCCTGGCTCGCCAGTCCGAGCACAGCCCTTCCCACCCTGATGTTCGTGGACATCTGGCAATGGACCCCCATGGTGGTGCTGATCTTGTTGGCCGGGCTCACCTCCCTGCCCGAGGAACCCCACGAGGCCGCCAAAGTCGATGGGGCCTCCAACTTCAAACGTTTCTGGTTCGTCACCCTGCCCATGCTGATGCCCACCGTCATCACAGCCGTCCTCCTGCGCGGCATCGACGCCCTGAAGACCTTCGACATCCTGTATTCCACCAAGGGACAGGGCGGCGGCTCCTTCCATGAGGCCGAGACCCTCAACGTGTACGCCTACGGTTTGAGCTTCGACTATTTCCAGTACGGGACGGCTTCGACGGTGCTAATCCTGTTCTTCATCCTGATCCTGCTCGTCGTGGCCGTACTGACCCACAGAAGGAAGGTGCAATCATGAAACGCAGCACCGCAGTTTCGATCGCCCGCGGAGTGGGCATCGCCGTGATCATTCTGGCCTTCCTGGGGCCGATCCTGTGGATGATCCTGGCCTCGCTGAAGACCAATGTGGACATCTACGACTCGGCGAAAACTTTCGTCTTCACCCCGACGGGGTCGAATTACGCGACTGTCTTCGGACAGTCGAGGTACCTTTCGTACGTGTGGAACTCCTTCGTCATCGCGGCGATCTCGACCGGACTGTCCCTGGTGATCGGGGTCCCGGCCGCATACGCCATGGCCCGGTTCCTGATGAGGAAATCCGCCAATCTCGTCCTTTTGGCCCGTGTGATCCCCGGCGTCTCACTGCTGATCCCGTGGTACTACGTGTTCTCCAATCTGAGGATGGTCGGCGGCTATTCCGTCCTGATCCTGGCCCACATGTTCGTCGCCCTGCCGCTGATCGTGTACATCATGATGAGTTTCTTCGAGCAACTGCCGGAGGAACTGGAAGAATCCGGACAGGTCGACGGCCTGACCCCGATCGGCGCCTTCCTGCACATCACATTGCCGCTTTCGGCGCCGGGAATCGCCACGTCGACGATCCTGTCCTTCATCTTCTCGTGGAACAACTTCATGTTCGCACTGGTTCTGTCGAGCGCGAAGACGAAGACCCTGCCCGTGGCCATTTTCGACTTCATCGGGTACGCCTCCATCGACTGGGGCGGACTGATGGCGGCCAGCGTCGTCGTCACCGTGCCGATCATGGCCATCGCCCTGTTCACCCAGAAGTACATCGTGACCGGCTTCACCGCGGGTGCGACGAAGGGATAGCGATGATCTCTTCAGTGGACACCTTCGCGGTGGCACCGAGATGGCTCTTCGTCCGCATCGAGACCCACGACGGGCTCGTCGGCTGGGGCGAGGCTTCCCTGGAGGGGAACCGGTCCCCCGTCAGAGCCCTCATCGAGCAGTACGCGCAGTACCTGCTCGGCAAGGACGAGTCCATGATCGCGGACCATTGGATCTGCCTGACCCGCTCCGGCTTCTACCGGGGCGGGCCGGTGATGGGTTCGGCGGTGGCCGGGATCGACCAGGCCCTGTGGGATCTGGCCGGCAAGAGACTGTCCGTGCCGGTCCATCGTCTTCTCGGAGGAGCGGTACGAGACAAGATTCGTGTGTACTCCTGGATCGGCGGGGACGCGCCCAGCCACGTGTCGGAGGCGGCGACCGCCCAGGTGGAGGCGGGGATGACGGCTGTGAAGATGAACGCCTCAGCCCAGATGTCTCCCCTCCCCTCTCTCGCTGAGATCGAGTCCGTGGTGAGCCGGGTCCAGGCCGTACGCGACGCCATCGGGGCCTCGCGTGACATCGCCGTGGACCTCCACGGCCGGGTGTCCCTGATGGGGGCCAAGAGGATCGCTCACGCCGTCGAGGACCTCTATCCGATGTTCCTCGAAGAGCCCGTGGAACCCCACCACCAATTCCGGGTTTCCGATCTGCACACATCCATCCCCATCGCAACGGGAGAGAGACTCTACGCCAAAGAGGAATTCCTGGGCGTCCTCACAGGCGGGATCAGTGTCGTCCAACCGGACCTGTCCCATGCGGGCGGCATCTCGGAGGTCTGTCGGATCGCCTCCCTCGCCGACACATTCGGCGCCGTCCTGGCTCCCCACTGCCCCCTGGGGCCCCTGGCCCTGGCGGCCTGTCTCCAGGTCGGATTCGCCACCAGCAACCATGTGATCCAGGAGCAGTCCATGGGCATCCACTACAACACCACGGCCGAGGTCCTGGATTATGTGGTCGACCGCGCTCCCCTGACATTCGTCGACGGGTACATCGAGCGCTGGGACACCCCGGGCTTGGGCATCGACATCGACGAGGGCGCCGTACGCGAGGCCGACCGTCACGCCGAGGAATGGATCACCCCCATGTGGAGGCATGAGGACGGCTCCTTCGCCGAGTGGTGACAATGGGGAAGCCTACGTCGTGACACCCGCGTCGATGTCAGGCGAGAACGCATCCTCACAGTCGACAGAAACGTCGCTTCAAAGCTCGAACAGGCTGACAAGCTCATCCGAGAGCACCACCTGATAGGGCAGACCCCGCAGGGTCGCGGCGTCGACGTGAACACCTCGCCGTCGTGCCGCTTGTGCCAGTTCGTCCCACGGGTGGACACCGGGGGTGTCGATGTCGTCCACCTGTACCAGAGCGAGGACCTCCTCGATCAGGTCGTCCGTGGTCCGCTTCCACGACACCGGGCCGGCGCCGTACCGGACCGTGGTGAACCCTCGGTCCATGTCCAGGCGTATGAGAGAATCATCCGACAGGCGCACGTACTGTTTTATACTCACGCTGACGCTCGGCCGGGTGTTGTCCGTCGGCACGTGGTCGATCTCACAAATGGCAACCGTCCCTGTCACGTTCAGCGCGGCCGGGTCGAAAGGAAGGCGCTTGGCTGCGTCTGAGGGCCTGGTCCCGCCGGGGGCTGGCCCGTATCGAATCTCCTCTCGCATGTCAGTCACAGCTTTCACCTCATTTCAGTTCCACAGGCAGATTCGTTCGGTACAGCGCTCCGATGCAAATCAGGCTCACAATGTAACACAGAACACCGAGACCCAATCCCGACAGGTCTTCGCGCGACACCTCCGGTTTGGCGATACCCTCGATTGGATCGCGTTGGAATACATGCATTCTGGTACGTAAACTTGTACAAGAATAATGCCTGGCCTTCCCGAAGGCTGCGCTGAATTGAAGCAAGGTTTGAACATCAAAGATATGGGGTCTTTCGTCCGGTGTCGAAACTGAGCAAAGTCGTACCAGTTTTCCTCCTCGGGTACGGTCGGGGGTTAGTCGTGTCGCCTATATCGGCGATTTCCCCTACACGACTAATACCGACTCGGCAAAGGAACCGAAAATGATGTCGAGTTTGCGCAGTTGTGTCGACGGACGACACGCCGACTACTGGCAACACAACAAACAACTCCACCCCGGCGTGGATCCACCCAGCTCGACACCAACCACATGGACAAGGACAGGGTTGGAACATCAAAAATAGAAGTGGAGCTAACGGGACTCGAACCCGTGACCTATTCGTTGCGAACGAATCGCGCTACCACCTGCGCTATAGCCCCAGGAGAGAACAG
>JGI24699J35502_11133659_pt1 | contig 13122 bp, 12 predicted proteins | sample TergutMp193P4_FD_35502 | JGI IMG/M metagenome (IMG submission 35502) | reverse complement strand
CGCATCAGAGACGCTATTTCTTCATATCCGACGATGAAAATAGATTTTAAAGAAATTGGCGGAGGATTTATGGTAACGGTATCTTATAGCGAACAAAAAGTGAATATGATTACAGTAGAGGATGCCTCAAAAACCGACCAGAAAACCGACCAGAAAACCGACCAGAAAACCGATATACTTGACGAGATTATTTTAAATTTGATAAAGGAAAATACTCAAATTTCCATTGCGGATATTGCACAAAAAATCGAAAGAGGATTAACAGCAACAAAAGAAAGAATATCCAAACTCAAAGCCAAGGGCCTGATTGAGCGAATAGGTCCTGACAAAGGCGGTCATTGGAAAATTCTTGAAAAATAAGTCGTGGTAAGAACAAAATATTAGTAGAAATTCATAATTCATAATTGACTACGTCGAACGTTGTTTCATAATTCATAATTAAAATCCCTTCGCTGAAAGAATGCGAAGCAAACGTTATTGCTAAATAATTGAATGAAAAAACAATCATAAACCCAAAACAAGTCTATTCGACATTGATTTTCGTGAGTTAATACAGTATAAAGACATTGTATCCTGATAGCCCAAAACATAGAAATCAAAAATATTTTTCTGAATGATTTCTATCATTAATAAGTGTTCATTAAGGGTATAAAATTCATAAAGAAATACGAAACATAAAAATTGTTCTAAAGGAAACTAAGTGAGTTTAAAGCAAAAAACCGTATCCGGAATTTTTTGGAGCAGTGTAGAGCGTTTTTCCGTTCAAGGGATTCAATTTGTATTAGGAATAATAATGGCTCGTTTATTGCTGCCTGCAGATTACGGATTAATTGGGATGCTGGCTATTTTTTTGGCTATTTCTCAGTCGTTTATTGATAGTGGATTTTCCAATGCCTTGATTAGAAAAAGGAACCGGACAGAAGCGGATTTTTCCACTGTTTTCTATTTTAACATTGTAGTAGGATTAGTTTTTTATTTTATCTTATTTTTCGCATCACCTTATATTGCGGCGTTTTATAACGCTCCAATTTTGAAAAGTTTGACGAAAGTAGTTGCCCTAAATCTTTTTATCAGTTCTTTGACGATAGTTCAGCGAGCAAAGTTTACCATTAATGTTAATTTTAAAACACAGACAAAAGCATCGTTATTATCGGTTATTATTTCAGGAATAATTGGCATTGTAATGGCCTATCGAGGATTTGGGGTTTGGGCTTTGGCGGTTCAATCGATTATCAGCAGCTTCATTAATATGATTGCATTATGGATATATTCTCGTTGGATGCCTAAAAAAGTATTTTCCATATCCTCTTTTAAAGAAATGTTTTCTTATGGTTCTAAATTATTATTATCAGGTTTGATAGACACTGTTTATAAAAATATATATACTATTGTCATCGGGAAAAAATTTTCTAAAGTTGATTTGGGATATTATACACGTGCCAATAATTTTGCGCAATTTCCTTCTTCTAATATAACAGGTATATTGCAACGGGTAACATTTCCGGTCTTGAGCAGCATACAAGATGATGATAAAAAATTAGGAGAAACCTATCGTCAATTTTTGCGGCTTTCGGCATTTGTCGTATTTCCATTAATGATAGGTTTATTGGCAATAGCAGACCCTTTGATTCGATTGTTGCTGACAGATAAATGGAGCGGCGTTATTTTACTTTTACAAATTTTATGTCTATCGCAAATGTGGTATCCAATACATGCAATTAATCTTAATTTACTACAGGTAAAAGGACGTTCCGATTTGTTCCTTCGACTTGAAGTTATAAAGAAAATAGTAGGAATTTCTATTCTATGTATTACAATTCCTCTTGGTGTTACAGCAATGTGTTGGGGCTCAGTAGCCAGTTCTTTGATAGCTCTTTTTATCAATACCTACTATACAGGAAAACTGATACAGGTTGGTTATTTAAGGCAAATGAAAGATTTATTGCCTATTTTGGGTTATTCTTTTTCTATGGGAATTATTGTATGGGGAATCACACAACTGATTCCTGTTCATCTATTTGCTTTGGTTATAGGAGTTACGCTGGGTGCAATCTATTATTATTTTGTTGCTCGTATAACGCAATCAAAAGAATTACAGGAAATTAAAAGTTTAATAGAAATGCCAAAAGGAAAAATCAGATCATGGACAATTCGAAAATAATTACAGTAACTTCTCCATTACTTCCTCCATTGGACGATTTTATACCATACCTTCAGGATATTTGGGAAAGAAAGTGGTTAACGAATAATGGATATTATCATCAGGAATTGGAAAAGGCGTTATGCGGCTATTTAGGCATAAAATACATTAGTCTTTTCACGAACGGTACTTTACCTCTAATAACTGCTTTACAAGCATTACGCATAACAAGCGAAGTGATAACGACTCCTTTTAGTTTTGTAGCGACTACGCATTCACTTTGGTGGAATGGAATCAAACCTGTTTTTGTGGATATTGAACCAAAAACTTGCAATATCAACCCTGCTAAAATAGAGGCTGCCATAACACCAAAAACAACAGCCATCATGCCGGTACATGTTTATGGATATCCCTGCGATATGAAAAGTATTCAGGAAATTGCTGACAAATATGGGTTAAAAATAATCTACGATGCAGCCCATGCTTTTGGTGTAGAAATTAATGGAAAATCCATCTTGGAAGCAGGGGATATGTCCACCTTGAGTTTTCATGCGACCAAAGTATATAACACCTTTGAAGGAGGAGCATTAGTTTGCCGTGATGAACAAACAAAAACACGAATTGATTCCCTGAAAAATTTTGGTTTTGCAGGAGAAACAACGGTGGTAGCTCCCGGCATAAATGCCAAAATGGATGAAATCCGTGCAGCTTATGGATTGTTGACTCTAAAAATGGTTGATGATGCAATTGAAGCACGACGGAAAATCGCCATGCATTACAGAGAAGGATTGAAAAATGTGCTAGGTATTAGCTATCTGGAAGATATACCCGACATCCGGCATAATTATTCTTATTTTCCGATTTTTGTAGATACCAAACAATATGGAATGAGCCGTGATGAATTGTATTTCAAAATGAAAGAAAACAATATTTTGGGACGGCGGTATTTTTATCCGTTAATCAGTACATTCTCAACATACAGAGGCTTAGAGTCAGCAAAAGCAGCGAATTTACCGGTAGCTAATAAAATAGCGGACAGTGTTATTTGCTTGCCAATATATGCGAGATTAGAAACTGAAAATATAGAACGTATTATTAGCCTGATAGTAAGATGAAACTCGGAATAATGCAACCCTATTTTTTACCTTATATTGGATATTTTCAATTGATAAATGTGGTGGATAAATATGTAATTTATGATGATGTTAATTACATAAAAGGCGGTTGGATTAATCGAAATAAATTACTGCTTAATGGAAAAGAATTTATGTTTAATCTTATTCTTTCCGGTGCAAGTCCTAATAAGTTAATAAATGAAGTTTTAGTAGGGTACAATCAATCTAAACTTGTAAAAACCATTGAAACAGCATATAAGAAAGCGCCTTATTTTGATACTGTTTTTCCTATGATGAAAATTATTGTCGAATATGAAGACAAAAATTTGGCTAGATTTATTGGTAATAGTTTAATTCAAATCGCTGATTATCTTAAATTCAATACAAAATTGATATACTCATCTGAGTTACAAAAAAACTCTTCATTAAGGGCTCAGGACAAGGTAATTCATATTTGCACTATTCTACAAGCAACGGAATATTATAATGCAATTGGAGGAATGGAATTATATAATAAAGCAAATTTTGAGGCGCATAATATAAAATTACGATTTTTGAAAACGCAACTAATAGAATATAAGCAATTTGACAATCTGTTTGTCCCGAATTTGTCTATATTAGATGTTATGATGTTCAATTCTGTGGAAGAAATAAACAAAATGCTGGATAGATATTTACTTTTATAATTATAATAAAAAGAAGGAATTGTTACTTTAAAACTATTGTATATTGGGCAGACAGAGTTTAACAGATATAAAAAAATAAAATATGAATACAAAGACTATTATAATTTTTGGTGCAACAGGAACTGTTGGTGTTTATACAGCTATACATTTGAAAGAATTGGGTTATAATGTTATTGCTGTTGGAAAACGGAATAATGATAACAATTTTTTCAATGCCTATGGAATACAATATTATTCCGTTGATATTACAAATCCAAATGATTTTTCCAAACTGCCTAATGATAATATCTATTCGGTAATTCATTTTGCTGGAATAATGCCTGCTACCATGAAAGGTTATATACCTCAAATCTATATTGATTCTGTATTAAGTGGTACTTTAAATGTGCTTGATTATTGTATAAATGTGAAAGTTGAAAAAATAATATTCTCACATTCAACGGCAGATTCTAAGTATTTATATGGGAAAAATCCTATACCATCTGATATTGTAAAGAAATTCCCATTAACAGGCGATCATTCAGTTTATGCGATTTGTAAAAATGCGGCAGTAGATTTAATAGAGCACTACTACCACCAATATGGGCTAAAAAGGTTTATTTTGCGTTTGCCTACCATTTATGCTTATCATCCTAATCCATATTTTTATGTTGACGGTCAAAGAAGAATGATAGCATATCGTTTTATTATACAACAGGCTATAAAAGGAGAAACTATTGAAATATGGGGTGATCCTACAAAAGCGAAAGAAATAGTTTATGTAAAAGACTTTACACAAATTATTCAAAAGTGTATTGAAAGTCCTTTAGATGGGGGAGTATATAATGTTGGTCGAGGTATTGGAGTAACTTTGGATGAACAAATAAAAGGAATCATAGATGTATTTTCAAAACCGAATAATAAATCAAAAATCGTATATGACCCAGATAAGTCAGATACAAATGAATTTATCAATGATATATCAAAAACTAAAACCGAATTGGGGTATCAACCAATGTATAATTACTATGATTTACTTGTTGATTTCAAAACGAACATGCAAGAAGAACCTTTTAAATTGTTGTGGGGAAGTAAAAGCGACTATATATAATTAAATTAATATAAAAATGCAATTACATAATAGTTCTAACGGAAAAATCATGGTTAGCATTTGCTGTTTAGCATATAATCACGAACCTTACATTCGTCAGTGTTTAGACGGATTTATGATACAAAAAACTGATTTTCCTGTTGAAGTATTAATTCATGATGATGCCTCAACAGATGGAACTGCCGATATTATCAGGGAATATGAAGCAAAATATCCAGATATAATTAAACCGATTTATCAAACAGAAAATCAATATTCAAAAGGGATTAGCGTTTCATGCGTATATCAATTTCCCCGTGCTAAAGGCAAATACATCGCCCTCTGCGAAGGCGATGATTACTGGACTGATCCAAATAAATTGCAAAAACAGGTGGATTTTTTAGAAGCAAATGAAGATTTTTCAATATGTTTTCATAATGTAAAAATAAAGAGAGAAAAAGAAAATGATATTATAACTGATTATATTACACGAAAAGTACCAGATATTACCGATATTCATGAATTAGCAAAGGGAAATTATATGCATACCCCATCTGTTGTATTTAGAAGAAATGATGAAGTTTTTAAGATTATTTCTTCTCCAGATATTTTTGTTATTGACTATGTTCTTCATATGTTTAATGCTAAATTTGGGAAAATTAAAAAAATACCAGATATTATGGCTGTATATAGAATCCATTTTTCAAATGCATGGGTTAATAATGATAGCATTTCTCAGTCAAAGAATATTCAGAGATATTTAAAAGGTTTAATGGATAGATTTTCACCGGAAATAAATCAAGTATTAAAAAAAAGGTTTATAAATACAAGTTTGTATTTAGCTAAGTATTATCATAATATTGGAAATTCAGAACTGTCTCTATTTTATTTTTTAGAAGCATTAAACGTTCAACCAAATAATATTATTAGTAATTATTTTAAAAAAACAATGAGAAACACATTATTGTTATTGGCTAAACGTGTTTTTTATCAAAAAATCTATTATAAAATAAAAAGAATGTTATTTAACTATATATGAAATATAATAATACTAAGGTAATATCAATAGTTATAGCATATAACGGAATGAAGTGGATTGAAAAATGTTGAGGAAGTCTAATCAACTCTTCTATTGCGTCGGAAATTATTGTTGTAGATAATTTATCAATAGATAATATAATTGATATTATAGAAGGAAATTTTTCTTTTCAAATTCATAAAAATACATTCATTGCGTTGGATAATGCCCTGTTACATAAAGCTAAAATCATTCAGGAGAGAATTCCTTATTGGCAAAATAGAGGATTGTTCCTTTTCTTCCTGCCCCCTTATTCCCCGCATTTGAATTTGAATATTGCGGAAACGATCTGGAGAAAGGTGAAAAAGGAATGGATTAATCCGGAGAATTATATCAATAAAGATACCCTCTTTTATGCTGTCAACAGATGTATGGCAAGTATGGGAAAGAATTTAAAAATTAATTTTTCCCATTTTAATGAAAACTAATTTTTATCATGTACTTAAATATAGAGGGATATATGGTTTCCATATATGACAAAACACTCTGTAAACCTTATTTAAAAAAAGGATTAATTAGAGGAATAAATATCGCTATAAATTTGTAATTTCTTAAAAAGATAAAAGATATTGAACCCATCTCAAATCATTTAATTTCACGTTCTTTTATCTCAATTTTAAATTTTACCTAAACACAGTATATTTTGTAAAGCACCTCTGAAAAATTATGACAATTACAAAAAAAAATTACAATACAATAACTATTGAGCCCCAAGTTTCCGTCATTATTCCTAATTACAATCACGCTCTTTTTTTGCAACAAAGAATAGAAAGTATTCTTTGTCAAACTTTTCATAATTTTGAACTAATTATTTTAGATGACCACTCAACTGATAATAGTAAAAAAATTATAGAGATGTATAGAAATCATCCTAAAGTGTCCCAAATTGTTTACAATACTGAAAATTCAGGTTCTACATTTAAGCAGTGGCAAAAAGGAATTGATTTGGCAAAGGGAGAATATATTTGGATAGCAGAGAGTGATGATTGGTGCGAACCGTCTCTTTTAGAAACATTAGTTTCAAAATTAGAATTAAATAAAAATATTGTTTTGGGTTACGTTCAATCTTATTTCATTATTGACGATAAAATAATGCGAGTGTCTAAACAAGATTATTTAGAAAGAATCATAGATGGTAGTTTATTTATAAAGCAGCATCTATTATATCGGAATGCTATTTTTAATGCTAGTATGGCGATTTTTAGCAAATCTGCTTTTTATAAAATAGATAATGCTTATACGGATTTTAAATTTTGTGGGGATTTGCTTTTTTGGGGAATGATAGCTTCTCAGGGACAGGTGTTTATTAGTGGAAAAATATTAAATTATTTTCGAAAACATTCTGGAGATGTGAGTAATGGGGCTTATGCCATTGGGCTTAATTATTTGGAAGTTATTGATGTTTTGTCATTATTCTATCAAAAGAATTATATTGAAGAAAGTGAATTTCGAAGTTCATTAAAATCAAAATATATTGATTTTATATTAAAAAAAGAAAAATTGACTCAAAATCAAATTCTCGAAATACAAAATAAATTCAACGAACATATTAAAATCAATAAATATGTAAAATGGATAATTATATTGGGGAGAAAATCAAAAAAAAATATTATAACAACTGGCAGAAAATGTTATAAAAAAATAAAAATGAAGTTTTTGTAATGTTGATATCTATAATAATTCCGATATATAATGTAGAATTATATATTGAAAGATGTTTATTGTCTGCTTTGAATCAAACATATCGAGATATTGAAATCATTTTAGTTGACGATTGTGGGCAAGATAATAGTATGGTTGTTGCTCAACAAATAGTAAAAAACCATCCAAACGGCCATAAAGTTCTTATCCTGAAACATGAACATAATCGAGGTCTTTCTGCAGCTCGTAATACAGGAATAGATGCAAGTTCAGGAGAGTATGTTTATTATTTGGATAGTGATGATGAAATAACGCCCAACTGTATAGAAGTTCTACTCAATATGAGCTCTAAATATCAATGGGTTGAAGTTGTGCAGGGAAATACAATGACTATTCCCAAACCTCCCATCAAAAAGGATTGGCGAAATATCCACACAAAAAATTTTCCGGAATTTGTTAATTCCAATAAGTGGATTTATTCACATTTTTATGGCATGAAAAAGGATCAAATTCCGGTAAATGCGTGGAACAAATTGATAAAGCGTAAATTTATAGTTGATAATGATCTGTTTTTTCAAGAAGGACTAATTCACGAAGATGAAATGTGGATGTTTTTTATGGTAAAGAAATTGAATTCTATCGCATTTACTTCGGAATATACATATATCCATTATATAACATATGGTTCAATAATGCAATCAGGTAATAATTATAAAAATATTCAATCTACATATATTATTTTGAGAAAAATTTTTGATGATTTTGATGATTTGCATTATGAATATTTTAAAAAAAAATATTTACGAGTATTATATTATGAAATGTGTTCAATAAATTTGAATACAGATGAATCGGAATTATATCATTCGTATAAAACATTGGTAAAAAACATAATTCGTCAATCTTTTAAAAGAGGTAAAATATTCTTTGCGTTACCAATATATATTTTATTAATGCCTCAATTCTTTTATAAATCTTTTGTTTGTAAGCAATTCTTTAGATTATTCACAAAATTATAAAATATGACTCCCGAAATTATATTTTCAGTAATCATTCCTCATAAAAATACTCCAGACTTATTACGCAGATGTTTAGCGTCAATACCTCGAAGAGAGGATATTCAAATTATTGTAGTTGACGATAATAGTGATGAAAATAAAGTGGATTTCAATGTTTTTCCTGGAGTGGGTGAGGCGTTTGTTGAGGTTTATTTTACAAAAGAAGGTAAAGGAGCTGGATATGCGCGTAATGTAGGATTGGATCATGCAAAAGGCAATTGGCTGATATTTGCAGATGCTGATGACTTTTTTACAGATAATGCATTTGATTTTTTATTCACCCATGTCGATTCTCCATGTGAAATTATTTTTTTTAAAGTGGATAGTTGTTATTCTGATACTTATGAGAAAGCTAATCGCAATAGATGTAATATTGTCATAGATAATTATCTTAATAAGAAGAAATATTCAGAGAGCCAATTGCGACACAGGCATCTTTCTCCTGTTGGTAAAATGATAAGGACAGAATTTATTCAAAAAGAAGGTATTCGTTTTGAAGAGATTGTTGCTGCAAACGATAGGATGTTTTCTATTTTGGCAGGACATAAAGCACAGTCAATAGATTGTATAGACCGTGCCTTATATTGTATTACTGTAACTAAAGGAAGCATAGCTCATACGATAAATATAAAAAATTTAGAATCGAAATATACTACTTTGCTTCGTTGTAATGATTTTCTAAAAAAAGCGAAAGTAAAACATTGTCAATATTCAATTCTTCCTGATTTATTGTTAGCAAGCAAATTTGGCTTTTCTGTATTCTTTAAATTTTTACGATTAGCGATTGTCTATAAAAGCAATCCTTTTATTGGAATTAATAGAAGTATTCCTAGTCTTCTATTCAGATACAGAGAATCAAAAAAAAATAAAAAATATTTTGTTAAAAATTAGAGTAATACATAAAGATATCTATTATCTATGAAAAGAAATGGGAAATTCATAATTTCTCTTGATTTTGAATTGTTCTGGGGAGTTAGAGATAAACGCAATATAGAAGATTATAAATCGAATATATTAGGTGTTCAACAAGTAATTCCTAAATTATTAAATATTTTTGACCAGTATAACATTAAAGCGACGTTTGCGACAGTTGGTTTCTTGTTTTGTGAAACAAAAGACGAATTATTAACAAATATCCCAATAGTAAAACCATTATACAAAAACCAAAATTTATCCCCATACAATGGATATTTTGACAATATAGGAGCAGATTATCATTTTGATAAATTTCATTTTGCCCCAAATTTGATAAAAGAAATTAGAAAGTATAATCAAGAAATAGCAACCCACACATTTTCACATTATTATTGCTTAGAAGAAGGACAAACAATAGAAGCATTTAAAAGTGATATTGAAACAGCAATGCAAGTTGCTAAAAAATATGCTATTCATTTACAATCTTTAGTTTTTCCGCGAAATCAATTTAACGATGAATATTTAAATGTTTGTGCTGATTTAGGAATTATTTGTTACAGAGGTAATGAGGAATCATGGATATATAGAGCAAGAAATGACGAAAACGAGACCAAATTAAGAAGAGCGTTTCGATTAATCGATTCATATTTTAATATATCCGGACATAATTGTTATCCGGATGAATATCTTAAAATGAAATATCCGATAAATATTCCTGCAAGCAGATTTTTAAGACCTTTCTCAAAAAAATTAAAAATATTTGACATTTTAAGAATAAACAGAATAAAATCAGACATGACTTATGCTGCAAAAAATAATCTAACATACCATTTATGGTGGCATCCACATAATTTTGGAGCAAATCAATATGAAAACTTTTATATATTGGAAAAAATTCTTAAACATTATAAATTTTTGAATAATAAATATGGTTTTCAAAGTTATGCAATGGGAGAATTAGCAATGAAACTTAAAAATGAAAGATAAAAAAATAGTTTTATTAGGTGGAAAGGATATATCAACCAATATCGTTTTTAATTACTTAAATGATGAATTTGGTATTTATATCGCAATAATCGAAGACGCTCCATCTCGAAAAAAGATGTTAATTCGCAGAATCAAACGGTTAGGTTTTTTTAGGGTTATTGGACAACTTGTTTTTCAATTGTGTGTTATTCCTTTACTCGGTTTTTTGTCAAAAGAAAGAAAAAAGGAAATAATAGAAAGTAGTTCTATGAAAACAATATCAATTCCTGAAGAAAAAAAAATAAACGTATCTTCTGTCAATTCTACACAAACTATTGAAATATTACGAAATATAAATCCGGACTTAATAATTGTGAATGGGACGAGAATCATTTTAAAAAAAGTATTGGAATCAGTTCAATGTAGATTTATAAATACACATGCAGGCATTACACCAAAATACAGAGGAGTGCATGGAGCATATTGGGCATTGGTGAATAGAGATTCAAAGAATTGTGGCGTTACTGTTCATTTTGTCGATGAAGGTATTGATACGGGAAATATTATTTATCAAGACAACGTGATCCCGACCCCAAAAGATAATTTTACAACTTATCCATTACTTCAATTGGCAAAAGGAGTAAAAATATTAAACAAAGCAATTGTTGATTATTTTAACAATACAATTAAGATTCAATCTTCAGGATTGGAAAGTCATTTGTGGTATCATCCAACTCTTTTTCAATATTTGTATTATAGAATCAAAAATAATGTAAAATAAATTATGCGATTTGTTTTTTTTTCTATGCGGGATTTTACTCGCGATGGCGGAGGAAGTATCCGCATGTATGGAATACTTAATGCTATCGCAATAAAAGGATATGAAGTTATATTTATATCAAATGCAAAACAAAATAAAAATTTTCATCAATCTATTATACATATTCCGATAAATCATGCCTTTTCTGCGAAACAGAAAGCACTTTTTCAATTTTTACTGTCTTTTTTACCAGCTTCGATTGTTAGTTTATGCTATAAATCTTTTCTCAAAAAAATATCTATTGTACTAAATAAGGTAGTAAAAGACAATGAGCCTGTTTATTTTTTTGAATATTTAGACAATTCCATTGCGTATGCATTGAAAAAAAATGAAATAATTTCTTCATATATCAATGATATTCATGGAGTTGTACCTGTTGAATTTCAAATGCGAGTGAAATCGTCGAATAATGCAATAAAAAAAATATATTATTATTTCAAGTATGTATCATCTAAAGCATTAGATAAGAAAGTATTTAATTATGCCGACGGACTGATATATGTAAGTAAAAAAATGGAATCCTATTATGAAGCTACAACGTTAAAAAGACGAAAACCCATATTATATATTATTCCAAACGTTTTAGGTTCTACAAAGCTATCAAGTAGCGTAGATATGGAATTAAAACGCTATTTATTAAATCAATTTAGAATTGAAAAAAATGACTTCATTTTCATGTTTGCTGGCAGCTATAAGGCAACATCCGGAGTCGAAGATTTAATTGTTGCATTCAAAAAACTTTATAATGATTACTTAAATATAAAATTAATGCTTATTGGTAAACCCACTGAAGTATGCAAAAAAATGGCAATAGGATTTGAAAAAAATATAATTTTTATAGACAATATCCCTTATGATAAACTTTATACTTATCAAAATTTAGCGAATGTAATTGTCTGTCCAGACAGGATGAACCCATATTCAAATATGATAGTTCATTTGAAATATTTTGATGCATTGGCATCAGGAAAATTAGTAATAAATGGAAATTTTGACAGCGTTATGGAAATCAACAAAAACAATTGCTTATCGTTAACATTTGAACCTTCCAATGTTAATAGTTTATATGGTTCAATGAAAATTTGCATAGAAAACTATGATTTTCTTGTTGATGAATATAAAGATGTTGAGAAATATACACGAGAACATTTGACTTATTCAAATTATATTAATGTTTTAATTGAAGGTAGAAACGAATTGGAATAATTACACTATTTATTAATAAATGGACAATATACTTGTCATCCTAATCATTATATTTGGTCTATTCATTCCAAATCTATATAAAAATGAATTTTCAAGAGCAGATAAAAAAATATTGAATCTGCTATGGCTATTTCATATCTGTACAAGCGTTTATTATTATTTTTACATTAATAGTAAAGGAGGTGATGCTGGGATGTATTGGCGAGTTGCCCAGCAAATGACGCAAACCGATTTTGTGAATAGCCTTTTTAGCGGTCAAGGCACCGAATTTATGGTTGCCCTTAACTATATTCCAGCCAATCTTTTTGGAATGGGCTTTTTTGCCAATACCCTTTTCTATGGTTTGCTGGGCTTTATTGCTTTTGTCTTTTTGTACCGCATTTGCATTACTGCCATTCCTTATAATTCTATTTTTTTTAAATTCCCGC
>JGI24699J35502_11133660_pt1 | contig 13126 bp, 11 predicted proteins | sample TergutMp193P4_FD_35502 | JGI IMG/M metagenome (IMG submission 35502) | reverse complement strand
AATTTGATGTTACCCCCCTGCCCCTGTTTATTACCAAGCTGGTGTTGATCAGCCTGTTAACCCTGGGTCTGGCGGATCGTTTTGCCCGCTACCGGGGACTTCCCATTGTCGCTCTGGTTGTGGGTATTACGGTATTTACCTTCCACTTTATTTTGAACAACACCGTTTTGGGGCGCTATATTTACGCAGTCGGCGGCAACCCCCGCTCGGCAAAACTTTCCGGTATCAACTCGGAACTGGTTACGTTTATCGTGTTCTGTTTCATGGGCGGATTGACCGGTCTTGCCGCCGTGGTAAGTACCGGCTACATGAACAGCGCCCTGCCCCAGGCGGGCAACCTCTTTGAGTTAGACGCAATCGCCGCGTGTTACATCGGCGGTGTTTCTGCCGGCGGCGGCATCGGCTCGGTAATCGGGGTCATTGTCGGCGGTCTGGTTATGTCCGCTATTAACAACGGAATGTCCCTTATGAACCTGGGAACCCATTACCAGTACGTGGTTAAAGCCTTAATCCTGCTGTTAGCGGTCTTCTACGACATCTACACCCGCCGCAAAGCCGGGTTGGGTTGATTGGGGTACGAAGTACCCCCCAAAAAACACCCCGCTCTCAGCGGGGTATTTTTTTCGGTAAATGCCCCTCTAATTCCCCGGCACGAACTTAAACCCGTTTCCCGCCGCCTCTACAGCGCCAATCGCGGGATATACCATGTGCATCCCGCCGATGGGGATTTTATTCTGCGCGGCATAGTCCAAAAGCCGGCGGCGCGTTGCCGCGGCGGCCTTGGGGTCTACGTCGTAGGTGGCGGAAACATCCGGCGCGGGGAACTGCACCAGCGCGACGTGTAAAAAGTCGCCCGCAATCAGCAGCTTGCCATTGCCGTCCTCTACCAGAAACGCCGTGTGCCCCGGAGTGTGCCCGTAAGCGGCAATGGGCTTTATCCCCGGCAAAAGGTCTCTAATGCGCGCTCCCAGCTCGCCCGGCTCAAACGTTACCACCCGCGAGCCGTAGGGGGCCAAAGCCGCTACCGCCCCCGCGTTCACGTTGGTTTTGGTAAAGTACTCCCGGTCTTTGGCGGAAACATATATCTTTGCTTTGGAAAAAAGCGCCTTTCCGTCTTTTTGCAGGCCGCCAATGTGGTCGCCGTGCATGTGGGTCAGCAGCACCGCGTCAACCTTGTCCGGCTCCACCCCCAGTTTTTTCATTTTATCGAAGACCGCCCCGCCAAAAGCGGTATCTACCAGAATGTTCTGTTGAGGGGTTTTAATGAAAAACGTGTTGGTCGAGTGCATAAAGCCGCTTTCCGGGATATACCGGCTCAAAAAAGCCTGATCCACCCCAATCAAAATACCGGCATTCCCCTCACGCTGAGTTTCAACCAGCATACTTACCTCATAGTTACCTACCTTATAGGTATAGATTCCGTCATTGGGCGGCTCCGAGGCAAAACCCCCCGCCGCCACCGCGCCCAAGAGCAACATTCCCATTTTCTTCATAATTGTCTCCGGCACCATAATACCACAAAATCGGGTATAAATCACATATCCCTTTTATTTTCTTGTAAATTCATCAAAAATGTAGTATTCTTTTAATATGGGAAAATTCTCTCCCGGAACCTTGTTATGGGGCATTTTTTGTGTCGGGGTTTCCGTATTTTTATACGGCTGTTTGCAGTCGCTTAGTCTCGATTCGTTTGTCAATGATAAAGACGTACAGGAAATTGTACAGGATACTATCGAAAAAAGCGCCGGAACCGTTCTTATAAGGGAAGGAACAGGTTACGTTTCCGGTCTTATACCGGGCAACAAGAAAATTTCCGGTTTAAGCCTCGGCAAATATTACATGATAGAAGAATGGGTCGATGCCACTACTGATCCCACCATTTGGTTTATTACCAAAGACGGCACACTCAGCAAGACCCTGACCGAAATTGCCAGGGCTACCGTAACAGAGATAGGCGGTCTGACTAATAACCGTCAGTACCGGGTAAAAACGGCGGAAGCGGTGACGGGCAATGTGCCGTACACGGCGTTGAACCCGCCGGACAGCGTTCAGGTGGCGACAAACACCGGCGGCAGGATTAAACTTCCCGGGCCCGAGGATGAGGAAAGTTTTATCATTTATACCCTTACCCCGCCGACTTCCGAAACTCCGTACGAGATTATAGAGGTTCCTTTTACTCCCGCCGGCGCCGCTTCAAAGGCCCGGCTTTCGCAGGGTGGCGAAATTATCACCCTGATAGGCCGGGAAACGATAACCGATTTTATCTTTTATGGGTACAGCATCCCCGATGGGATAGCCAATTTCTTTATTTTGAGGGTAGCTTCCGATAAGGCGGATTCGGAAATACCGGGAGAGGGAGACACGGGAAACCTGAATATTACCGTTAACTTTACCCTGAGCGCCGGTGGCACAACGTTTGAACTGGATCCCGAGGATCCCGAATTGATCACCTTCTCAAAAGCGGATATATTTGATGATGATGCGGATAAGATAATCAGCATTACGTTACTCAATGCCGATGACTTTGACGAGGATAGCATTATATGGACGTACAATGCCGGTCAGCCCGATGAAATAACATGGGAAGGCGACACATTAACTATAGACTTTGCCGATGACGAATATATAGCCCTTTTGGTAACAGGGCAGTATACTATAAGCATAGAAGCAACCGTCGATGGCGTTGTGTACGGTTCAAGTTTTGAACTGGAGATAACTAAATAGGTGCAAAAGAAATTTTATTATAGGAGAGAGGACATGAAAAAGAAAACTAAAATTTGCGGCGTGTGTGTCACGCTCGCGGCAGTTCTGCTGTTATCGGCAGCGCTGATTGTCAGTTGTGCGGAATCGTTAAGCTTTGACGATTTATCCGTTTCGCAGGGAAAGCCCAATACGGATTTCCGGCCCCCTGAGATGGGCTCGAATATCCTGCCCCCGGAACTCCCGGCAGCTCAGCTACCGGAAAGAAACAACGAGCCCGTGGAAGAGATGGGCTACCTCCAGTTGAATATTGTTAAAGAGAATGGAGTGCGGACTGTTCTGCCTGGTGCCGCGCCTACTATTGTAGAATACTTAGTGATACCCACAAATAGTTCAACCTCCGCTGAGGTAACTATCGCGCGCATTGCCGCTGCCAGTATCGGCACTGCTATTTCGGTGCCTGTCGCAACATACAGTGTTGAGGTGCGCGGTTACGCGACTACTGGTAGTAATGTAGTGGTGGCAGTGGGGAGCGCCAGCGGCGTTGAAGTTACGGCTTCGGGGACAACGGGGGGACCCGCAGCGATTGCCCAACATGAGGTTATTACCGGAACCCTTGCCGGTTCAGGAACGTTTGCTTGGAACTTTACCCTTCCCACTGGAGACGATGTAGTTGATTCAGCCACTATGACGGTGACAGATTGGGGCTCACAATCCAATACCATACCATCGACGCTTATTGGCGTGGATGTAAAAACCACGGCAGTCAACACCACGGGAGTCGCCATTCCTTCGGGTTACTACTATGTAGATGTCACGCTGAGAAAAGCCAGCCACCGAACCCAAACATACCGGGAAATAGTTCATATTGCCAATGGGCTGACGTCAACATGGGCTAAAAACAATTTCGCCGCTCTGAGTAAAAATGTATACACGGTAACATTCTCTGATCCCAGCGGAGGTGGTACTTCCCCAATCACCGGCGTCACGCATAACGCTACAATAGCTAAGCCAACCGCGCCTACATATGGTGGCAAAACATTCGGGGGCTGGTTTATAGACAGTGCTGCAACTACGCGCGAATGGATTTTCTCCGATCATACCTGGGCGGGCACGTCTCCTCCCGACCCCGACCCCATCCCCTCTGCCGATAAGGTAATCTACGACCTGACCCTGTATGCGAAATGGACCCCGCCCTTTGAAAACGGAAACCTGTCACTTAACGTTGGCTTCACGCTGACAGGTGATAAGGCATTTACATTGAGCGTAAATCCGATCGTCTACACAGCAGCCAACTTATATGACGGGAGCGCAAATCATATAATAACCGCCACGGTAGATAATGCCGTTGCCCAAGGGTTCGCCAATATCGTATGGTACTACCTGGAGGATGTAGCGGGAACCCCGACTAAGAGAGAATTGTCTACTGGCGACACGTTAAGCATAAACTTGGATACTACTATTTATACAGCCCTTAGGGGTCAAGGGGAGCATCCCATTATCGTTGAAGCGGATGTAGGCGGAGTAACAGGGTACAGCGCGACCCTTACTCTGAAAATGCAATAACCCGGTAAACGCGCCCCTCACCGGGCGCGCACCACGCGCAAGCACAAGGGCTGGTCACCGCAGACCAGCCCTTTTTTTATCCGTGCGCCTTATTGCCCAATTGCCGAAACTTGACAAAAATATAAAATAATAATAAAATCTGTTGAAGGAGAAAAAATTGGATACAATATTGACCCTAAATATTGCTCAAAATGTGGTTAATAATGCAGAAGTTTATGCTAAATACGCCCAAAAAAGCGTATCTCAATTGGTTGAAGAGTATTTAGTATCAATTTCATCAAAAGACGTGAATAATAATAAGCCATTGGGACCAATAACAGAGCAACTGGCAGGAATTATAACATTGGAAAAAAATATAAACCACAAAGAATTACTGGCAGATTCTCTCATGGAGAAATATCTTTGAAAAAAATCTTTTTTGATACCGATGTGATATTGGACATTTCTATCAAAAGAGAATTGGATATAAAAGACTCGGTAAAATTGATAAATTTGGTAGAGAACGGTTTATATAAAGGTTATACCTCAACAATAATTTTTTCAAATACTTATTATATCCAGAGAAAATTAACAGGACATGAAGTATCAATTAGTTTTCTAAAGAATTTAAGATTATTATTAACAGTATTGAATGTAGATGACTCAATAATACATAAAGCATTAGAATCTGATTTTAACGATTTTGAAGATGCCATTCAATATTTTACGGCAATAGAAAATACTATGGACTGTATTATAACCAGAAATGTGAATGACTATAAAAAATCAATAATACCGGTATATACACCAACAGAATTATTACAATTAAATTGAACCAATTGTTCATTGAAAAAAGGCTGAACCTGATTGTGATTGAGACTGTTTTGGTTGTTTTTTCGGCCTGTCCAAAATACCGATTTTATACCCTACCCCCAGTCCCAAAGCAGAGTGTTGATAGTGAATCACCTCCGGTTTGGGATAATTATTAGGATGGGGGTTACGCATCACCGCATCGGTGAAAGAAAACATATATTGCGCTTCCATAAAAAGAATGCCGCGCTTGCCCGCCCGTACGCATAACTGAACGCCGCCGCCGAGCATAAAAGGCGGGAACTCGGTAAAAACGGACGAAACCGTTAAAGGATACACAAAAGAGGCGTAGGGAACCAGCATAAAAGTTTTAAATTTAATCGGGAAATTTACATCGGCGCCGACTCCCATGTTGACAAAGTATTGGTCTCTGGTATCTCCCATGCTTAATTGAAAGTTTATTTCAACGCTTAAAAAGTTAAGCGGCTGGACTTCAACGCCCAACGTTGCGCCGGGCATCGCTTTAAATACATCGCTAATGGTCAAAAAAGCAATCGGGTTGACCGGGTTTTCCGGGTTGGGTAGATAAAGCGCCTTTTTGCCCCACAATCCGGTAGGCTGCAAAAAATAAAAGGTAATGGCGTAATCGAACGACGCGCTAAAATAAATCCATTTGTCCCACTGATTCCCCTGCGCCGCGTTTAAGTGTTCTTCGGTTAACAGGGGCAGGGGTATGCTGGTTACGGAGTTAAGAAACAGAGTCCGGACAAATGTAAACATTTCTTCCAGACTTTCATAATAAAAATCAAAACTTACCAGTTTGGCGTTGTCCTCGTTCCGGTACAGACTCATGGAGATGATATAGAGATCGGGCTCCTCCGGATCGGCAATGGCGTCGAACCTTAAGGTGTGGAGCGCCTCGCTTTTGGAGGCGGTTACGACATAACCGGAGCCGTTTGCCTCCATGGTGAAGCTTCTCATAAAGAAATCCTGGTGATCCTGCTTGCTCGCCCTTCCCTCAATGAAAAGATACTTATTCTGTAAACTCTGTAAATCTTGCGCAAAAGAGGACGCTGCCAAAAGCAAAAAGATCGTTAAAAATAGCCCGATTTTCTTCATATTCGCTCTTTTATAAATTATAACGTATTTTAAAATAATAGTCAAAAAAAGGGTATCGCTGGCAGATGTATCAGTATTCGCCGCCAGCGGTGGGGCTTGACAGACCGCCCGCGATAGGGTATGCTATCGGTTAAAAGGGCGGGTGTATGAAGTTTATTTCCGTAAAGGACTTTAGGACGGCTCCGGCGGATATTTGGAAGAAGCTGTCTGCCGAGCGGGAGATGGTCGTTACCAATAACGGGAAACCCCTTGCCCTGGTCATCCCCGTAAAAGAAGACATGCTCGAAGATACCGTCAGCGCCATCAGAAGGATAAAGGCGCTCAATGCCCTTAAAAAAATGCAGGAAATATCCGCTTCTTTGGGCAACGATAAAATGACCCTGGAAAAAATAAACACGGTCATTAAAGATATAAGAGGGAAAAACAAAAAATGACGGTGGTTCTTGATACCAATATAATAGTTTCCGCGCTGGTTCATAAAAAAGGGGTGGCGGCTAAAATACTGACGTTGTTGTTCAACGGCAAATTTAAAATTCTCTATGAAAACAGAATTTTATTTGAATATATCGAAGTATTATCCAGAAAGGGTTTTGGCTTTAATGTTGATATAATAAACGATACCATGCACTTTGTACGCTACGAGGGAACCTTTAACGAGGCGGTTTTTAACAGCCTGGATTATCCTGAAGTGAAATTTCATGATGAAGGCGATAAAAAATTTTATGAAGTCTTTAAGGCGGGGGAAGCCGACTATTTAATAACCGCAAACCGCAAGCATTTTCCCGAGGATGACGGTATTATTCTTCCGGGCGAATTCCTCAAAACCTTTGAAAAGCAGAAGTCTTGAAAGCAAAGCCGTAAAATGTTAATCTGTCCGGGGAGCGAACTTTGTTTCTAAAACACCTTTCTATATTGGGCTTTAAGTCTTTTGCCGACCGTACCGAAATTGCCTTTGCCGACGGTATTACCGCCCTTTTGGGGCCTAACGGCTGCGGAAAATCCAATGTGGTTGACGCGGTAAAGTGGGTCCTGGGCGAACAGGCGACCAAGTCCCTGCGGGCGGAAAAAATGGAGGACGTTATCTTTAACGGTACGGAGAGCCGCAAGGCGCTCAACGTGGCGGAGGTAACGCTGACCATTGCCAACGAAGAGGGGCTTTTGCCGCTGGAAATGCCGGAAATCGAGATTAAGCGGCGCTTGTACCGTTCCGGCGAAAGCGAGTACTTTATCAACGCCCAGCCGGTCAGGTTGAAAGAGGTGCGGGAGCTGTTCTGGGATACCGGAGTAGGCAAAGCGGCTTACTCGGTTATGGAACAGGGCAAAATCGACCAAATTCTGTCATCCAAGCCCGACGAGCGCCGCTATCTGTTTGAGGAAGCCGCCGGCATTACCCGCTATAAGGTGCGGGGGATGGAAGCGGAGCGCAACCTTGCCAAAACCGCCGAAAATATGCGCCAGGTCGAGCTGGTACTGCACGAGGTCAAACGCTCCTACGACACCCTCAAGGCGCAGTCCGAAAAAACGCTCAAATTCCGCGCCCTGCGGGACGAAATCTTTAACTGCGAGCTTGACATTCAACTGCTGCGGCTCAAGCAGTTCAAATACGAGCGCGACGAGCGCAACGAAACGCTCAGGCGGCGCACGGCGGATCGGGACAAAATCCGCGAGGAAATGGAAGCGGAGAGCAAGGCGCTGGAAGCGCACATGGACGAGGTAAACTCCATGGAAGCGCAGTTGGTGGAAATGCAGAAAAACATCTATGGCCTTGCGCTGGAAAAAAACGCCAAAGAGAACGCGGCGCGGCTGTTGGGCGAACAGCGCAGCGAGGGCAAAATTAAAATTGAGCAGAACGAGGCGCGGGAAAAGCAGGTTAATTATAAAATTGACGAGTTGAACGCCGACGCCGAAAGCCAGGACGAGGCGGCAAGCGATCTGAAAAAACAGGCCGCCAGTATCGAAGAAAATATCCGCTCGTTTGAAGAAAATATCCAAAATGCCGCCGCCCGTATCAGCGACAACGAGAAGGCGGTGCATAGAGCCGAGGAAGAGATACACGGCCTGAGCAAAGAGCAGGCGGAACTTGAACAGCGTCTGGCGCAGATAACCGACGATATTGTGGCGGAGTTGGACGCCGGCTTAAAAAAAGCCGGTTATTCCGCCTCGGAACGGCGCACGATTGAGGCGGCGCTCAACGAAACGCTGGGCAAGCTGAAAACCGTTCTTGCCGGCCGCGAAACGCTTATCCGCGACCTTGCCGCCGCCGCCGAAGCGGGGACGGCTTCGGCGGACGAGATTAAACGCCTGGTCGCTTCTCTGGCGGCGGGGCTGACCGAGGCTGCCGCCGATGCGGAAAAGTCCCTTGCCCTCTTTGAAAGCTACCGCAGCCATTCGCCCCTGTTTATCGACGAATTCCTCGCCCCGGAAGGGATTATCACCAAAAAGCGGGCATTGGACGGGCAAATTCGCGCCGCCAAAGACGGCATAGAAGAACGCCGCCAGCGCATTAAGGAACTGCACGGCGAAAACGCCAGCCTTTCCGCTAAAATCAACGAATACCGCATAACGCTTGAGGGCTTGCGGGTAAACCTTGCCCGCATGAACGCGCAGGTAAAATCCGCCGAGGAGCAGGCGCGGCTGATACGGCGCGAGCTTGCCGGCCAGGAATCGATGCTTAAAAATATCAGCGGTGAATTGGAACTGGACCGCAAGCGGCTGGAAGAAATTGACGAGCGCATCGCCGGCACTCACGCGGAAATAGCCGAAATCGAGCAGCGGAATATCAACCTGAACAAAGAGCTGGAAACGCTGGAAAAAGACATCCAAAAACGCAACGGCGTTGTCGCGGGCAAGCAGGAAGTTATCAGAAAGCGCACGGCGGAATTGGGCAAAGTGCAGGAAGCCCTCGAAAAAATCCATCTTGAGCTGGTGCAGTCCGAGACCGAAATAAAGAACATTCAGGACAACTTCCGCGAAACTCATTCCCGCGATTTAATGGAATTTGAGGAGCGCATTTTTACGATTACCGCGCCCCCCGCCGAACTGCGAGATAAACTCGCTACTGCGCGTTCCCAAATGAAAGACCTCGGCTCGGTCAACCTTATGGCGCCGGAAGAATTTACCGAGACCAAAGAGCGTTACGAATTCCTCAGCGGCCAGATGGCCGACCTGGAAAAAGCCCGCAAAGACCTCGAAGACCTGACCGCCGAAATTCGCACCGAATCCTCGGAACTGTTTACCAAGACGTACAACCGCATTAAAAAGAACTTTCACAATATGTTCCGCCGTTTGTTTGGCGGGGGCCGGGCGGAATTGCAGCTTTCCGACATTAACCATGTCCTGGAATCGGGCATAGAAATTTTCGCCCAGCCGCCCGGCAAAAAGCTGGAACACATCTCCCTGCTTTCCGGCGGCGAGCGTTCCATGACCGCCGTAGCCCTGCTGTTCGCCACCTACATGGTAAAGCCCAGCCCCTTCTGCCTGCTCGACGAAATTGACGCCGCGCTCGACGAGGCCAACGTAGGCCGCTTTGTGCAGCTTCTGCGGGAATTTGGCGGAACCAGCCAGTTTATTGTCGTTACCCACAATAAAAAAACCGTTACCGGCGCGACCACGCTCCTGGGCGTTACCATGGAGGAATCGGGCGTTACCAAGCTTATCTCCGTACGGATTGAACACGGCGAACTGGCGCAAGTGGGCGAAGTGCCCCAGCAGGGTCTGTGGGACGAGGAAGAAGTAGAACCCGAAGAAGGCCGCGAACTCCCCCCCGGCGTGGATGATCCCGCCAAAGTCACCGAAGAACAACTGCGCCCCATCCGTGCCCACGCCGTAAAAGCCGATTGATGGGCAATACTGGGATTGAACCAGTGACTTCTACCGTGTGAAGGTAGCACTCTCCCGCTGAGTTAATTGCCCTGCTATAGACATTTACCCTACTAAAAAACAGCCTTTGCGGGTATACTATTTATTTGTTAAGTATGCGTATAACACTCCCCCACATAAAATATTCTTATGGAAATTGTAGAGATATGGGTTCCGGAATTGATGGCGGTGGCGTTTCTGGCCCTGCCGCTTTTGCGGCCCTTTTACAAAAAACTCTGGGCGGTGGAAGGGCTTGCGTGGCTGCCCCTGCTCGCCCTGGGTATTGTCGTCGGGCTTTTTCCCGCCTACGGCTTCCGCCCCGAATGCGTCCCCATGTTAACGTTTGCCCTTATCTATAATTTTGTTCACTTTGCCCCGCTGGTCTCGGGGATGTTCGCCCGCTCCAACGACTCCTTCCGCGACCGGGGCGCCGTGTTTACGGTCTTTGCCTTTATCCTGCTGAGCGCCGCCACCGTACCCATGTTCGCTTTTTCTTCCCGCGTTGAAGCGCCGGCGGACAGCGAGACGGTGTCGGTCGTGCGGGTAAACCGCGATTATTCTCTGCGGATTTACGGCCCCATTCAGACGAACCGTCCGCTTGTTTTTCTGGTCCCCCCGGAATGGGGCTCCAACGCTTCCGTGGAGATGGTCTGCGCGGAACTGCAAAAAAAGCGTTTTACCGTGGTCACCTATTTTGCTCAGGGCAAAAACAATTTGACAAAGCCATTGGCCTACTGGCGCGTTTTCAGGAATGCCGCCGTTTTTGTTTCCGCCAACGAGAAGGGAAAGGCGATGGAAGCGCAGCGGCGCACAGAGTTGGAATTGCTGCTGCCCCGGCTTCCCTCCCTGTTGAATTATAGCGATGACGATTTTCCGCCGCTCCTGTTGGCAGGGTACGGCGCGGGCGGCTCCGCGCTGGCGTACCTCGCCGGAGAGAGCGGCTTTATTTCAAGGTCAACCAACGTGCGGGGAGTAGTCGCTATCGAGAGCCGTTTGTGGTCGGCATATTTGCCGGAAGTCCGCACTGTTCCCCCCGTGCCGGTTGTTTTCGGGGTTCGCGGAGTGGTCGTGCGCTATTGGGCGGGTATCGTCAATCATTTCAAAAATTTGCAGCCAAAGCAGGTCGTCCGCAGCGGGCTTTTGCCCGGCGCGGGGCTTGCGCAGCCCGGCCTTCCCGTTTTATACCTTGTCTCCGGCAGAGCGCTGGATCTCCCCGAAGGGCAAAAGCCCTATCAGGCTGTTTTTGATACCCTGCGTTCCAGTTCAGGCCCTGCCGCCATTGCCGCCCTTGAAGGGGCCGGCCCGTTCGATTATCAGGACTATCCGCTCACCCATCCCATCTATTCTTATTTGTTACCGGGAAAAGAAAACCCCCGCCAGATAAGCGAAGACCCCATCGGCGACACGGCAAGCATAATCGCCAATTTTGCGTCTATCCTGTGGGAACAGGCGGAAATATCCTCCCTGCCCCGCTATGCCATAAGCGGCAGCCTTTACGCCGAAAGCAAGGGTCTCCCCGGCTTCCGCCTTTAATGTTTCACGTGAAACATCGGGCTCAGTTAAACAGCCCCACGGTGCCGGTTTGCCACTCTTCCCGGGCGTCCATAACCAGTTGTTCAACTTCAAGCCAGTTATTGGCGCGGGGGGCGGGCAAGTCCCGGTTGGTGGAGTTGCTAAAAACGATGGTTTTACAGCCCTGCTTGCGCAGGCTGGTGATGTTTTCCGGGGCGTCGTCAATGTAGACATGGGCGCCGACCGCCCCCTTGTCGTTCATAAAACAGATGTCCCAATAGGGAATGTCGTAATTATCCAGCCAGTCCACGGTTTGCGTAATGGTCGTGCGGTGGGAGTATTTAAGAAAAAGCCGGTGGGTAATGATACGAATGCGGATATTCTGATTGGACAGTTTTCTCAAAATGGCGGGGGCATTTTCTATCGGTTCCATATCGCGAAAAATATTGCGCTGGGTAACGGCATAACGGTGCAGCCGGTCGTAGCCGCCAAATTCGTCGATGCCCCACTCGTCAAGCCCGAAGGTCACTTCGGTGGTCAGCGTCTCCAGCGGCTTGTTCAGCCAGTCGGCGGCTATCTTGCGGATTGAGCCGTAAAAGTCGCCCACTACGCCGTCCAGATCTACTCCCAGAATAAAGATGGAATCGTCCATACGGTTATGTTAGTCCTTTGCAATCAGGATGACAATACTGCGCGCCTTTACCTTGTACTTGTTGGAGAGGCCAAGCGCTTCTTCCTTGCCGGCGGGCGGTATGTCAAAGGGGGAGGGCAGGCTGGTATCGACAGCCCGGAACCAGGGCTTGCGGTCGGCGGAGGGCGGGATGGAAAACGCTACCGGGTCTAACCCGGCGTTGAGCATGATAAAAAAGTCGCTGTTGTCCTTGTCCCGCGAAATATCCGCCTTGCGGCCGTTTATCTGCAGGGCAAGGTTGTAGCCCATGCGATCCCAGTCAGGCGCGACGCCCTTTTCGTTGTACCAGATGATGTCCGGTATCGCGAAGTGGGGGTCCTCGTTCCCATTGTAAAATTCAGGGCGCATAAAGCCGGGATGCCGGAGGCGGAAGGCGATCATTTCTTTTACAAAGCGGAACAGCCCCTTGTTTTTTTCCAGCAGTGACCAGTCGTACCACGAGATTTCATTGTCCTGGCAGTAGGCGTTATTGTTGCCGCGCTGGGTGCGGCCAATCTCATCGCCGCCCAGGATCATGGGCGTTCCCAGCGAGACCAGCAATGTCGCAAAAAAGTTCTTTAGCTGGCGTTCCCGGATTCCTTCCAGCATCGGGTCTATCGTCGCGCCCTCAAAACCATAGTTGTAACTGTTATTATTGTCGCTCCCATCCGCATTTTTCTCGCCGTTATCCTCATTATGCTTGTTGCCGTAGGAAACCATGTCTCTAAGGGTAAACCCGTCGTGGCTGGTAATAAAGTTTATTGAGTGAAAGGGCTTGCGTCCGTCGCGCAGGTACAGGTCGGAACTGCCCGCCAGCCGCGTGGCAAGGTAGCGCGTTTCCCGTGGATCGCCCCGCCAATACCGGCGGATATTGTCACGGAAGCGGTCGTTCCATTCCGCCCAGCGCCCGCC
>JGI24699J35502_11133661_pt1 | contig 13128 bp, 5 predicted proteins | sample TergutMp193P4_FD_35502 | JGI IMG/M metagenome (IMG submission 35502) | reverse complement strand
TGAATGCTGTGTCCCATCCGGTGAAGGTGTAGCCGTCTCGTGTCGGGTTGGCGGGAGCGGTTGCGGGCTGGCCGGACTCCACCCTTTGAATCTTCAGGGTTGTGCCTAGACCGTCGACAAATGTGACGGTGTAGATGGTGACAGGAGCGGAGACTGTTGCGATGACGGTGTAGGTCTTTGTTGATCTGTCTTCTGCTGTGACTGTGTATGTCACGGGAGTAGAGAAGTCTTGTTGCCCCGCTGGACTGATGGAGACACCGGTGTGTATTATATCAGGAGTCAACGTTGTCACATCAGTTCCCACTGGTAAAACAATACTGATCTGTGTACCATTGATAGTTCCAGATACTGAACCGATAGTCAAAGATGTGATGTCTTTAGCCGAACTCAGAGCACTACACGTCGGGCTGGAATTGACGACTCCGCCATTCACCTCGCGGTAGGCACCTTGTGTGTTCCCGGTCGCGATCAAACAACTCAACACGGTGACAGTGCTCGCTGTATTAGCTAGAACACCCCATTGCTGATTGTTGTTTGCGGTCACTCGGTCGAACGTCGCAGTGCCATTCTGCCCCGAGAGCCCATGGTGGGCATTCGAGTTAAGAACTGCCGTGCCTGAGCCAGTGATAGTGCCGCCATCAAAGTACAAACCGAAATTGGAATTGTTACTAGCGGTCAGATCCGTGAATGACATCGTCGAACCGCTTTCCACAAAAACTCCGTTGTTCCCATTCGAATTCGCGGTGATTCCTGATGTTGCCGTTAGCGTACTGTCGTCTGTGACGATGATGCCAGAGCTTCCATTGGAGTTGAACGTGTTGCCTTCGCCAGTGATCGAGACGGTGGCGTTTCCAACTGCTATGCCCGAGGATTTCCCCACGAATAAACCAGTGTCTGAATTGTTGTTCACTGTGTTGGAGGCTTGAAAAGTCATTGTTGCGCTGTGGGCTCCTTGGATGCCGACATTTGTGTTGTTGCTCACGCTAGTCCCTGAGAGGGTCACCTTTGTTCCGGGGTCCTGGGCCCACACGCCGCCGCCCTTGTTACTGGCGATCTGACTATCGATGACTGTCACAGCGGAATTCCCCAAGACGCTCAGTCCGACATAACCATTGTCGTTAACTGTGACGCGTGTCAGCTTAACCGTTGACGATGTGTTGACCACAATGCCACTCTTCGGAGAAGTACCCAAGCCATTTGAGGTGACAATCACGTCAGTCATGTTCACGGTGGCGCTTTCTGCGACGACTCCGTACTCGGTGTTTCCAGTGATCGTCGTCACGCCGCTAACGATGGCGGTTCCACCGTTCAGGGCGAGCCCGTTTTTCTTGTTGTTCGTCAAATTGCTATCGGTGATCGTCAATTGTGTGTTCGCGTCATTGACGGAGGCGCCATTAGTACCGTTGTTGGTCAGATTTGAGCTAGCAACGGTCAGGGCTGAACCGCCCTGGACCAGCACACCATTTGCGCTGTTGCCAGACAAAGCGCTGTTAGTGATTGTGTTGCCTAAGGATCCGCTTTCGAAGACCGCGCCATGAGTTCCACCTTTGAATGTGGCGTTGTCAACCACGATATTGCTCACCCCTGCCGCGCGAAGCACTGCTTGATTGTTGCCGACCCACGTTCCACCACAAATTGTGATCCCATCGCCCTGCGCAACGATTAGGTTCCTATTAGCTGTGTTCATAGTGATCGTTGCTCCCTCTGCTTGGATCACTGTATTGCTCTGAACCCACATCGAATATGAACCAGAAATCGTGTAATTTCCGGCAGGGAACTTCACAATCCTCTGAGTGGTGCTAGACGGGAACAGGCTGGTTATCTGGGAGCTGATATCGCCCGTAGTGGACACTGTGACAGTCGGTGCGGCGCTGCAGATCGCAGGAGATTCTGTTTCTGCCTGGGAAGTAGCGATAGGTAAGCTCATTGCGATGGCAGCAATCGCCATCAGTCCCTCGCTCACTCTCTTTATCGTGCTAGATTTCACTATCGGAAAGATGTGTGACATTCTCATTCTCAACTCCTTAGGTTGAAACTGTCGAACTCTATTACTGCGCCTCCAGGCTGTCGCTCCAACTCCGGAAAACCTTCAAAATATCATTATAGTGCTTTTCTGGTCATCCGCCACAGGCCGAAGGTCTATGGGATTAGCGCCAGGTTCCGCGGGTGTCGACGATAGCGACTCCTTCACGTAACTGGGGCTTTTTCACGAATTCCTTATGATCTACCAAGAGAACAGCAACATCGGCCGTGGCGAGGGCAGTAGCATAATCGACAAGATCGACATTAGGAAGAATAGCTAGGTTCTGAGGGAGTCGCGCCACATTCGGTTCCACTGCAAGGATGTGCCCCTGTGGGTATGTATTGGCAAGCATCTCAGTGACATGAAGAGCTGGGGACTCACGCAGATCATCGATGTCTGGTTTAAACGAGAGCCCCAGTGTAGCAATAGACGGCGACGGTACACCAGCAACGGCTTCTTCCACTTTCTCGACCACCCGAAGGGGTTGTGCATCGTTTATCTCTCTGGCTAGTTTGATGAGCCTGGCGTCCTTGGGATCAGCGGTGACAATGAACCAAGGATCAACTGCCAAGCAATGTCCGCCGACGCCAGGGCCGGGGTTGAGAATATGAACTCGAGGGTGATGGTTGGCAAGCTCGATGAGTTCCCACACGTCGATGCCAAGTCGATCGCAAATGAGAGAGAGTTCGTTAGCGAAAGCAATGTTTACATCACGGAATGAGTTTTCAACGCACTTGGACATTTCCGCAGTCTTGGCATCTGTTTCAAGAATTTGGCCCTGGCAGATGGTCTCATAGAGTTCCTTCCCGCGTGCCGTGGCCTGAGCGTTTAGCCCTCCAACAATGCGGTCGTTGGTGACAAGTTCCGTGAGGACGTGACCTGGGAGAACCCTCTCAGGGCAATGCACGACATCCACCAGTAAATTGTTCCTAGAATCGACGAGGTCTGGGCGGGCATCCGCGATCCAGGAAGCCAGCTTTTCAGTGGTTCCTGGGGGAGATGTTGATTCCAGCACGACAAGCGCCCCAGGATAGAGAACCGGGGCAATGGATGCAGCAGCTGATTCAATATAACTGAGATCAGCACTTTTGTCGGCACAGAAGGGGGTCGGTACGGCAATAATGGTGGCGTCCGCTTTCGCCGGCTTCTGTGAAGCAATTAGTTTCCCTTCCTTCACCATGTTTGACAGGTGTTTCGCAAGGCCTTGTTCGACAAAAGGAGTTTCGCCCCGGTTGACGGCGTCTACTGAGCTTGATTTCACATCAACTCCGTGAACGAGGAGTCCGTGTTCCGCAAACATGATAGCAGTCGGTAAACCGATATATCCTAACCCGATGACGCATAGTGTCCTAAATTGCATAACTGCATTCCCCTCTCGTATTGCATTGTCTTTGAAAGAACATACAAATCTTTACCACAGTATAGACCGGTTATAGCACTATTTACCAAAGCGAGATGGGCATTGCGGGCCCTGTCGTCAGCCGATCGATCCCGATCTTCACTGCGTAGCTGCCCATGATTCGTCGATGACATTGATCATTTGTTGCATGACTAGGTCAATGTCCCAGTTCGCCGCAGCCACCGTGTGAGCCGAGATGCCTGATGGGTTCTCATCAAGAATAGCTTGTACAACATCCGCCTCATTCGCCCATATCCAGTCTCGTGGGTAGATGAGATCAGATCCCGGCCACCACAGAATATGGGGGCTCGCCGCCGAAGCGGCACCATCTGCGACTGTCAAGTGAAAGGACTCGTGGTCTGACACAGATAGAACGTGGCCAATAGACGTGTACCATTCAGCCATATCGTCGATGTTTCCCTCAAAGGACACAGATCCGGGATGCTTTCCGTTGATCTCGTCCGCGCGCGCTAACTGCTCGTAATAGAACCCCATCTCTTCGGTGCGATTCTGCATCCATGTGTAGCTCCAGGGCATCTTTCCAGCGATCGATAGTTGATAAGCGGGATCGTGCTCGAGTAGGGATTCGATCACATCGAGGGCGCGGTCCAAACGTTTACTTTGAGGGACGACCCCAACGAAGCCGAGACGATGGGAGGCATCGGCTTTTTTAGTTCGAAATAGGTCACTCGTCATCACGATATTGGGAATGACGATCGTATGATCGAGCGGTATCGAATAACCGTGAACGGCAGTTTGTCGGGAAAGTTCACCAACAAAGATCAGCTTTGATTGTTTGCCTAGTTTAACCTTCCAAAGATAGGGTAAGCCCAATTCCTGGGCATGCACACGTACCACAAAACCTTGTTTGGCTTTTACGTGTTGTGAGTACCATACGGCATTCCCGAGGCCCCATTCGCAAAAGACAATATCTGCCTTTGCCAGAAGGTCGTCGGATCGTTTCGCGTCATGTTGGTCATGGCCTGACCACTGGTCTATAAGGACGTTGAACCCAGCGTTCCGAAGACGTGAGAAACCCGGTTCAAGGAATTTCAGATCATGTCCAGCAATCAGTAGATTGCGGGGCGTCTTGACGACCACGTCTCCGCTTACCGATGAGGGCTCGGGAATGGGCGCGGGATCGGGAGCAACGAATAGAGTGCGACGAGGCGTGGATGGCTTCGTAACTGCCTCTTTCCATAAGTTGCCTCTGACCAGTCCCTGGCAGTCCTCCCCGCGGAGGAGTGTCTTCTTGGCATGGGCAAGAGGGTACGACTCTGATGAAAAGTCGGGGATCACCTGTTGCCAATTCCCCGGAGCACGAGAAGCGATGAGGAGATCTTCAAACCAGGTTCGAGGAATGGTCTGATTAATCATGGCCATCCATTCGGGACGCCGACCCACAGCAGGAATACTTTTGAGTGGACAAACAGGTATTCCAGAATTGGCAAGCGGATCCATATCGTAAGTGGGTGCATCTGTGTAGACGGCCGCAGGGCGCACGGACTGATCAGCTATCGACTGTGCGGTATGCACATCTAGGTGGGTGGCGACAATTATGTAACTGGGCCACGCTGGGGGCGAAACGGCACATCCCACAGATCGGAGCATGATTGTCAGGGCATAGTCGGCCAGAAAAGACCGCCACATGACGCGTGTTTGTCTCCATTGTTCATGGCGTCGAGAATCGTTGTTCTTGCGCCAGCAAGCCAAGGCTGCCCGTATCTCATTCGGATTCCATAGTGGAATCGAGCTGCCGAATGTTTCTGTGATCCCTCTCCCAGGGCTGGACAAGACAATTCCTCCGCTTGCGGCGATTTCTACCACTCTACGTGAAAACATTGTCGGTGATGTTGTCACACTGTTGACATTGAAATGGGCCAGATGTGTTTTGTATGTGGCGAGAACCTGATCGTATGGTAGTCCACCCCGAATTGATTTCTCATACTTCGTTGGGAAGTGGTAAGGAGAATCAGTAACGTTTTGTTGACGGTCGTAGATCGCCAAGTCATCAGGGGCCACGGCTCCAAAGAGACGATCTAGTGCAGCACTTCTGTCTGCGTATCGTGCCCCATAGTAGGTGCCGGCGTAGGCCACTGTCGGGTCGTTCTGATCATTGTTGGCGACGATGTTGTGAATTCGTGGCTGAGCGAAAAACGGCATACTGCCAACCATTCTCGCTGCGAGGCCCGCAGCTTCTCGGTAACTGGAAATAAGGTTCGCATCCACCGAAAAGATCGCATCACATAAAGATGCTGTGGACAAGAAACGCTTTGTGTGCACAGGATCTTCTTTGTTCCAGAAGACGGTTGGTACTTGATTCTCACGGCAGGCGGTGATCAGGGCGACGACATCGGCGTGCTCTTCCTCAGAGTAGTCGCCGATTCCGCGGTGCCACTGTCCATCATTCCCTTCCCAGGCGGATTCGATGAGTATCGCATCCAACTCGCCTATTTGTTCACGCCATTCATTACGATTCAGTCGCACGATATTCACAGAACCGTCGAAGGATTTGGTGGTGAATTCATCCGCAACCAGCCCAAGTTTGATATCGGTCAGCGGGCGGGTGCTTAAAATGGCAGAATCCTGAATGGTGGCCGCGTCGGCGTATGCGTCAATCATTATCTTGGTGGTCATGCGCCATTGTCGTTCGTCGAGGCACCACAATCGTGCTTCACGACCAAGTGTGATTCGCAACTCAGGATCAGATATGAGCCGGAACAATGCGTCGCACAACGACTCCGCGTCGCCTGGCACGCAGAGCAACGCCCTGCGTTGATCTGGGCCAGCGAGATCGCGGTGCGGTGCGGTGTCTGACATCACAACTGCTTTTGCGGCCGAGAAAGCTTCCAGAGGTTTGAGTGGTGAAACAAGTTCTGTTACCGGGAGGGAAAGACGCGGGAGCGGCATGATGTCGATGATGGACACAAGACGAGTGATCTCGTCATGATTGACATGTCCGAGGAAGCTGACATATTCGTCTAGTTGAAATTCAGTCGAAAGCTCCTTCAAACCAGCAAGAGCAACTCCTGTTCCAGCGATGAGTAGTCGGAATTTGACCCCTCTATCGGCAAGTAATCTTGCTGCACGCAAAAGGACATCGATGCCCTCATAAGCCACTAAGCTGCCTGCGTAACCGATGACTGGAACGGTCGGGTCCGGTGAATACTTGGCGGCATAATTCATGTCGCGGGGCAACGGTAAAAAGTCTTCCGTGTCAACTGCATTTGGAACGACACGGATGCTGAATGGTTCGGCGCCATGTTCGATGAGGTAGTCACGTACTTGTGAGGTGATCGCAAGAACACAATCAGCTTCCTGAACCACCAGCGATTCCATCATGGACTGGAACTCATACCTGTCAGAGTGTTCATAGTCAGGTTCAGTCGATGCTCGGGTCACATGCCATAGCCCGCGTACTTCGTACAAAAAGGGGATGCCCAGTAATCGTGCTGCTCGTAGAGCTGGCAATGCCGTTCGGAAGTCCGACGCCGCCTGGATGATGGATGGGCGCAACCTACGGGCTTCCCGAACATAAGCGTCCGTCGCTTCGTCGATTTCTTGATGGAAGGTTTGTGTAGTTCCACCCACGATAGGATGATACACATATGTGACGCCATTGATTGTGCGTTCCATGCGCTCCTGGAGGCCTGTGAATTTGCTGTCCCATGGGTAGCCTGGCCTTGCAACGACGATCACGTCCCACCCATTGGCCTGGAATCCTTCGGCAACTCCTTGGGTCCGAGTCGCGTAGCCGTTGCTGCTGAAACCGGGAGTCTGATTAACACAGTACATGACCCGATTCGGCTCGGCGAGGTAACACGCTCCAGCTGATCGGGGTGGGACATAGAAACCTTGATCAAGAATGGTGTCATAGGACAGAACTTGCAAGGCGATGGTCTTGAGCTTCGTCGATCCTTTGTCGACTAGATTCTGGAATTGCCGCGCGAGGGCCGCAGCGCGTCGAATATCACCATGGGTGAAATACAGTCTTGTCAAGATGTAGGATAATCTCTCTCCGTTTTGACATTGTTCGAAATCCTCGAAGAGTCTTTCCAGCGTTTTTTCTCTTGTGGGAATATCAATGGGTGCCTGGGGAGGGGTCTCGGAAGACGAAATAGCAAGCGTCGTAGTGATTGGGAATGGGACTAGCAAGGGAACAGCAAGTGCAGAATCGTGATGAGTGAAGTGCCGCCATAATTTACGAAGGTTCTGAACAACTGATTTAGGGATTCGCCTCAGCATGCGGAGGGTCTTACGAATAATCAACTTCAGTGCGTTACGAACCCGCTGAGCTTCTGATAGTTGTTTCTGAAGGTCGGTGGTCTTTTTCTGCAGAGATTCTATTTGTTTCGAGAGTGTTGTCCTGTCCTTCTTGAGTTGGGTGATCTGCCGCTTAGCAGCGTCGAGTTCCTTGGCCGACTGCGAGAGCTGCACATCTGTTTTTTTCAGTCTGACAACTGCTCCATTGTATTTCGTCCAAGCATCTATTGGTTTGTCGACGAAATTATCTGCCAGATACACCACCATTTCAGTGGGATCACGACGCTCGTCAGAGTACCGCCCTGTAACCACTCTATTTGCCCCTCTTCATGTACTGTTCAGCCATTGGCTAAACAGATCTTTTGTGTTTCTGTCGGATATAGCATGTTTGACTGCCTAAGTTAGGTGAACGAGCCTTCACATTCGCTGTAAACGCAACCCAAACGATGGCAGTATATCGAATACAGGTCGATACCTGAAATAAATGTGGAATCGTTGGTGTCAAAGACTTGTGTTTCCTTGAATGGAGGCTCCTGTCGCTAGCCAGTTACGAAGCGCGGCTAGAGTTCGCTCGGCCGCTTTCCCATCACCATAGGGATTAACCGCATGAGCCATTCGTGCGTACTCATCTGGGTCGTGAAGCAGGATTGTTGTTCGCTGGACAATGAGGTCTGTGTCGTGGCCAACGAGTTCAGCCGTTCCTGCCGTGATACCCTCAGGGCGCTCTGTATTTTGGCGCAAAACAAGCACGGGCTTACCAAGGGCAGGTGCTTCTTCTTGAAGTCCACCGGAATCTGTCAATACAATTTTGACTCTGGCTAACAGCTTGGCAAGATCGAAGTACTCGAGTGGTTCGACGAGTGCGACATTGGAAAAAATAGATAATACTGGAACAAAGTATTCCCGAACCGCAGGATTGGCATGTAGCGGAAATATGAAAGACGTCTCCGGTTCTTGAATGGCAAGTCGCCGTAATGCCTCCGCGATATCGCGCATTGGATCACCCCAAGACTCGCGACGGTGTGAGGTGACCAGCACAAGTTGTCGCTCACTAGCGATCAGATCTGCGACTGTCTTGTCGTTGATCCTATGGGGCATATCCACAGCCATATGGAGCGCGTCGATGACAGGATTTCCTGTCACGGAGATATTCGCGTCGGAGACACCTGATCGAAGCAAGTTGTCCCGATTGCCCTGTGTAGCAGCCATATGCAGGGTGGCGATTTGTGAGAGTAACCTACGATTGCCCTCCTCAGGGAATGGTGACGTGATTGATTCGGTTCTCAACCCTGCTTCGATGTGGATGACTGGGACAGCCTCATAGAAGGCGCTGAGCCCCGCTGCCAATGCAGACGTCGTGTCCCCTTGGACGAATACCGCTGTTGGGTGTCGATTGCGTAAAACAGGAGTGAGTCGAGTCATGGTCTTCGCCGCAATCTCCGACAAGCTTTGACGAGGAGCGAAAATGTCCAAATTCGTCTCTTCGTGGATACCAAACCCTGCATTGATCGGGGCGACCATATCAGGATGTTGCCCAGTGAGGACGACTGAACAATCTAGGTCGTCCGTTTCTTGAAAAAGCCGGATAAGCGGAGCGCATTTGATTGCCTCGGGGCGGGTCCCGTAGACGACCATCATGATGGGCTTTGATGCCAGGGTCATTCGTCATTTTCCTTTCAGTCATTAAATCCCTGCTGATAACTAGATACTTTAGTGTTTTCACAAAGATTGTGCATTTATGGATATTCTCCAAACATTGCCAAAGTGGAAGATATACTGATATTGGCAGAAACAAGAGTTCGCAATCGATGATCGCGTAGTGTTTGTAAAAAGGAGAAATCTGCTATGGATCGGGTGTGGGGATGAATTTAGGTAGTGACAATACACCTTTACGAGTCTTGATCTATGGGAGTTGTGTCTCTCGTGATCCGTTTGCTGCGGCGAGGGATGGCCGATTGGAACTAGTAGGGTACATTGCGCGTTCCAGCTTGGTCTCTTCAATGCTCAGTGCTCCATTTCCGTATAAAGAAAGCGATCTTGAACCAATATCATCACCTTTTCAGCGGAAAATGGTACGCGGGGATCTCAAAAGCAGAGAGCTAAAGCAAAGATTAAGGTTAGCTAATTACGATATTTTATTGATTGACCTCGTCGATGAACGGATTTGTGTTGAGCAACCATTTCCGGGCACCTGGATCACACGATCTCCAGAATTCCTGCAATCTAGTATTCGACTGCCCAAAGGCTCGATGCCACTTCTTCCATGGTCGGAAGAGAAATACAGGTATTGGTGCTGGGCATGGAAGGAATTTGTGAAAATGGTAACTAAATACGGGGAAATATCTAGAATTCGCATTAACAAGGTTTACTGGTCCACGTTACTGCCAGATGGCACGCATTGTAACTTTGATGATACTGATATCGAACATGTCAATGCTGAGTTGGCTCGAATGTATGATCGAATGGCACAAGACATTCCGATGGAGCAATTCTATATATTCACATCTGAAGAACTAACGCTGGACGTGCACCATCAGTGGGGAGCCTCGCCATATCATTACGCAAGTCGGTACTGGAATGCACTGCTCGCTAAACTGTGTGATGAAAGAAGTGTTGATTCGCGCACGGACAGTGGTCGCTGAAATGTGACTGGCCCAGAGCGGCAGGGTCTCACCAGAGGCAGTAATCATCACCAAATTGTGAGCTGTCAAGAATGCTATCGATAGTATGTTAAGGTATAGAGATAGCGCTTCATCGGAACGGACCTGAAGCGACCATGTCCGGTTTACGTATATGAATAGTAATTATGATGATGGCAAGCGCAGTTGAGTGAGGAGGAAGCCGTATGAAAGTCCAGATCGGTGAAGGGGAAGAACTGTACGACGTTATCGATGCTCAGGGGCCGAGCGGAGAGCAAGTTATCCTTGCTCGCGGTGATGGTGCGAAGCCGATTGGTGAGGTAAATCTTCCTTTGCCTGTAGATTTTGTCGATGAAGAAGGGGTAGGGAAGCCTCCTGAGGCGCATGTGCGGATACAACTATGTGGGGACACACTTCGAACAAGCGTGGTTTATAGTGAAGAAATACCTGACTCGCTTTTGTCGAGGCTCGAGTATGCATGGTATTTGGTCAAGGACAGGGAGGTTGTGGAGAGATGCTGGTACAAGGCGGAAACCAAGCATGAGTGGGTGCTTGATGCGCCAGGACGGTACGGCATACGAGTGTTTGCCAGGGAGAAGGCCTCTGGGAAGAGCGAGTCGGTAACGACACCGTCAGTGGTTTTTCCTCCTAGTATCCAAGAAATAGTTCTATCTCAGGCAAGTCTTGACAGTTACGCTCAGATACAGGGCATTAGGGAGACCCTCCGAGGTTGGCTGGTTGCATGCTTGGGTGCGGGAGGTGATCCGTTCAGGGAAGCGTCTTTGTCTGCGGATGGACGTTTGGCGGTGTGGACGACGAGTGACGTGGGGCTAGAATTCGCTCGAGCGGCCTACTACATAAAATACTGGGTTGATGTCATCGGAGGACCGGTACCCCATTTCGAGAGTCGTCATCTCATACCAGTGGCCGTGGCTACTGGAATAGATAATCCAAGAAGACCATTTTACAAGAAAATATTAGCGCTCGATGTTCCATGGAGTGATGTGCAGGCGGCAGTAGAAAAGTACCCAGATACATCTTTCGTAGCGATGCTTCCACTATTGCAGGCCGAGTTCAATAGAGTCGCGGTCATTGACCCCCTTAATGCTTTTAGCGCGCAGCATCCTCACGTGAAAATTCTTATATGCAATAGATTCACAGCTCAAGATGCTGGCGAACTGAGCAAACATGAGAAAAACCTAAAGGATTTCTCATCACAGTTCTTCGCTTCTGAGGAGGGGCAGGTAGAGGATCCTGTGTGGGCTCCACTTGGGTATTCAAAAGACCATGTTCTTGAAGTAATCACCGGCCCACAAATCAGATCTGCCGGGGGAGTGAGCCATCTTGGTGACAGAACTGGGAAATACTACAATGTCGTCGAAGGGTTTCGAGTGACGACGGATACCCCAGATCATCCGTCTAGAAGCGTTTGGATGTTTGGTTCGAGTGTTATGCGGGGTGCGGGAGCTGACGATGCTCACACCATACCAAGCGAATTGCAGCGATTGTGCACTGAAGAGAACGTTGCATGGGAGGTAGTTAATTGTGCAAATTACAGCGCATCCAATGATGAACAGCAACTACGAGTATTGAATACGCTGCCCATACAGGAAGATGACATCTGTATATTCATGGTGAATCGTGATGGTTTATTCAAAGCTCTGTCAGCATCCTTTACCCCGTGCGATCTGACGACTGTCTTTAGGCGACCGCACAGCATGGGAGAAGTATTCTGGAGCCAGGGTCATATCAATGCTGTCGGCAACCGAGCCGTGGCTCAAAAGATTCTTGAGACGATGAAGAAGGCTGGTTGGTTTGACGAAGACGTAGTCGTGCCGTGTACGGTACAAGAACCTCCGAAGGATGCACCCACCTCATCAACAGCGGGACAGCACGATGATTCTTTCTCGCTCACTCCGCCTGAGTTGTCTGACTGTGAGTTGGAGGAATTGGGTGCGTACATCGAAGACACCCGGGCTGTTCTCCCAGAGGTGGTGGGTGTGCGGGGAGCAATTGTCATGAACTGCAACCCGTTCACTTTGGGACACCGTTATCTTGCCGAATATGCAGCGTCTCATGTGGATGATTTGGTGTTGTTCGTCAGGCAGGAAGACAGTTCGTTTCTTCCGTTCCAAGAACGGCTCGCTCTTGTGCGTGAAGGCGTAGTAGGCCTGCCAAATGTTCATATCGTACCGTCTGGTTCATTTATTGTCTCCCAAAGAACTTTTGCCGCTTATTCAAATAAAGAATCGCTACAAGACCGCATTGTCGACCCATCTTTGGACGTGACTATCTTCGCAGACCACATAGCTCCCGCACTAGGGATTACTCGACGATTCGTGGGGGAAGAGCCTTTGGATGCGGTTACACGACAATACAACGCCACGATGCGGAGAATTCTCCCTTCGCGGAAAATAGAGTTCGTGATCATCCCACGTAAAACTGAATCCGGAGAACCTATCAGTGCTTCAAAGGTTAGGGCGCTTCTTCAGACAGGCGATTTCAATGCGATCAGCCGTTTAGTCCCGAAATCAACACTTGATTACCTCGAAAAACGCTTCGATCCCACTTGTAAAATCAACCCACAACAGTCAGGACATTAAGGATATATTGCCGTCTTTAGACGACTTTCCATTATGGACTGGATGATTGATCTAGACTGATCCCGCTTGGAGGTCCTAGTGCTCGCCCCTGAATCCTCAATTCCCGGAGTGTTGTGACATGGGCGGGTCGACGCCGAGAGATGTGTAGAGCTTGCGTTGTTTCTTGGTGGTGTGGGAGATGCTGGTGCGGTGTCCTGGCTG
>JGI24699J35502_11133662_pt1 | contig 13141 bp, 10 predicted proteins | sample TergutMp193P4_FD_35502 | JGI IMG/M metagenome (IMG submission 35502) | reverse complement strand
ACTGAGTGGCAGCAGTCTTGAGTTGAGAAAGCGACGAATTTGCCACCGGTATCCCGTTAGACATGGGCTCCATCGACGAAGACAAGTCGACCACAATCGCCACATTTTGGCCGCAGTGTGGAAGAAGAGGGGGATTGGCAGCTGGCGCTACTGCAGCAGTGGCTGTCGAAACTGTGATCCCAGAAATAAGAAGCATGGCCGCCACAATGGCAGCGAGTCCCTTGATGAAAGAACGCACGCGAACGCGTCCCTTGACCGGCTTAAACATTGTTCCCCTACGTTTTTCTGTTTGTGTATTATTTACTATCTGTATTTTTGTCATGGTTCCCTTTTTGCTCCCAAAAGACACGCCGCATCAGGGAACGGAGGTACGCAGATGTGCCTCGTCCCGGGACGAGAATGTTAAATGTCTATTTAGGATGGCCCCGACAGTGGCCGACAAGATGCTGTCTATTGTTCAATCAAGCGGGACTAGATACTACGACATAGCCCAATTTAGTATTCGCTTGAGAGCATCACCCCAGATCCCCAGATAGAATGACACCAATTTATGATCTTAGAATCCACCCCTCGTACTTACTGCTAAGACCCCCTTTTTTTGTTTCCCTCTTTTTATTTCCCTTTTGTTTTCCCTTAATTATTTGTATTTTATTCACACCGCACGACAGAAGTCAATTCAACTCGCCCATTGAACTTAAGTCATATTTTTCATAGTTGGGAAACGCGGGGAATCCATGTTCTCCCCCCGCGGTTTCCCCGCCATATGACTGGGTGAGCCGATCTCCTCATAAGCTAAACTGGTCTCGTGGAATTGCGCGTTATTGATCATCCCCTGGTGGCCCACAAACTTGCACTGTTGAGGGCACGGTCCACCGATTCACCTTTGTTCCGCCAGCTCGTCGAAGAACTCGTGACCCTGTTGGCCTATGAGGTCACCCGCGACGTACGGGTCGAGCCCTGCGAGGTGGACACTCCGGTTGCCGTCACGACAGGGGTCCATCTGTCCAAGCCACGTCCCCTGGTCGTCCCCATTCTGCGCGCAGGGCTCGGCATGCTCGAAGGGATGACCCGCCTCATGCCCTCAGCAGAGGTCGGTTTCGTGGGCATGGTACGAGACGAGACCTCCCTCGAACCTTTCACGTACGCCGAACGTCTTCCGAAGGATCTCTCCGGCCGGCAGTGCTACGTCCTCGATCCGATGCTCGCCACCGGCGGCTCTCTCGGAGGCACGGTCCAATTCCTGCGCGACCGCGGCGCCAACGACATCACAGCCGTCTGCCTGATCGCCGCCCCTGAAGGAGTCGAGCACATCGCCGAACTCACCCAGGACCTCGACGTCCCCTTCACCCTCGTCGTCGCCGCTGTCGACGACCACCTCAACGAACACGGTTATATCGTCCCCGGTCTCGGCGACGCCGGCGACCGCCTCTACGGTCTCGCTGAGTAGTTCTGGTGCTCGGCCTGCCACGGGTGCTCGGCCTGCCACGGGGACGGTTCTACTGTCACAGGTTGTCAAACCACAGATTTTACTATTTTACTAAATGATCACTGCTCGTTCATCAGGGCTGCGACGGAACCGTCGAGGAAGACGGCTTTGATGGCTTTGGCGAGCAATGGCGCGATGGAGAGAACCGTCAACTTGTCGATCTGGATTTTGGGGTCGATCGGCAATGTGTTGGTCACGATGACCTCTTCGAAGGCGGATCGGTTGAGGCGATCTGCGGCGGGACCCGACAGCACAGGATGGGTCGCCGCGGCGACCACCTTGCCGGCCCCCTGGACCTTCAACGCCTCGGCGGCCAGACAGATCGTACCGCCGGTGTCGATCATGTCGTCCACCAACAGGCATGTCTTGCCCTCGACGTCGCCGACGACCTCATGGACGGCGACGGTGTTGGCCACGTTGGGGTCGCGCCTCTTGTGGATGATGGCCAGCGGGCAGCCCAGCCGGTCCGACCACATGTCGGCGTTGCGCACACGCCCGGCGTCGGGGGAAACGACCACGAAATTGTTCAGGTCGTAGTTCTGCCGGACATAGTCGGCCAGGATCGGCAGCCCGTACAGATGGTCCACTGGTCCGTCGAAGAAGCCCTGGATCTGCGCGGCGTGCAGGTCCACGCTCATGATGCGGGTGGCGCCGGCCGTACGGAACATGTCCGCGACCAGGCGAGCCGAGATGGGCTCGCGTCCGGCGTGCTTTTTGTCCTGACGGGCGTACGGATAGAAAGGCGCAACGACAGTGATACGTTTCGCGGAGGCCCTCTTCAGGGCGTCGACCATGATCAGCTGTTCCATGAGCCAGTCGTTCACGGGTGCGGTGTGCGCCTGGATCACGAAGGCGTCGCAACCGCGTACCGACTCTTCAAAACGCACGTACACCTCGGAGTTCGCGTACGTCACCATCCGTGAAGGGACAATTTCCGTACCGAGCAATGACGCGATCTGGGCCGCGAGTTGAGGGTGCGACCTTCCCGCGAAAAGCATCAGATGTTTGACATCTTTCTTGGTCAGGTCCGACACAATCACTCCTTGCCAGTCTCAGTCGATGCGCGCCCTGCGATCCGACGCTCTCTGAACGATTTTACCCATCCCGCAATATTGCGTTGTCGCCCCCGCGCCACAGCCAGCTCCCCGGAGGCCACATCCTGCGTCACCGTCGATCCCGCGGCGACGAAGGCGTCGTCGGCCACATGGACCGGTGCGACGAGAACTGTGTCCGACCCGATGAACGTGTCTCTTCCCACTGTTGTACGATTCTTGTTCCACCCGTCGTAATTGGCGAATATCGTCCCCGCGCCGATATTGGTCCTCTCACCGATCTCCGCGTCGCCGCAATAGGTCAGGTGCGGCACCTTTGCCCCGTCCCCGATCTGGGCGTTCTTGGTCTCCACGAAGGCCCCGATCTTCCCGTCGGCGCCCAACTGGGTCCCCGGACGAAGGTACGAGAAGGGTCCTACCCTCGCTCCATCCCCGATCACCGCCAGCATGGCCTCGGTACGGATGACCTGCGCTTCGATGCCGACCTCCACATCCGTGAGACGGGTGTCGGGCCCGATGACCGCCCCTGCTGCGATAGAGGTCGCACCCCGAAGCACCGTCCCCGGCCACAGTTCCACATCCGGCTCGATCGACACGTCCGATTCGATCCATGTCGTCGCCGGGTCTATGACCGTGACCCCGTCCAGCATCCAGCGCGTCACGATCCGCCGGTTCATCTCCGCGGAGAGCCTGGCCAACTGGGCACGGTCGTTGACACCCTCGGTCTGCCACACGTCCGATTCGACGTACGCCCCGACGCGCTTGCCCTGGCTCCGGGCGTACGCCAAGACGTCGGTCAAATAGAGCTGTCGCTGATCGTTGTCCGGCGTCAGATGATTCAAACCCTCTCGCAGGGTCTCGGCTTCGAAGACGTAAATCCCCGCATTGATCTCGTTGATGGCCTTCTGCGCGTCGTCGGCGTCACGTTGTTCGACGATGCCCGTCACGTCGTCGCCAGAGCGCAGGATCCGCCCGTACCCGTCTGGGTTCTCAACGATTGCCGTCATCACAGTGACAGCATTGCCCGTTTGCCGGTGCATGGCCACCAGGCGGCGCAGTGTCTCCCCCGTGAGCAGCGGCACATCCCCATAGGTGACCACGATCTCCCCGCTGACATCGCCCAACGCCTCCATCCCGCGCGCGACGGCGTCCCCTGTGCCGTTCGGTTCGTCCTGTACGGCCCGGATCGCGTTCGGCGCGATCTCATCCAGGTGGGCTTCGACTTGTTCGCGTTGATGTCCGACCACGACGACCAGTTCCTCTGGTTCGACCCCTTCGGCGGCGGTCACGGCCCAGGACAACAGGGATCGTCCACAGAGGGTGTGCAGAAGTTTCGAGGTACGCGACTTCATCCGGGTACCACTGCCTGCTGCAAGAAGAATGACTGCTGCTACCGATGAGGAGCGATCAGGTGCCATCACACTGCTTTCACTTCAGCGCTCCAGTCCGCCGAATTTTGAGTGAGAAGTTAACCATCGTTGATCTGGAGCATTGGACACAGGACATCCTATCTCTTCCGCCCGCGGAAGTCTCATCGGTGCATATCTCGGACGGATCCGGCCGACGGTGTGGTTCCCCGGGCAGGAGTCGAACCTGCTTCGCTAGTCCTGATTCAAAGTCAGGCGGGCCCTACCGGAAGACCAACCGGGGAATGTTCCAGCTCAAGTATAGGGCATCCTCAGGCCATGACGTGGGCGACGGCGTTCACCACATAGTCCAGATTCTTCGTGTTCAGCCCAGCCATGCACAGCCTCCCCGAATCCAGTCCGTACACATGGAAGTCCGACCGAAGCTCAAGCATCTGAGCCTGCGAAAGCCCCGAGTAGGAGAACATCCCAGCCTGTGAAGTGATGTAGCTCAGATCCTGAGACACCCCGGCGGCCTCGAGACCGGCCCGGAACTCAACTCTCATGTGCTTGATGCGCTCTCTCATCTGGCCCAGTTCCTGTTCCCACAAGGCACGCAACTCAGGGGTGTTGAGGACGGTGGAGACGATGGCCGCCCCCTGGGTGCAGGGATTGGAGTACATGGACCGTACGACCAACTTCGCCTGGGACAACACCCGGGCCGCCTCGTCCTGATCCTGGGCGACGAAATGGATGGCGCCGATCCTCTCCCCGTACAACCCGAAAATCTTGGAGAAGGAATTGGCCACGAGGAAGGGCAGTTCAGACTCGGCGAAGGCTTGTACGGCGTACGCATCCTCTGTGATCCCGCGTGACAAGCCCTGATAAGCCATGTCGAGGAAGGGTACGAGGTTCCGCTCGCGCATCACATCGATGACCCGCAGCCAGTCGGCCTCGCTCAGATCGTACCCCGTCGGATTGTGGCAGCAGGCGTGCAGAACGACGATCGAACCGGGGTCGGCCTGCGAGAGGTCCTCGAGCATCCCCTCCGTGTCGAGGGAGCGTGTGGGCCGGTCGTAGTAGCGGTACCTCTTGATCCGGAACCCGGCCCGCGAGAACAATAGCTCATGGTTTTCCCAGGAGGGATCGGAGAGGAGCACAGGAGCATCGGGGCAAGCCAGAGCCAGCAACCCGGCCCCCAGCCTAAGGGCCCCCGTACCCGCCAACGCCTGCATGGTAACCACCCGTCCAGCCAGCCGCGCGGGAGAATTCACCCCGAAGACCAACTCTTGGACTGCGGAATTGTACGTCGGCATCCCATCCATGGGCAGGTATCCGCGCGGACGGTGACAGGCGGCCAACTCCTGCTCGACAGCGTCGACACAGGCCATCAGAGGAGTCTTACCGGTCTCATCCAGATAGACCCCCACGCCTAGATTCACCTTCTGGGGTGCGGGATCCTGGTTGAACGCCTCTGTCATTCCCATGATGGGATCGCTGGGGGCGGCTTCGAGACCGGAATAAACGGACATGATACCTCCTTTTGCTACCACAAATTCTACTGGCGCTGAGCGCGGCCCGTGCCGGACGCAGCCATCTGCCGAACACAAGCGTACGCCGTTTCTCTTTTGTGCTAAGACGCCGCCTGTTCTGTCACCGGGCCGCGGGCAGGATATCCGCACCGCCCGCCGTTGTGTGAACCGGTCTGCGCATCCGTTCACACAAGATCGGCGATGGCGCGTGCGATTTCGCGGGCGGCGTTTGGACGTGCGAGTTTCAGGCTCGCGGCGGCCATCGCCTCCCGGGCAGCCGGATCCCCCGTCAAATGATGGATCTGGCTGACCACAGCCTCCGGATCGGGAGCCCACACACCTGCTTTTCCATCCAGAACGTAATCGACATTGCCCTCTTCTTGTCCTGGCAGACAGGCGTACATCACGATAGGCAAACCACAAATGAAAGCTTCGGAAATGGATCCCGGACCGGCCTTGGTGAGGAAGATGTCGGCCGCCTTCATGAAACGCGGCATTTCGGAGGTGAAGCCGTACACCTGGTGGGGAATATTCCATTCCAACTTGGAAATATGCTTGTACAACTCCTCATTCCGTCCGCAGATGACAGCCAGATTGACCGGAAGGAAAGCATCGTTGATGGTGCGGGCGACCCTTTTGACCGGCCCCATGCCGTCTCCGCCGCCGACCAGCAGGACCACGGGTTCGCGCCCCGTCCACCCTCGCTCCTGCCGCAACTCCTCTTTCGATTCGGTGACCTCCGCGAAATCGGGCGACACCGGCTGGCCGATGACCGACATCTTGTCCGCCGGGATTCCCAGCCTGATCCCACGGTTCTTGGCCTGATCGGTGGGGACGATGATGAGATCGGCGGCCGGGGAGTACCAGAAGGCGTGGGTCGACACCATGTCGGTGACGACGGTGACGAAGGGCACAGGGTTGTGCTTACGCATCGCCCTGGGGATCACGGCGTTGGCGAGAGGATGGACCGAAACAATCAGATCAGCCGGGTTTTCGGCGATCAATCTCTCTGCTGACTTGCGCAAATAGGGGTACGTGAGGTCGTTGACAGCCTTCGAGCGCTTAGGCCCGTTGGCCGCCTCGTACGACACCTTCCATGTCGCTTTCATCTTCGACAGAGGGGGGTAGATCTCGGGGGAATACTTCAGCGGGCTCGGCGAGTAGTACCGCAGGAAATCGACCATTTCCGTGTCGAATCGACCGGGGTACTCCAGGGACAGTCCCTCGATGATGGCATTCGTCGCCGCCCGATGGCCCCCTCCCGTGTCCGAGAAGAGAAACAGTATACGTTTCTTCATTCTCACCTCTCCTCCGCTCATTGTTGCATCCACCCTACTATGCTTCCCAGCTGACAGGTTGGAGCCTGTCGGTGAGAGAATAGATGATCATGAGCCACTACTTCGACCATGCGGCGACGACCCCGATGAGACCGTCGGCGATCTCGGCGTGGTCCGAACAGGCTGATCGCACCGGTAATCCGTCGGCCATCCATGGTGCGGGACGTATGGCCCGGAAAGTCGTCGAGGAGTCACGGGAGGCCATCGCCGCCCAGTTGGGTCTCGATCCGGGAGAGATTGTTTTCACCTCGGGAGGCACGGAGGCCGACAACATGGCTATCCTGGGGATCGCCCGGGCCCGGAGGTCCGCCGATGGCCGATTGAATACGGTTCTCGTCAGTCCTCTCGAACACCATGCCGTGTTGGATGCGGCATACGTGCTTGTCAACGAGGGATTCACCGTGGTAGACCTTCCCGTTGACGCTGATGGGGTGGTCGATGCCGAGGGTACGCGGGAACTGGTGGAAGCCCATGCCGACCGGATCGCCATGGCGGCCTGCATGTGGGTCAACAACGAGATCGGCACCATCCAACCCATCGGGCAACTGGCCGTGATCCTGGCCGAGCACTCCATTCCGTACCATTGCGACGCCGTTCAGGCGGGGTGGGTGACCCGGGACGAGACCCCTTCCCACCACTTTGATCCGTTCCTCCGCTCCCCCCTGGTTTCCCTCGCCCTGTCTGCCCACAAGATCGGCGGGCCCATGGGGGTGGGAGCCCTGATCCTTCCCCGAGACATCTCCCTGAAACCGATCGGTTTCGGAGGCGGCCAGGAAAGGAAGCTGCGTTCCGGGACGGTACCGGTCCCCCTTGTCGCCTCGTTCGCAGCAGCCGTACGCGAGGCGGGTGACAACCGGGCAGAGGAGCATCTTTGCCTCACCCGGCTCTCGGCCCGACTGGAATCCATTCTGACAAGTGTCGACGCTGAGATCATCGGCGGGGACCGTACCCCTTCCATCGTCTATGCCCTCTTCCCGGGTTGCTCGGCCCAGGACCTGGTCGTCCTCCTGGACCAGCAAGGGATCTTCGTCTCCACGGGCTCGGCGTGCACCGCCGGTGTCGTCCAGCCCAGTCATGTCCTGTTGGCATTGGGACGAAGCGCGGAAGAATCGCTCACAGGATTGCGGTTCTCCCTCGGTTGGTCCACCACCGACGACGATCTCGACGCGCTCGCCGCCGTCCTGCCCACAGCCGTCGCCCGATCAAGGAGGATCTGATGGCCCGTCTGGTCGCCGCCCTGTCCGGTGGGGTGGACTCCGCCGTCGCAGCCGCACGGATGATCGACGCCGGACATGAGGTCACCGCCATTCATATGGCCTTGTCACGGAACCCTTTGACCTATCGTACGGGGTCGAGGGGATGCTGCTCCCTGGAGGATGCCAACGACGCACGCCGCGTCGCCGACGTGCTCGGCATCCCTTTCTACGTGTGGGATTTCTCCCAAGAGTTCCACGATGGCGTGGTCGTGGATTTCCTTGAGGAGTACGCACAGGGACGTACGCCAAACCCTTGTTTGCGCTGCAATGAGAAGATCAAGTTCACGGCGTTGTGCGACCGGGCCCTCGCCCTCGGATTCGACGGTGTCGTGACCGGACATTACGCACGTCTGGCCGCATCCGAGGATGGCCGGATCCAGTTGCATCGCGGCCTCGACATGGCCAAAGACCAGAGCTACGTCCTGGGAGTCCTCACCCAAGAACAATTGCGTCATTCCCATTTCCCCCTGGGGGATTCGCGGAAGGAGGATGTCCGCGCGGAAGCCCGCAGCCGCGGCATCAGGGTCGCCGACAAGCCCGATTCGTACGACATCTGCTTCATCCCCGAGGGCGACACCGCCGACTACCTCCACGACAAGCTGGGATACCGCCCCGGGGAGATCCGCGACGAGGACGGTACGGTCGTGGGCCATCACCAGGGCTTTTTCGCATACACCATCGGCCAACGCAAGGGCCTCCACCTGGGCACCCCCGCTCCCGACGGCCGCCCCCGCTACGTCCTGCGTCTCGACCCATCGGCCAACACTGTCATCGTGGGCCCCAAATCCCATCTCGAAATCCATGCCATCCATGGCACCGATCCCCTTTGGTGCGGCGAACCCCTCAACGCCCCCTTCGAGGCGACAGTCCAACTCCGTGCCCACGCCCCCGAGATTCCCGCGAGGGTCGCTCCCGGCGAGACGGCCGTCGACATCATTCTCCACGAGCCCGCCTACGGCATCGCCCCCGGCCAAACCGCCGTCATTTACTCCGGTACCCAGGTCATCGGCTCCGCCACCATCGGCTCCACAGCTCCCGAGTCTTGAGCCGGAATCAGATCATGATCTGCCCGTTGGAGTCAAGGGAACTCGGGGACCCGGGCTGGGAGACGAGGACCACGATTCCTTCGACGAAACCCCATATCCACCCGGCTCCCGCAGTGACAAGGGTCACAACCAGTTGTGCCACCCCCAAACCTGTGTTGCCACGGTAGAACCGGCCAACACCGAACCCGCCCAGGAAGATCCCCAGCAAACCGGCTGCCAGTTTCGACTTCTGCCCCACCATGAAACTACCGTACGGAGTTTGCGCCACCTGCCCCGGGACGAGCGGCGCCCCGGGATGAACCGCCGGGTACTGCTGCACTGAATAGGGCTGCGCGGGCGGGAACATTTGAGCCTGCACGGAGGGCGGCACCGACGGATAGGGCTGGTACGGCGGATATGTCTGACCGCCTTGAGGACCATAGTTCTGGTATTCCTGGACCGGCTGCCCATAGTCCTGGACCGGCTGCCCATAGTCCTGGACCGGCTGTCCATACGACTGTTGACCCGGCTGCCCATACCCCTGGCCCGGTTGGCTCGGCTGTCCGTACGATCCCGGTTGACCCGGCTGCCCATACCCCTGGCCCAGTTGATCGGATTGCCCGTACGACTGCCCCGGCAGTGTTGAGGACTGCGAGTCGGCGGGCTGTCCCGGCAAAGGACCCACGTACCGGCTGGCAGGCTGGGTGGGCACCCACGGTGCAGGTCCCAAATCGAGGCTTTCGCCAGCGCTCTGCTCAGGCGCCGGCCCAGATTCATCCACGTTCGACATGATGTCCTCCGTTGTATTCGGTCACTTCCATGGTATCGCCTATCCAACTCCCGGGCGGAAAACCCCGTTATAACGACAGATAACGGCGCCCTGAAATAGTGAGACCCATCACAGCCGGACGACACGGACCGGACTTCGCCTCAGGAGAGAAGGCGCAGTCCGGCACCCACCCGTACCCGATCCATCTGCCCGCCGACGTGACGAATGGCCAGGTTGTCGAAGATGCTCCCGCCCCGGACTCCCGTGGTGAATTGGGTGCGGTACGCGCGATGAGCGGCTAAGAGGTCATTGAGGCCATCCACCTCGTACCACGTGGTGGCCAACGCGGGATCGTCCACGATTTCGAAGAAAGGCAGCCCCAATTGTGCGGCGGCGGCCCGGGTGGCCCGATGACAGCGCACGTGATCCGGATGACCGTATCCCCCGGCGGCATCGTACGAGACGAGGGCCTGTGCCTCATGATTCACGGACGAAGCGACAATGTCTGCCGTGATCTCATCCAGGTCGGCTGAACACAAACTGTCCTCGCCGCTGGCGAGGCTCGGTCCGGCGAGAACAGGGGTTATCCATGACATCCCCGAGTCCGCATAGACTCGCCCGGGCGGTCCCGATTCCCCGCGCCCGGCCTTCGCTGAGGCATTCGTCCCCCGCCATCTGTTGGGGCCCTCCCCCAACCATCCCGCATCTTCGGCCCCGAGAACCGTGAGGGCTCGCGCGCGCTCCGCCTGTCGTACGGTCGTCAGATCCTGACCAGGCCCCACACTGCCCGGTACGGCTTCACCCATTTCTCCCCGAGTCGTAGTCAGAACCAGGCAGGTGTCCCCCTGGGACACGAGACAAGAGATAATGGCACCTGTGGACAGGGTTTCATCGTCGGGATGGGCATGGACGAAGAGCCACCTCATGACAACAGACTCTCATAGACCCCAGCGACCTGCCGGGCCATGGAGTTCCATGTGAACCGGCGCGCATGGACCCTGGCCACCACCCCCATTTGGGCCAAAGTCTGCGGTTTGGCGAGCAGTGATGTGATCGCACGCGCCCAATCCTCAGGGTCGCGCGAATCCATGAGTTGCCCCGACTCGCCATGGATGACCGCCTCTCTCAACCCCCCGGCCGCCGAGGCGATGACCGGGGTGCCGCATGCGGCCGCCTCGAGCGCGACCAGCCCGAAAGTCTCCGAGTAGGAAGGCACGAGGACCAGGCTCGCACGAGCGAAGATGCCAGCCAATTCGGCGCGGGACCGTGGACCGATGAACGACACATCGTCATTCAGTTCGAGATCCTGGACCTGGGTCCGCAGCCCGGCGACATATTCTGCGAAATCCAAGCTTTGCGCCCCTGCGATCACCAACCGCGGCCGAATGGCGGGATCGATGCGCGACAGTGCGTGAATGGCGAGATCGGCCCCCTTCAGAGGTTGCAATCGTGCGGCGAAGGCCAGGTATGGACGTTGTTCCTCGCCTGGCCCCATGGGATGGAAAAGTTCCAGGTCCACACCTGGGGGGATGATGCTGACCTTGTCCGGATCGGCTCCGCAACGGAAAATGACCGTACGCGCCTCTGCGGCGGAGATCGCGATCACATGGTTGGACTCCCGAGCCAGGCGAGCCTCGCCAGGGACCCTCCGTGGTGATTCGGGAGGCTCGCCCTCGCTCAGGTCCCCGCCGGAACGGGCTGCCACCGAGTGGAAGCTGATCACAAGAGGCGCCCCATGCTCCCGGGCCACATCGAGGGCCGCGATCCCGCTCATCCAGTGCTGGCAATGGTACACGTCATACCCCGGAAGCCCCCTCAACGCCGTGGCGAACTCCGGGATGTGCCGGTCGATCTCCGATTTCGGCAGCGCCGCTGCGGGTCCTGCGTCGAGATGCAGCAGGCGTACTCCCGGCGCCATCGCCACGATGTCAGGCTGGGAGGCGTCCGAGCGCCGCGTCATGAGGTCCACCTCGTACCCCAGCCCGGCCAATGCGAACGCCTCGTTCAACTCCACGACGTTCATCCCCCCGGCATCGGCAGCCCCGGGCGGTTCCATTGGCGACGTGTGCATGGAAACCATCGCAATCCTGTGCTGTGACATGGTCTCCAGTGTATGACCCACCAACCGCTCCCGGGCGGGATCCCCCGTCATCATCGCAGGTTTTCCCGCCTCCGAAGTCCGGCGCCCCCGGCACCATCCCCAACGGGCGGGATTCCCCGTCATGATGGCAGGAAAGCACGCCCCGGAGCCCGAGGGGGCCAGTTGGAATCAGGACGGGTTGGTACGGGTTTGCCCGCCAAGGAGTCTGAGGGGGCTCAGCGGTCCCTTGGCGGCGCCGTGGACTCCCGCACAACCAGACTCGTCGGCAATTCGATCTTTTTGCGCGGGGGTTCGATCCCCCGGTACGCCATTTCGATAAGAATTCTCGTCGCCTCACGGGCCATGTCATGGAGCGGCTGGCGGATCGTCGTCAGATTGGGGGAGACCCACTGGCACATGGGCACGTCGTCGAAACCGATGACGGACAGGTCCTCAGGAATGCTCAGCCCGGCCGCCTTGGCGGCCTGATAGACCCCGTACGCCTGAAGGTCGGAACCGGCGAAGATCGCAGTGGGCGGATGAGGAAGCTTCAGCAGGCGCGCGGCGCCCGCGTACCCTCCTTCAACCTGGAAATTGCCGAAACAGATCAGGTCCTCGTCGATGGGGATGTCCTCGTGGGCCAGGGCATCTTTGTACCCGGCGAGACGTTCCTGCGAACAGGCCAACCCACGATCGCCGGTCACAATGCCGATCCGGCGGTGCCCGAGCCCGAGCAGATGCTCGGTGGCCTCGAGTCCTCCCTCGAAATTGGTCGCGGCGATGACCGGCACGTCCTGTTCCGGGATTCCGATCGGATCCACGAAGACGTACGGGATCCCCAACTTGCTCAACTCCTGATCGACGCCGATCTGCAGCCGGGAGACGACCAGGACCAGTCCGTCGCTGTGCCTCTGCGCCAATGACGTGATCCAATGCCGGTTGCCCATTGTGCGTCCGTGGGTGGGGGTCACGACCAATCCCACACCGGCACGGGCGGCCTCTTCCTGAGCGCCGACCAGGATCTGGGTCGCCCACAGGGTGTCGATCCCTCTCAGAACGATATCGATCAACCCGGCCCGGTGCCTCCCGCCCGTGCCTCTGCGTCGGTAGCCCTGTTCCTCCAAGATAGCCAGTATTTGGTCACGTCTTGCTTCCGACACTCCCGTACGCCCATTGAGGACCTTCGAGACCGTCGCCAACGACACACCTGCTATCTCCGCAATATCTGCTAGAGTCATACGTGATTCCATCGGATCAT
>JGI24699J35502_11133663_pt1 | contig 13221 bp, 13 predicted proteins | sample TergutMp193P4_FD_35502 | JGI IMG/M metagenome (IMG submission 35502) | reverse complement strand
GCCGCCGTCGCCCAGGCCAACTGATCCCCCCCCCCGTCATCCTGACGATCCAACTGTCATCCTGACGATCCAACTGTCATCCTGACAATCCCACTATCATCCTGACAATCCCACTGTCATCCTGACGATCCAACTGTCATCCTGACAATCCCACTATCATCCTGACAATCCCACTGTCATCCTGACGAAAGTCAGGATCTCCACGTACTGATGGAGATCCTGACTTTCGTCAGGATGACGCAACCTTCGTCAGGATGACGCAACCTTCGTCAGGATGACGCAACCTTCGTCAGGATGACACAATCTTTGACACAAGAACAGGGTTTAGTTCACGCAATATTCAATACCCCTGTAGTTCTCGTACGGGGTGTCGAGGTCGAGGAAGACGATGTCGTGGTGGGGATGGCGCGCCTCGGGGGGCGGAGGGGTCATGTAGTCCCCATAGAAGATGGTGAGGTACTCGTCATAGCCGGAAGGTGCGGGGACAAGGCGGCCCTCGAAGTCGACCATGGTCGTGGAACTGAAGGCCGACAAGGGAAAGATCTTCTTCATGTACATCGGTCCGCTGTAGAGATAGCGTACCCATGGAGTCGAGCCGTACGGGGTTGACGTCATCCGGGACTCGGCGTACGTCCACAACCGGAAGCGGGCATGGGGGGAACGGACCAGGCCCAACAGGACCCTGCATCCCCATTCCATGAGTTTGCCATGGTTGGTGGGGACGAAACCGGCGTTGTACAGGTTGTACACCATGGCCCACACCACCTGGATCCGCTGCTCAAGCTTTGACGATGGGCATCCGTCCAAGGGGATGACGTCCAAAGAAAGCCCCTGGGGCATGTCGACGTCCCAATGCTCGGCGGTCACACAACAGGTGGCGGTGTCGTAGATCTTCACCATGGGATCCCGTGTCACCAGAGTTTCCGTGGTGCACACCACAGGGTAACGGGCAATGTCAGCGTACTTCGGCCACAACTCCATGAACCGGTCGAAATCCGGGCGGGGCATGATCACGTCCAGGTCGTCATCCCAGGCGATGAACCCCTTTTCGCGGATGGCCCCCAACAACCCGCCAGCGTCGAGGAAACAGATGAGGTCATGGGCGTGACAAAAAGACACGAAATAGTCGAAGATCTCCAGGGATTTGACTTGAAGACCCCGGATTTGTTCATCGGTCAGCGTCAGCGGTTCAGGGGCGTCCATGGGCTCGGTCTCTCTGGTGGGTGCACATGATAGATTACCAACCATGCCGGATTCCGCAAACACTCCCCAGATCAGTGTGGTCCTGCCCGTCTACAATGGGGAAACCAAACTTGAAGCGTGTCTCGACGCCCTCCTCGCACAAACGATCGATTCCATGGAGATCATCGCTGTCGACGACGGATCGACTGATTCTTCCCCGGCGATCCTCGACAGGTACGCGCAATCCGATCCCCGCGTTCATGTCACCCATCAGGACAATCGCGGGGTGTGGTCCGCCCGCCTGACAGCGATTTCCCTCGCCAAAGGACAATGGTTGGCTTTCTGCGACGCCGACGACATCCCGCATCCTCGGCTGTACGAATCTCTGCTGGCCTGCGCGGGGACCAACCACGCCCAGATGGCCGTGTGCGCCTATCGACGCATGGACGCGCGTACGGGGGCCCTCATGGGTGTCGAGATGGTCGCCCACGACAACCTCAAGCCGTACGAAGATCCGGTGGGATTCGCCTCAATCAACACAGCCTTGTGGAACAAGGTTTTCGACATGGATGTGGTGAGGTCCTCCCTTGTCGTACGAGAGACGCCGCACCCGGAGGCTCCCCGCCTGATGGAGGACATGATCCTGATCGCCTCTATGCTGAACCACATCGACACTGTCAGTTTCGTGGATCAAGCGCTGTACGACTATTTCGTCCATCCCGGCTCCTCGATGAGGACCCTGTCCACCGACGACGCGCGTACGGTCGCACAGTGGTTGAAGCTTGTGAGAGCCGACATGGACGACGACGTACGGGCCGGCATCGATGTGATGGCCTTCGTCCATCTAGGAGTGTCAGCCCTGGACAACCTCATCCGTACCGCCTCCCGGCGACAGATCCATGACTACTTGTCGTGGGTACGGGTCACGCTGACGCATGCTTTCCCCCGGTACACGGCGCCTGCGGTGACATCCTCGGGTGTCATCCTGCGTTTGCGGGTCTCGCGCGTCCTGTTCAGGATGGGCCTGTTGGTGCCCGCCATGAGGCTCCTGGACGCCATCACCCGGCGTACCAAACGTGAAGTGAAGTGGTAAGTCGCATCATCCTGCTTCCACTTTGTCGTCCTGCTCCCACTTTGTCGTCCTGCTCCCACTTTGTCATCCTGCTCCCACTTTGTCATCCTGACGAAAGTCAGGATCTCTGTTGGCTTGAGGAGATCCTGACTTTCGTCAGGATGACACAGTAGGGGGGTCAGGATGTCCTGGCTCGGCCCAGATAGACGGCCAACCCGGCGCCGAAGATCAGGCTCAGCACGCCAGTGAGGCTGAGATAGAGCAGGGACGCCCCCATGAGCCCCTGGGCTCGCACCCAACCCGCGGCGACGATGACAGACAACAGCGACACCGCCGCGTACCCCCAGGCCATGAAGGATTGATGCCTGATGATGGTGAGCAACGTGCTCAACAAACCTGTCAACGCCACGAAGTACCCCGCAACGAGCAATGCCATAAACTCGGTCAGGAATCCTGACAGGTCCACCTGGTACATCCAGGACAGGATGGGCAAACCAATGAAGTACCCCGCGGCACAGCCCACGACCCCCACGCTCGTGATCAGGGCCACAAGGCGCCATGTGATCCGGTTGAACCCCTTCACATCCCGGTCGTGCCACAAGGTGGCCAGCCGTGCGATGAGCGGATTGAACAGGAAGGTCGCCACAAGCGAGATGGCGAACACGGGGGTGGCGAGGAACGTGTACTGTGCCTGGGTCACCGAATCTGAGGCCTGGTCGATGGCGTACCGAGGGGCATTGTTCACATAAACCGTCAGAGCCCAGGCGATGAACATGGGCGAGCAGACGCGCAGGAGACCCCAGATTCCCCGCCATGACCCCTTGTCGTCTTCGGTGAGGAAACCGGACAAAATGAGGCGGGCCAGAAGGGCGAACGATGCGACCGCCGCGACCAGGGTACAGATCAGCGCCCATGTCAGATTCCCCAGAATCAGGGTCGCCGCGGTGAACACGCACATGGTGACGATATAGCGTACGGCGCAGGCGCGGGCTCCGACATCGAGGCGTCGGTGCTGTTGGAAGAAGGAGAGGACGACGTCCTCGACCACGTCGACGGTTTTCAAACCGACCATGAGGGCGATGATCCCCACCTTGAAACCGTCGTACGCCCCGGAGGTCCACTTCCACACCAGGAAACACCCGACGAGAACCCACATCGCCGTCACAGTGACCAGGCGCGCGGCGGCGTACTGGAAGAAACTGAATCGCCTTGAGACGTCGGAGGCCTGGTAGCGGGCGACCCCGAAGGTTCCCACACACCCGAAGAGGAAGGCTTGCGCCGCGCCGATGGCGAGGATCCCGGTTTGGACCTCGCCCAGCCGGTTCTGTGCGACGATGGTCATCAGCATCGATTGGAAGGCGAACAGTCCTGAGGACACACTGTTCCACACGAAGGCGTTGCGCTCGATCCTGTGATCGTTGAGCAGGAAAGACTTAAGACTCATTGGTGTCGGGCGAATCCGGAGGTACGGGTGGGACGAAATCCCTTGTCATCCTGATGTGGGCGGGATCCGGGGCGTCCATGAGGCTGATTTGGCGTACGACCTGGGCGAAGCGTCGTTCATCCATCCGGCGGTGCAGATTTCCATTGACGACCATGAAGATGACAACCACCACGAGGCAGTAGAGGACCAGGTCAGCGCCTCGCCCGACCCCGATCATGTTCGCCAGATTGGTCGTCCAGTCGGGGAAGAGGATGGCCAAAACGGCGAAAGCCACGAAAACCAGGGCCAAGATTTTCGTCAGGGCGCGCGTACGGGAGGAGTACGAGCGCAGGAAGACGGCCATGGTGACCAACACGGCCACGATCAGCACGATTTTCAGGATCATTGTCGAAACGCCTTTGCTGTGAGGGTGTCGATGAGGATGTTCACGGCGTTGAGGCTGGACTGCCCCTTCGCCATGGAGTACGAGGTGTAGTCGATCGTCACGGGGACTTCGGTGTACGTGTAGTGGTTTTTGGCGATCTTGTCGGTGAACTCCGACGCGTGCTGGTAGCCGGTTTCCTGCAGATTGATCGTCTCGGCGACATGGCGGTTGAACAACCGCAATCCGTTGTGCGCATCGGTGAGTTTGAGCCCCGATATGAGGTTCGAGAAGACGACGGCCCCTTTGAGAAGGATCCGTCGTGACCAGGGGATGGAGTTGGGGCCCAGGAACCGCGACCCCAAGACGATGTCGACACCCCTGTCGAGGATGGTTTCTCTCATCGTGAGAACGTCCTCGATCCGATGTTGTCCATCGGCGTCGAAGGAGACGAAATAGTGCACTGGCAAGCGAAGGGCGTACTCGATCCCAGTCTGGAGAGCCGCTCCTTGCCCGAGATTGACGGTATGCTTGAGGGTGAGCGCCCCCGCCTGATGGGCTTGGACGAATGTGTCATCCGTGCTCCCATCATCGACACAGACGACGTAGGAGAACATATCAGTCGCTGCGCCGAGAGTGGCGGCGATGACTGTCCCCTCATTGTGGGCAGGAATGATGAGTGCCGTGTCGGTGATCTGCACAACGTACATATTACCCACCCGACAAGATAGGAGAAGACCTCCTTGCTCGATGAGGCCAAGCTGGTACATTAGTGACGATCACGTTATGGATGATCACGCTAGACAGGGATATATGTGAAGATTAAAAACTTCTTTGTCTCCTCCCGGAACATTGAAAGGGCGAGCACAGTCTGGAACGCGTGCGCCAGTTTGGTGTCATCGTTCCAATCCGTCCTCATGCTGGTCCTCGTCTCAGTGTTCCTCGGCGAAGTCGAAGCGGGAATCTTCTCCATCGCCACCGCGCAAGCGTACTTGTTCTGGACAATCGGCACCTATGGCATCAGGCGTTACCAGGCCTCCGACGTCGAACACCACTTCAGTTATCGTGAATATGTCTTGTCGCGCGTGATCACATGTGCGGTGATGATCGGCGCCTGTTTGGTCACCTGCGGCATCTTCGTCGGCGTCGGCAGTTACACCCTGCCAAAAGCAGCCACAGTGTTCCTTGTGACACTCCTGCGAGTGGTTGACGCGGTGGAAGACATCGTTGTGGGATTCCTTCAACAATCCGGCCGCCTCGATGTGGGGGCCAAGATCAGCGCTGTGAGACTCACCATGTCAATGATTGGATTCATTGTTCCAATCGTCGCAGGCGCGAGTCTGTTGGTGTCACTGGGGATCAGCCTGGCCTTCTCAACTGTGGTGTTGGTGGTCTTCGTACGAGTCATCGTGTCAGGCTTCGTCGATTCTGAGGCTCGGTTGGGCAAGATGAGGAAAGCTGTGGGGCTGCTCCGTGCCTGCTTCCCCCTGTTCTTGGCGGCGTTCCTCACCCTTTACATCGGCAACGCTCCGAAGTACGGGATCGACGCGGTGCTCAATGACGAGGTTCAGGCTAAGTTCAATTTCCTGTCGATGCCATCGTTCGTCATCCAGATGCTCGCCATGTTCATCTTCAATCCGATGGTGTACACGATGTCCACCGCATGGGTGGATGGCAGAATCACAGACCTGACGAGAATGATCAGACGTGTGGTGATCTGGATAGCCGGGATCACAGGAGCCTGCCTGGTCGGGGGAGCGGCGATCGGCTTGCCTGTCCTGTCGTGGCTGTACCAGGCAGATTTGAGCGGGCTCCTGTGGGAATTCCTCATCGTGCTGCTCGGTGGTGGATTCGTCGCACTGGGAGGATTCCTCACAACTGTGCTGACGATCATGAGATATCAACGAGTCTTGATTTTCGGCTATCTGGCGTCCGCAGCCGTGGCGTTGACGGCGTCGTGGTGGATCCGGTGGGATGGTTTGATGGGCGCCTGCGCGTTGTACTGTGTGCTTTTCGTCCTGCAATGCGCCGTCTTCGTCCCAATCGTGATGTACGGCATCCATCGTGGTCGTGTCACTGCCCGACACAATGGTCAAACCGAGGAGGAGTAAATGAAATTCAGTGTCATCATTCCTGTGTACAATGCGGCAGCGGTCTTGGATGAATGTGTGAATTCTGTGCTGTGCCAAACCCACACTGATATCGAGGTGATCCTGGTCGATGATGGATCCTGCGATGGGTCGGCTGAGTTGTGTGACTCGTTGGCTGCTTCAGATCCGCGAATCCGTGTCATCCACCAAACCAATGCCGGCACATCCCAGGCACGAAACACAGGGCTGGAGGCCGCCACTGGAGACTATGTGATGTTCCTCGACAATGACGACTACTGGATGAGCGAGCATGGGTTGTCGAATGTGGCTCATCATTTGGACCAGTCTCATGCCGATGTGCTGTTGTTCGATTCGACGATCGACAGGGGCCAGGGATCGTCGGTCAAGACGTCTGCCTTGTCGAGGGAAAAGATCGAGGCCCGCAGGCCCGAAGTCGCCCTTCGGGAACTCATTTCGCGCAGGAAACTCACATCGGCGGTATGGACCAAAGCCGTCAAAACCTCATTGATCAGGGAGAATGGCCTACGATTCCCGAAAGGAATGCGCAACGAGGACACCTATTTCACAGGTGAACTGATCAGGTTCGCCCGTTCGTACGATTGGTACGACGAGTACTTCTATGCGTATAGAAAAGGCACTGGAACAAGCCAGACAGCCAAGCGAAACACGTACGCCGTGGTCCAAGATCTGGAAATGATCCTGCGGCAGATGCTCCCGCTGGCCGACCAGATCACAGACGAAGGCCTTCGCTTTTGCTATCTCAGTTACCTCGCTTACCCGTACACCGTCTGGCTCGGGCAGGCGCGAGCGGATGGCTCCATTCAAGCGAAACGTGATCTCGCCTCAATGAAACAGTACGAATGGGTGTTGCGGTTCGACCTCGACCCGTGGGTCCATGCGATCCACATTCTGGATCGAGTGCTGGGGTACCGTCTCCTGTCATGGATCCTGGGATTGGCGATGCACTGGATATATCGGCGCCAGGGCGCTACTCGGTGATCGCCCGCGTCGCCACGTTGATGAGTTCTTGTGCTGTCTTTTCCCATGTGAACTTCTGTTCCAGGCGGGTTTTAGCTTGCCCGACGGCCGATGATCTCCATTCGGGGTCCGTGAGGCCGTGGATGAGCGCTTCGGCGATGACACCCGGATCAGGGCTGGGGATGAGCCCGCCGTAGTCGGCGTCCAAGAGTTCGACTGTGCCTCCCACCGGGGTGGTCACGATGAAAGTCTCCAGAGCCACAGCTTCCAGCACGACGGTGGAGAAGCCTTCCGAATAGGAGGGCAAACAGAAAATGTCCGCCTGCTGGAGGAGGCTGAGAGCTTTGGGATGGTCCAGGGCTCCGACGAAGATGACGCCGTCCTGATCCAGAGCGTCCAGCTCGTCGTACATCGGTCCTTCTCCTGCGAGGAGCAGTTGGGCGTCGGGACAGTGCTGGCGCACAGAGACCATGGCCTCCAGAAGCTCCCGGATTCCCTTTTCAGGGATGAGACGTCCGACATAGACCACCAGGGGAGTCGAGGGCTCCAGTTCGTACGCCGCTCGCGCGTCCCAGGAGCCGATCTGGGCCTGTTCTTCGATCTCCTTGATGTCCACAGCGTTGTACAGCACGCCGTCAGCTGTGATCCCGAAGGTTGTCAGCCACCTGGCGCCGTTCTTCGACACGGCGTAGAACCGAGGCACGAAGTGGTGGACGATTCGGGCCGCCACATGCTCGTACACATGGCTCAAGGCGTTGAGCAGGGGAGTGCCCATCGACAGGTAGTCGGACCCGTGTTCGATGACGATGGCGGGGAGTTTGCGGCGCCTGCATTCCCACGCGGCCCACACGGACATGGTCCAAAACCGGGTGTTGATCAGCACCAGGTCGATGTGCCCGCCCCAGATTTGTCTCATTGCCGACCGGAACTTCCGTGTGGGGCGAGGAACCGGGAAACGTCCGCCCATCAGTGGCCATGAGTCCAGCCTGACGATGTCCACACCCTCGTCGGTTTCACGTTCGGGAGCGTCAGGTCGTCCACTGGCGACGATCGTGACATGATGGCCCGCACGGGTCAGCGCCAAAGCGAGATTGCGGGTGTAGCGTTCGATGCCTCCGATCGAGGGCAGGTACTGGGCGGAGAAGAAGACAAACTTCACGCTTCGTCATTCTTCCTGAAACCGTGGGCGGTTCTCTCACTTTCTGGTGGCAGCTCCATGTAGTCGCCATAGATTTCCCTCAGCAACCGGTCATGGTCTTGCGGGCAGGGCATCTCGGTGTCCTCGAATGGCCTCAAAACTGGTTCGCCATAAGCGGTGATGGGTGAGACTTGGGTACGGTGGTTCATCATCGCCCCATACGATACCACCCAGTTGTGCGGCCCGTCATTCCACCGCGTGGATCCGGCCAACATGACCTTTTTGATCAAGGATTTCGGGAACAGTGGACCCAGGCGGCTCAAAGCACGGATCACCGGGCTCGGGTCGTGATGGCCGTACTGTTTGGCTGACAGGATCAGGCGTGCGGCGTCCAGGATTCTGGCCGTCAATCTCTGTTGGAATGAATCCTGCCTGGGAAGATAGTCCAACAGGAAGATGTCGACGAACATCCCATTCTTGTCTGTGACGTCTTCGACCATGGTGTCGATGTACGGTTTGGGGCGCAGTTGGCGTACTTTGGGATGGAAGGACCAGAAGTCCGGGGTCGTGCGCCACTCCTGAACGATGAATTCTTCTCCCAGCTCATCGCGGTGGGCAAAGAACTGCTCATAGTTGTCGCGTGTCATCATGATGTCCACGTCGTCGTCCCATGGTATGAACCCCTGGTGGCGGATGGCGCCGATCAGGGTCCCGTAGATCAGGTAGTAGGTGATGCCATGGCGTCGGCAGATGTCGTCGATCTTCTTCAGAATGTCCAGTTCCTGGACTTGGAGATCGCGTACGTCAGCGGCGTCGAGCACGTCGAGCACGGCAGGCATTGGTGGAGTCCCCTTTTGTTGAGTTGTGGCTGGTTGCAGCCATACTACCCGAAGGACAATGCTGTGAGTGTTATGTCGGTTTGCGAATATAACGGTCGATCATGTCGCGCCCGGTCGCGGTCGCACGGTAGTAGACGTGGAGGCGGCCATCACCGTCCAGTTCACACCGGGTTTCTTCGAGCAGACCGTTGGCTTCGGCCGTCATGAGGGTTTCGGTGATCGATTTTTCTGTGAACTGTCGGAAGTTCCGATAGTTCGACGACAACGCGTCCATCACGTTCTCGGTGTCGGCTTCATCTTCCTCCAGGAAGAGTCTCAAGATCGCAAAGTTGAGGGGGAGCATTAGACCACCTCGTTCTCGACGACGGGTTTCTTGGTGAACAAGTCCAGGGGGTTGACGGCGATCAACAAGATGCCGAGGAACATCACGACCGCAGCGATCCAGGCGATGGGTTCGAGGGCCCATCCGTCCTGGCCGAAGACCACCCCGAGCACGAGCCAGCAGAAGAAGGGCGCCCAGAAGGAGTACGCGCCGTTGCACGCCATGCCCAGAGCGGTTCCACACATGGAATTGGACTTGTACCACAGGCTGAAAGCGAACAGGGCGAAGAAGCCGGATATGACGAAGAAGATCATCGACTTCCCAGAAGCGAACGCCTCGAAAGTGAGTGTTGGGGCAAGTGAGATGTTGCCAGCGATCAGAGCCATGATAGGCACCAGGATGACGAGGTTGACCAGCCCGGATGTGAACTGGCGGATGGTGATCCCGATCTCATAATCCACCACTGTCGTCCCGAACCCAGCCACGCATCCTTCGATGGCCCAGCCCAGAGCGGCGATGAAGGCGATGGCGCATCCCAGGATGGCGCCGGGCCGGGCGTCCGCCTGAAGGCTCGACCATCCGATCATGAGGGTCGCCGTGAGGCACACGAGGATGCCCAGCATCATCCGTGGGGTGAGTTTCTGCTTGAAGAGGAAGCGGGAAAGGATCGCGCCCAAGGCCGGGCACAGGGCTGTGATGGGGGCGATGATGGACCCGGCGATCTGCAGCGCGATGACGTACGCCGCTGTGGCGATGGGCCCGCCGATGACGGCGCACACCATGATGACCAGGCCGGGTTTGGTTTTGATGGTACGGAAGAAGTCCATCAGTTTGCCCTTGAACCCGGCGATGCCGATGGCCCAAATCGCACTGACAAGGTCGTTGATCCCGGTGCCCAGAACCCCGAGGAGGTAGACGGTGACGAACGCGCTGAGCGCTGAATCAGCCGAGTACCATCCCGCCCACACTCCCACACTCATCGCCATGGTGACGAAAGCGGAGAACAGGCCGTACGCCATCCCGGACATGATCCCGAACCCGATCCCTTTGGTGAAGAACTTTCGCGAAAGCCGTGCCTTCTGGGCGTACGCCCCCTCGATGACCGTCATGCCAGCACCCCCCTGTCTTTGAGCAACCGATAATAGTCCTTCATGTACCGATACATATCCATGGAGTATTCTCCGAAGTCAGAACCCATGCCCTGCATGTACTCGCTCCAGATGCTCCACAAGAACCCTTCGAGGGCGACGTAGAGGTACAGTCTGGTCTCTTCTTCTTGCGAGGGTTTCCTTCCCAGGTAGAAGCGGAAGTCCTGGTCGATCTGTTCCTTGGTGTGCAGGGCATAGATGCAGAAACTGGCCACGTCGAACAGCGGGTCGGAGGCGCCGGAATACTCCCAGTCGATGACGCGGGTCTCGCCGGTGGGAAGGAACAACACATTCGTGTACAGATAGTCGATGTGGCAGAGCACCTCGGGGGCGTCCATGGTTGCGTGCAGGACCAACAATTCGTCCGCCTTCGCCCGTACCTCGTCGAAGTCGGCGAACCTGATGTAGTCGCCTTCCTGGCAGAGCCGTTGGTAGTAGTTGATGCGTTCTTCGATGTCGAACCGGTTTCTCGGTTGGAGGGCGGCGTCATGGATTTTCTTGAGGGCGACCATCGCCTCACGGACCTCGTCGACGTTTTGGGGATCGCAGATATGGGAATCCGTGTAGAATTTGGCGATTTTCACCCCCGTGTCGCCATCGAAATAGCACACCTCGTCCGACAAGCCGAGGGGCGCGATGAGTTCGTAATTGGCCTTCTCATCATGCCTGTCGATCAGCTTGTCGGTACCAGCGCCCGGCTGGCGGAAAACGTACGTGTCGCCCTTCACCTCGAAAATGAAACTGAGGTTGGTCATGCCTCCGTCGAGGGGCCGGATGGCGGTGATCCCGGATTGGGGGATGTCGAAAACCTCGGAGATGATGGCGAGGCTTTGGTGGTTGGATTCGAACAGGTAGCTCGCGTCATAGGCCCGCAGTTCCTCGAAAGACTCAAACTCATGGACATTGTCCCGGTCCTGGCGTTTGATATGGACAGGCAAAGTCTTGAGGTTCTCGCGTACGATGCTCTCCCAGAAGTAGTCGTCGGTTCCTGGACGATGGTAGTAGTCCTCCAGAAGCGCTGCGTACTTCGCTGAAAACTCGCGGGTGAAGAACGCGGGACCGATCAGAGCCCAGCCCTGGTCCACGTTGAAATCGATCTTGGTGATCCTGTCGTACGCCCCGAGGGTGACCCCCCACTCGTTCGCGGGATGGTCGAAATACACACAGCTCATCCAGGAGTCGGGCTCGTAGGTGGAAAAGATATTGTTTTCGATCCAATTGTCAGCGACAAGGATGTACGAGTTCTTGAGGTACTCTTTCGCGTGGTACAGGCTCGCGAAATTGTTCTTCTTCGCGAATTCGGGGTTGTAGATCAGCTTCGCGCCGTACTTGTCGATGAGGTACTCAAATTTCTCTTTGAGGTACCCGACGACGATGACGATCTCGGTGATGCCGACCGCGAGGAGTTGTTCGATCTGGTGCTCGATCATCGGGGTGCCGTTGACCTTGACCAGGCCTTTGGGAGTCTCATAGGTGAAGGGCACGAATCGGGATCCGAAACCGGCGGCCAGGATGATGGCATTGTCCACTTTGAACTGTTCCATCCACTCCCACCCGGTTTGGGTGAGCTCGTAGATCCCGTCTTTTTGGGTGAGAAATCCCTTGTCAGTTGCTTCTTTGACCAGTTGGTTGACATTGCCCACGGACAGATCCACTGCGGCTGCGAGTTGACGCTGGGAGGTCATCGTACCTGTGGCTATGGCCCGGCATAGTCTCGCTAGATTGTTCATTGTCCGTACCCGCCTAACCATTGTTCATACATCGTTCAGAAAACTCAATATAATGAGAAAAATGAACGATGTCAAATTAACCGAGCATCACTTTCTCGTCCAACAAGCGGTTATGGGAAAGGTAATATCCTTGTCATCCCGCTGTCGGCGGGATCTCCGGGTCAGGCGGGGGCTGTTTGGCAGGGGCGGATTCCAGTTCGTTGCGAAGGATCGCGGCTTCTTCCGCCAAGCGGCGTACTTTGTCCTCTTGGGCTGAGACTTCTAGAGACAGTTGCAAACAGATCCCGAGGAGCAACAGGATCGCCAAGGTGAACAACAGGTTGGAACCCACCTGGATCCCCACAAGAGAGGCGACCCGGCTGAGCAGATGGGGGAAAGCCACCAGGGCCAGGCAGGCGATTCCCACCAAAGCCCACAGGACGGCGTACTTCTCTTTCAACTTGCGGGAGCGCAGCAAAAGGAAGATGGAGACCAGGATCGCCACGGTGATGACGCAAAAGAAAATGGTGGAACGCATCAGGTGGTCCCTTCCGAACTCGCGGGACGCCGGGTCAATGCGATGCCCAGGGCGACCATGGACCGAAGAAGATAGATGGAAGATTTGAAGGGGTTGTGCGAGGGAACCCCAGCTCGGCGTGTCCTCATGCTCACGGCCACCTGGGTGACGGTGAGCCCAGACCGGATCGCACCCACGAGAGAATCCACGGTGTCACCGAGGTACTCCGCTGGATAGTGACGGCAGTATTGTTCGATGGCACGTCTGTCGGCTGCCCGGAACCCGCTGGTGATGTCTGTCAGTTTCGTGTGGGCGACGCGGGAGACGATGGCAGCCAGCAGGCTCATCGCCCATTTCCGGGGTCCCCTGACGGTGTAATCTCCCTTGTCAGCGAAGCGTG
>JGI24699J35502_11133664_pt1 | contig 13230 bp, 9 predicted proteins | sample TergutMp193P4_FD_35502 | JGI IMG/M metagenome (IMG submission 35502) | reverse complement strand
CCGCCGATCGCCGCATGTACCGTCATCGCGTTTTCGACTGACTTATCGGTCAGGATGTCTTTTGTGGTCAGGCCGCTAGTACGCAGGTCGAGTAAGGCGCGGGCGGATTGCCGCGCGGCCTCCCGCCACACCGGTTCGCCAGATGGCGCCAGCGCGCTATGCGGGAGTGCGAGTCCCAAGGATTCCGCCACAACCTGAGAGGTGGCAGCCGTGCCCAGAAAATGACAGCCACCGCCTGGCGAGGCGCAAGAGCGGCAGCCCAACAAAGCGGCATCCTCCAACGACAAATCCCCATTAGCGAAGCGCGCGCCGATGGTCTGGATGCGCGCCAAATCCTCGCCAATTCGTGGCGGCAGCGTCACCCCGCCCGGCACTAAAATAGTGGGCAGGTCGTGTTGCGATGCCAACGCCATCATCGTCGCCGGAGTGCCCTTATCGCAGGTGGCGATACCCATGACTGCAGCCCGCCGTGGTAACGACCGGATGAGCCGCCGCATCACCATGGCGGCATCGTTGCGATAAGGCAACGAATCGAACATGCCGGGGGTGCCTTGCGAACGGCCATCGCACTGGTCGGAAACGCTGGCGGCGAACGGCAGCCCGCCTAGTTCGGCGATAGTATGGGCGGCCTCGCGGACTAAATCCTCTAACTCAAAGTGCCCAGAATGGAGGCCCAGCGCAATCGGCTCACCGCTGCCATCCCGCACCCCGCCCGCCGTCGAGATAATCATGACCTCCGGCCCTAACATATTGGCCGTTTGCCAGCCCATGCCCGCATTTTGGGTCAGCCCAAACACGTCACCCGACGGCGATTCGGCCAAAAACTTAGGCGTCAGTGGCAGCCGACCCGGCGGGCCTTCAGCATGGGAGCGGACTTGGTAAATGCTTGGGTCTGGTTCCAGCAGGCTTGTTAGTGTGGGTTTGCTATCGGGCGCAGGCATCGGTTAGTATCCCTCCACGGCAGCCATGATTTCGCGGATACGCGTCCGCTGGGCGGCGTCGGCAGGTTGCAGCGGCGGTACGCACGCTTCGGAAGCGACGATGCCGCGCATGACGACGGCGGCCTTTAGGATGGGCACAAACGGCGTGCCCAAACCGTATAAATCCATCAACAAGTCAATCTTTCGTTGGTGCTGAGAAATAGCGGCGGCATCCCCGTTGTTTATTGCCTGCATATATGCGGCGCAGATTTCGGGATAAAGATTTGATAACCCGCCAATCACGCCCGCGCCCCCGGAAGTAACTACCCGCTGTGCCCATTCATCAAAACCGGCGAGAATCTGGAAGTCCGGAAACTCCGGTAATAAATGTGTGGCAAGTGCCCGGGTATGGCCAACTTCGAATACCGTATCTTTATATCCGACGATGTTAGGGTGTTTCTCCAATAGCCTTCTCGTTACCTCAACGCCGATATCATAACCGGTGCGAGCCGGGAAGTTATACAGATAGATCTTTCCTTTGACTGCGGTGGCGACAGCATCGAAAAACGCGAATATCGCATTATCTGTTAACGCGAAGTAATAGGGCGGCACTATCATTACCGCGTCGGCCCCGGCATCAAGCGCGAAGTTGGATAGCGCGATAGTCTCATCCACCCGCAAACACGCGGTCCCGACAATCAACTCGACGCGGCCAGCAATGTGCTGGGCGGCTGCGGTGATGAGTTCGCGCTTTTGCACGTCGGTCAGGGCGAAAAACTCACCCGTCGAGCCGAGTAGCACGATGCCGTCAATGCCGCCGTTAATGAGGTGGTCCCACAGCGCGCGGTTGCCGGGCAGGTCTAGGGTGCCGTCATCGTGCAAAATAGTGAGAACTGGGCAGTAGAACTTGGCGTTGGGCATGTAATTGGGCATGTCATTGGGTATGTCGTTGGGCATGCCGGAACTACCAAACCCGGATGTCAACTGGCCCAGCGGCAAGTCCAGCCAACGGCCCGGCAGGGTATTCGTGGCCTGCCTGCCGCACCACACCCGTCAAGTCAGTAGCCGCCGAAATCAACTCGCCGGTGGGGGTCTCAAACTCGGCATCTACCAGCCGCACGCGGCCCAAGTCGGCGCCCGTAATCACGGGGACAAAAGGCGCCGCGAGGCTAGCGGGCAGGTCGCCAGTCAAATACACCCCGTCACCCTTATCTACCACTTGCAGATGCGCAGGGGCAGTAGCGACCACGGCTTTTGGCTCATCTATTACCGGCATCGCGCCATCGGCATAAGCATTCGACCAAATATACGCGGCCTGAGTTTGGAAATGGAAGCGCTTATGGTCACCAACACCCTCATAACCGCCGACTTTGCCCAAATATTCCGCAAAGGACTTCGGGAATGAGTTATACAATGCGGTGCCGTAGTTCTCTAACTCAAAGTCAAACCCTTCGGGCACATTAGGCATTGCCTTTGGTGCGTTATAAGCCCCACCCGGAGCGCCGATAAACATATTGCCAACATAGCGGTCGTCCCCGGCATAAGTAAAGGCATAGCCAGCGACTTTTGTGGAGTGCGGCAGATGATAAGGGGTTGCGCGGTCAAGTACATTTTGCGTCCGCACTGAACCGAGTACCAAGTTGTTGATAAACGCATTGCCTTGGCTAAATAGCTCAATGGCAATCGGGGAGGCAAACACATTATTATCTACTGTCGCGGGCCCGTGCGATACCTCAATAAATAAGTCCCGCCCATTGTCGTACATCAAATTTCGGGAAACTCGAGTACCTTGGACTTGCCAATCCAGCCAAATGCCCAAAGTGGTTTGGTGTATCCGGTTATGGATGATTTGGGTATCCAACGCGGCGTGGAGTTTTATGCCACCAATCTCGTAACCATAAAACTCCTTTTTGGTCGCAATGCGGTAGATATTGTTATCCTCAATAGTGGAAAACGCGCAACCCAAGTGACCGACAATGCCGTTTTGGCCACAGTCGTATATCTCATTACGCCGCACAATGTGGGAGCCGATATGTTCCTTTGACCAACCATAGTCCACCGCTGTAAAAACAGACTCCAGCTGATACTGATAGCCGGGTTTGTCACCCCGCTCATAACAATAGTTATGGCCGGTGGTAATCTCTTTACCCAAAGACACCCCGGAACACTTGGCATCGTGAATGATATTATCCTCAATAATCCAGCCCTTAGCCCAGTTGGGGCCAATCAAACCCGGCTGGTCAGCCGTGGGCGGGGTCCAAGGCGAGGCAGCCTGTGCCAGCTCAAAGCCGCGCACCGTGATGTAGTCGAGATGGCTGCGGGTGGGGTAAAACACGGCGGGGCGCACGTTCACCTCTACCAACGCTGTGTTCGGGTCGGTGCCGTGGAAGTTCGCCCAGATGGTGGTCTGATGTGGCCCAACTTCGGCGTACCAGACGTAAACCGTGCCATCGGGGTCGAGCAAGGGTAAGTCGTTGCCTGACCAATGATCGTAAGCACTGGTGCGCCGCTCGGGATTTGTGACGGCGTCGCGGTTATAGACCTCATAAAGTGATTTGCCGTTCAAGTACACATCCGCTAAATGCGGCAGCAACTTGGAAGCTGGCGGCACAATCCAGTCACCCTCCACCAGATAACTAAAGGGGTTAAAGTCGCCAAACACGGCGTTATCAAAGTCGGCCCGCCACACATTGCCGCCCTCGTTTACCCAGCCGGTTACAACCTCCGACCCCTTAATGACCACCTTTTCGCCCGGCGCCGCCTCGAAAGTGATGCGCCGTTGGTCGGATAGCCCGCCGCGCACGGGCTTGACCCACTCGCGGTAGGTGCCAGCGTGGACGCGCACGGTGTCGCCGGGGCGGGCGAGTTCGGCGCCCTTTTGGATGGTGCGCAGTGGCGTGGTCTCGGTGCCGGTGGCGTTATCGTCGCCGGTAACGGAAACGTGGAAAATCGTCATTGAAATACCTCAGATTGTGTCTGGTGTCGCCCAAGCTGGGCTATTTGATACGTATAGATTGCCATCTCGAAGCCGTCGAATTCCGTCCCCGGCGGAAGCGCGCCCCCTCTGCTGGCGTGGAAAATGCTATTGCATGGCTTACCCATGATGGCGGCTAACGTTGTGGTTTATCACGGCTTGCAGCAATTCCGTAAACGGTTCAACCGGCATATCGTACGGAACGCGTAAGCTGCCTCTGCCCGCAGAAATTCCGTAAGGTTCGTATTTCGCGATGATGGCATCATCAAGGCCTTGGGTGCCATAAATGCCGAGCCAGCCTTTATTAGCCATTAATAGGAATAACTGTTGATTGGCATTAGGTGCCTTGGCCGAAGGCGAGAACCCGGCAGCATTTGGCGGGTAGAAGCCCGGCATTGCATAACTCACCCGTTCTTGGACGTGAGGATAAAGGCGATGGACGATATCACGGGTTAGCTTCATTCGCGCGAGTTTATCCGGCGCTAGGGCGGGGTCGTTGAAATAGTCATCAAAAGGTTTGGCTTTATCCATAAAATATCCTTGCCGTTGGCGTTTTCTGGAAAAATAATATGTAGCTATTGCGAACGATAAGCTCGCAAGGTATCGGTTACCTTAAATCCTAAGGCTAAATAAAAAGGAATGGCGGCTTGGTGGGTTTCCGCTGCTGTTGGGGATTCAGGTGGCAGATCTACGGTTAGCCGAATCCGGCCATCGGCACTCGCGGCCCGGGCGGTTGCCAGTAGTGCGCGGCCAACCCCGGTCCGGCGGGCATCCGCGCTGACCGCCACAAAGTCTATGTATACCGACTCTCCGTCATTGCGCTCTTGTTCTCCGCCACCGCAGGCTTGTTCTCCGCCACCGCAGGCTTGTTCTCCGTCATTGCGGCCTTGCTCTCCGTCACCGCAGGCTAGTTCTCCGTCACCGCAGGTTTGTTCTCCGTCATTGCGGCCTTGCTCTCCGTCATTGCGGCCTTGCTCTCCGTCATTGCGGGCTTGACCCGCAATCTCACCAGAAATCGGCTGGTGCTGGTACGTCAGATACCCGACAACAAGGCCGTCGCGCTCGGCAACCAATGTGCGGTAATCCTCGTCCGGGTCAAGTAACTGGCTGGCACTGGCGTAGGTGCCCGGAAAATCGGCATCATGCAATGCCGATATCGTTGGCAAGTCGTGCGGAATCGCCTCACGAATTAATAGGGCTGGGGCGGGCGGATAGTCCCACGGTGGCGTTTCGGTTTCAAGTTCCAGCGCACAACTCAAACCGGCGTCCACCCAGTTGGCGTTTTTGGCGAGCCTAGCCAGCCGTTGGTTCTCCACACTCGCGAACATCTCATGGTCAGTAACGTCTGCCGGTGTTTGCTCGATGACGGCATGTAACAGATTGAGCGCGGCCTCATCGCCAGCGGTCGCATCGTTAGCAAACACATCGTCAGCAATCCAAGGGCCATAAACCCATGACCGGCCTAACTCAGCATCCCATTCAACCGTGGCCACGCCGCAGATACGACCATCACCGGCTACCGCAACTCGCAGAGTTTCGCTCAACGGCTGATCCAGCTCCGCCAAATCAGCGGCGATTTCCGCAGCGTCGGTGCCCAGATAGGCGCAGGCGGTTGTGGGGGATTGCTGCTGGGCGGCGATGAACGCGAGCACATCTGATAGGTCGGATTTCGCGGCCATGATCTGCATCCCCCCAGCGTAGCGAACAATTCTGAGTAGAGGGGAGAGCCACGGCTGGCGCATTTTGCAACATGCCGGTTCGCTTTTTGGCGCTCGCTGCGGGTACCTGTCCGGGCCGTGTGGCAACCTAGCAAAGTAGGCAGCGCACGGGCAGCCTAGCGGCATTTGCAAGCCGAATGTTCAAGCGCATTTCTGGGTAAGATATGCGGGCAGACATTACCGGCGGATCGAAAGAGGGAGCCATCATGCCACGTCGGGTACTTGTGGTGACGCATCCGGGCAATCCGGTTGCGATGGCCGCGTTGACAGACTTAAAGCGTGAGTTAGAGGGGCACGGGTTCGTAGTTACGGTCGACCGCGCCCCTTCAGATGCGCCGATGGCTTTTGGCGATGCGTCCGAGGCAGCGCTCAACCTCGAGGCAGTGCAGGCGTATGAGATTGTGGTGGTTTTGGGGGGTGACGGCACCATTTTGCGGGCGGCTGAACTCACCCACGGCACTGAGATACCGATTCTGGGCATCAACTTGGGGCACGTTGGGTTCTTGGCGGAAGCCGAACGCGAGGACATCAGCTATGCCGTAAAACGGCTAGCAGCTAGGGATTTTACCGTAGAGGAACGTACGGTTGCGGCGGTTACGGTAGAGCGGCCAGACGATTCGGAGCCGCTAGTTGGCTGGGCGCTAAATGAGGCCACTATCGAAAAAGCCAGTTTACAGCGCATGATCGAGGTGGGCATTGAGGTTGACCGGCGGCCCTTATCTAGTTTCGGGTGCGACGGCATCATCGTTTCGACTGCCACTGGCTCAACGGCGCATGCCTTTTCGGCGGGTGGGCCGGTGATGTGGCCTGATGTGGCCGGGGTGCTGTTAGTGCCATTGGCTGCGCATGCGTTGTTTGCAAGGCCATTGGTTATTGGCCCGACTTCGGAGTTTCGGATCACGTTGTTGCGCCGCTCACCCATTCCGGCAGTATTGGCTTGTGATGGGCGGCGTTCCGTGGATCTGCCGCTTGGCAGTGTGGTGACGGTACGGCTGGGCGACCATCCGCTTAAGTTTGCGCGGCTCAATCCGGCGCCGTTCACGGATCGGCTGGTGTCTAAGTTGTCGCTTCCGATTAAGGGTTGGCGGGAAACTGCTGAACCTGCGGCTGGCACGCCATCCGTCGCAGCCCCTAGCTCTGGTGGGTTAGTAAACAATGCCCGTAAGGATGGCGTGACAGGGGAAAGCTCGTCCTAACATGCTAATAGAGCTAGATATCCAGAATCTGGGGGTGATAGCCAACGCGCACCTGCCATTCTCGTCCGGGTTCACGGTTTTAACGGGGGAGACCGGCGCCGGCAAGACAATGGTACTAAACGCGCTCAGTCTGCTCATGGGGCGCAGAGCCGACCCAAACCTTATCCGGCAGGGCTGCGAGCAACTGGCCATTGAAGGCCGATGGGACACTACTGATTGGCCAGACGTCTCAGTGCGGGTGCGGGAAATTGGTGGGGATATTGACGATGATGGCACCGTAATTGCTACTCGGCTGGTCACTCCGGCGCGTTCCAAAGCGCTACTGGGTGGGCGAGCGGTGCCACAGGGCACAATGGCGGAATTCACCCACAGCCTGATCACCGTGCATGGGCAGTCCGACCAAATCCGGCTCCGCACTCCGAGCCGCCAACGTGCCGCGCTAGACGATTATGGCAGCGCCGCGTTCCCACGCGGCCAGTATTCAGATGTTATTGCCAAGTACCGAGAATTATGGGAGCACCAAGGTCGGCTCCAAGCTCGGTTCGACACGCTCACTAACGCCGCCGCCGAACGGGCGCGGGAAGCGGAGTTACTTAAGCTGTCCTTAACGGATGTTGAGCGGGTACAGCCGCAGGTGGGGGAACATGCAGATTTGACGGCGCAAGTGGCACGCCTAGCTAACGTTGAATCCTTGCGGTTGGCCGTCGGGAGTGCCTACCAAGCTTTAACTGATTCCGAAGGTGAGGCCGGTACTGCCATCACCCTGATCGAAGCAGCACGCCGTAGTTTGGCCCAAGCTGCAGGTGATGACGCCAGTTTGATTCCGCTGGCGGAACGTGCCGCCGAAGCCGGATATCTAGTGGGTGATCTCGGCTCCGATCTAGCTGGCTATCTGGACAATCTTGATGCCGATCCTGAGCAATTGGAAGCCCTGCAAACTCGTTTAGGTGAACTCAATGGGCTAGCCCGCCGCTTAGCCATGCCACCTGCGGACGTAACAACGTGGGCAGATGCAGCCGCGCTCCGCTTACTGGAACTCGACAACGATAATAGCGCTATTGGCCAGTTAAGTGATCAACTCGCCGCCACCCAAGGCGCGCTTGCGCAGGCCGCTGTTGAGTTAACAGGCGCTCGCACTACCGCTGCCGGTGGCCTCGCTCGGGCGGCAACCTCGGAGCTTATCGGTTTGGGGATGAAAGATGCGGCGCTCCAAATAACTATTGCCACGGGGGAGTTGGGGCCCACTGGGGGCGACCTCGTAGAGTTTTTGCTGGTTCCGCATCGCGGGGCGCCGCCTACGCCTGTTGCCAAGGGGGCTTCGGGTGGGGAGCTAAGCCGCGTCATGCTCGCTCTTGAACTCACCCTCGCCACTGCTGCCCACGCCTCGGCGCTTGCGGCGGACGGATCGGCCGGTCTCGAAACCGCCACCGAAACCGACTCGCTCAGTCCGGTGGTTGAGGCGGGCGGATCGCCCGGTCTTGAAACCACCACCATCACCCTGCCGCTCCCTACGTTCGTCTTTGACGAAATCGACGCCGGAGTCGGCGGCAAAGCCGCGTTAGAAGTCGGACGGCGGCTCGCACAGTTGGCCGAGCTAACCCAAGTCATCGTGGTCACCCACTTGCCGCAAGTGGCGGCGTTCGCGGATCAGCACCTCGTGGTGCAAAAGACGGCGGGCGAAACCGAAGTGACGGTAGTGTCGGGCGCTAGCCGGGAACGCGAAATCGCCCGGATGCTAGCGGGCACAGACACCAGCGCCACCGCGATTTCCCACGCGCAAGAGTTACTCGCTTCGGCGCGATCCAGCTAAAGCGGCAGCCATTCGTTCCAAAGCTTGAGCCAAAATCGGACGCGGCGTGGCAAGGTTGAGGCGCACAAATCCCTGCCCAGCCAAACCACATTCGCGCCCATCGGTCACCGCCAACCCGGCGCGGTCGAGTAAAAACCGTGCTGAGCTCTCGCGGTCTACCGCACCACCACTTGATTTGCCCGAGTCTTGCCTCGGATTTCCCGTGCCAGTAAAAGGCTCATAAGCTCGCAGATCCAGCCAAGCTAAATAAGTACCCTCCGGCGGAAAGAAGCCAAGTGAAGGCAACTGAGCGGCCAAATACTCAACCATAAACTGCCGGTTGTCCGCCAAATACGCCAAAACCTCGTCCAGCCAAAGCTCCCCAAAATCATAGGCCGCGATACTAGCGATAACACCCAAGGTCGCCACCATGTGCTCTACCCAGCCGCCCCGCTGCCGCCAGACCGCTAAATCATCCGCATTAGTAAGAATCAACTGCGCAGCTTTCAAGCCAGCCAAGTTCCAAGCCTTCGACGCGGACACAGCGGTAATAGTATGAGCCGAAGTTTCAGCGCTTAATGACGCATAAGGGATGTGCTTATACCCGCGATAAACTAACGGCGCATGGATTTCATCCGCTAGAACCCGTCCGTCATACTTAATCACTAACACGGCGAGCTCAACTAACTCGTCGCGCGTTAAAACTCGGCCCGTTGGGTTATGCGGGTTTACCAGCATTAACCACTGTGCTCCAGCTTGGAACGCCGCCTCGATACCCGCCAAATCATTACGAAACCGTCCATCAGCATCGCGCACCATCGGCACTTGAATAACACGTTTTCCTAAATCGTGAAATAGCGGTAAGAATGGCATATAGGCCGGAGTGGGCAAGATGATAGGAGCATCATCAAGCATAAAGAGCCGTACTACCGCCTCAACGCCAGCTAATACGTCAGGAATATGCTGAACTTGTTGCGGCGCGACCGTCCAACCATATCGCCGCTGCGCAAACTCCACAAAGGCCCGGCGGAATTCAAGTTTAAGATGTTCGAGCAAATACCCATATTGAAAGTTCGTGACCGCCGCAACCAGCGCCGCAGTGACGGCAGGGGCAGTACCGAAGTCCATCTCTGCAACAAAAGCCCCAATGACGGGGCGTTCCGCTGTCTCAGGTAAGGCGCCGGGTGGCAGGCCGGGCGCAACGATTGAGTAGTCCAGCCACTTCATTGAACCACGGGCGCGCAAATCGGCCACCGTGATCGCGTCAAAGTCAGCGGGCGCCGCCCGGTCACCGCTTGGTAAACTGCACTCAATCACCCTACCATCCTACCTTGATACCCACGGACGCTACTTCAGCGCGCGCCTACGCAAAAGGACGGTGTTGGGCGAGGTAGAATAAAGACCCGTGGTAGATTCCAGCAACCGCGTCCTTGATCGCAGCGCCGGCCGTACTGGCAGTCCGATAACTAGGCATATCTTTGTGACGGGCGGCGTCGTGTCGTCCCTCGGTAAAGGCCTCACCGCATCGTCGCTCGGTCGCTTACTAGTGGCGCGGGGCCTAAAGGTCACGATGCAAAAGCTTGACCCTTACTTGAATGTTGACCCGGGTACGATGAACCCGTTCCAGCACGGTGAGGTGTTCGTTACCGATGATGGCGCTGAAACTGACTTGGATATCGGCCATTATGAACGCTTCTTGGATATCGAATTACCGGCGTCCTCAAATGTGACTACCGGCCAGATTTACCAAAACGTTATTGCCCAAGAACGCCGTGGTGAGTTTCTAGGCGATACCGTCCAAGTTATTCCGCATATTACCGACGCCATTAAAGCGCGGATGCGCGACCAGGCTGGCCCCGATGTTGACGTGATTATCACCGAAATCGGCGGGACAGTTGGCGATATCGAATCATTGCCTTTCTTAGAAGCGGCTCGGCAAGTTAGGCACGAAATTGGCCGCGACCATTGCTTCTTCTTGCATGTTTCACTAGTACCTTTCATTAAGCCTGCTGGTGAGATGAAAACTAAGCCGACGCAGCACTCAGTCGCCGCGTTACGGAATATCGGTATCCAACCTGACGCTATTGTTTTAAGGGCAGATAGGCCGGTACCGGAAAGCATTAAACGCAAGATCGCGCTTTTCTGTGATGTCGATAATGAGGCAGTGGTGGCTGCCGTGGATGCGCCCAGTATTTATGACATTCCCAAAGTGCTGCATGCTGAGGGCTTAGACGCTTATGTGGTGCGGCGCCTTGATTTACCATTCCATGATGTCGATTGGGCTGGGTGGGATAAAGTCTTGGCGGCCATTCATCAGCCGGAACACCGCGTTACCGTGGCGTTAGTCGGAAAATATCTCGAACTACCCGACGCCTATTTATCGGTGACCGAAGCGCTACGGGCTGGGGGCGTAGCCCACGATACCGCCGTTGAAATCAGGTGGGTGCCCGCCGATGCCTGCGCCACCCCGGCCAGCGCGGAAAAGGCGTTGAAGGGCGTGGACGCTGTGGTTATCCCCGGCGGCTTTGGCATCCGAGGCATTGACGGCAAAGTGGGGGCGCTGAAGTGGGCGCGCGAAAACAAAGTGCCCACGTTAGGGCTGTGCCTCGGCCTGCAATCCATGGTTATCGAATATGCCCGCAACGTTTTGGGTTGGGCAGATGCATCATCCACCGAGTTCAACCCCGATACCCCCCATCCAGTCATCGCCACAATGGCCGAGCAAATTGGCATCGTAGCTGGTGAGGGCGATATGGGCGGCACGATGCGGCTAGGCGCTTATGATGCGATACTGGAACCCGGCAGCGTTGTTTCGGACACTTACCGGGCCATTTACCCGAACCTCACGGAACCCGTTACCGTCAGTGAACGCCATCGGCATCGATATGAGGTCAACAACGTCTATCGCGATGACCTGACGGAAGCGGGATTAGTCTTTTCCGGCACCTCACCCGATGGCGAGTTGGTGGAGTTTGTCGAACTGCCGCGCGAGGTTCACCCCTACTATGTGGCCACCCAAGCCCATCCGGAGTTCAAATCCCGCCCCACGCATCCGCACCCGCTATTCGCCGGCCTAATCGGAGCAGCCCTCAAAACCCGTGAGTAACCAGCAATAGGGGTGCAGCCCGAGAAGGGTGCTATTGCCAGAGGGCGAGGTCTTGCATCACAGACTTGAGAGTGTCGGCGCGGTCGGTAAAGATACCGTCCACCCCCAAATCCTCTAGCAAGTGATACATCTCGGCGCGCGTATTAACCGTCCAAACATCAACGTATTTGCCGATGGCATGGGCGATACGCAAAGTCTGCTTATCCACCACACCAATCCCCACCGGCCCAATGGCTTGTGATAACGGCACCTGAATAGCAGTAACATCACCCAAAGCCGCTTTAGCGAGCCGTCGGGAACCCAATCGCGCTGCCGCCAAAAAGGCAGTAATTTCGGCGGTGGAAGCCCCGGTGGCTACCGGCTTAGATAAACGCTTTACAGTTTCGCGGCGGCGGGTAGCCGAAAACGAGGTGACTAACACTCGGTCATGGGCACCGGTCTTTTCGATCGCAGCAGCGGTCGGCTCAATCCCAGAATCGGCCTTTACATCAAGATTGAACTTGACATCGCGCCAAGTATTCAGTAACTCCACTAAAGTCGGAATCGGCTCGACGCCCCCAATATAGAACTGCGAAACCTCTTTCCACGGCATTGAGGCGACATCGCCTTGACCGTCGGTAGTGCGATCCAACGAAGCATCGTGCAACGCAATAGCCACCCCGTCGGAAGTGCCATGCACATCGGTCTCTAAATAGCGATAACCCAAGTCAACAGCCGCCGCAAAAGCTGCCATCGAGTTCTCTAAATGGGGGCCCGGCAAAGAAGGATCCCAAAAGCCGCGATGGGCTAAGGCAATGGGTTTTCCGCTACCGGGGGGATTGTCGAAATACATTTATCTAACCAATCAATTAATTCAGTAAAATACTTAAGCCGAGGTTCATCGGCAGATAACGTTAAATCGTGTACCGCACCGGGAATCTGTAACACAGTAACATTAGCACCCAGTTTATCGGCCCGTGAGGTAATAGCCGAAACGTCCAAAACGGTATCGGTGGAATCCAATAAGTCTGAGTCATGGGACGATGACGACGCTGCCGAAGCCGCTAACAGCACGGCACCCTGAATGTCCAATCCGCGATCCACGCGCCCCTGCCCGGCTCGCACTGCACGTAGCCAGCCGAGCCGAATCGGCACCCCGTCGGGATTTTTCAGCGCGGCATCAAACGACCAGCGGCCACCATTACTGACGTGCATGGCCGTGGTGTACGCCGAGGGGCTGGCCGATAGCGCCGTAGTCGGTCGCAGCCGCCCCGCTGGAGCCGCCGCCCAAGCACCCGCCCGCTTAAAGAACGTGCCCGGCACCTCAAAAAACGGCGCATCCAGCACTAACGCCTCGGGCGGGGCTTTGACGCCAGTTTCATTGCGGTAGGCATGGGCCCAAAGCGCTGCAATCAGCCCGCCCGTGGAGTGTGCGTGCACAACTAACGGCAGGTCAGGGTGGGCAGTGCGCACCGCTTGGGCCGCTGCCGCCAAATCGCCAGCAGGTTGATGCAGGTCAGTGGTGAAATGCGCGATTCCGCCTTCCTT
>JGI24699J35502_11133666_pt1 | contig 13276 bp, 14 predicted proteins | sample TergutMp193P4_FD_35502 | JGI IMG/M metagenome (IMG submission 35502) | reverse complement strand
CCGTGCTCCCGCTGCGTATTTCGCGAGCCGCCGCCGCCCGAGGCTGTCCCGACGTGCCGGCAGGCGGGCGTTATCGGCGCGATTGGCGGCGTCATCGGCTCGCTGCAGGCAATGGAAACGGTCAAGTACATCATCGGCAAGGGCGACCTGTTAACGGGTTTTTTACTCACCTATGACGCGCTCAAAATGGATTTCCGCAAAATAAAATTGCCGCAGGTACGAAATTGCGCCGTGTGCGGCGAGCATCCCACCATTTTTGAACCCTTTGATTACGAACAGGCGGCGTGCGATCTATGACGATCCGGCTCAAACATTCAGATTTTGAGGCTATCGTCGCCCATGCCCGCGCCTGCCTGCCCAACGAAGCGTGCGGATTAATCGCCGGAAATAGTGTTAATGATATTAAAACAATTGAAAAAGTGTATTTGTTATCCAACCCCGACAACAACCCGGAGCATTTCTCTATCGACCCCAAAGAACAGCTTGCGGCAGTTAAGGATATGCGCGCCAACGGCATCGTCCCGCTCGGCAACTTTCATTCCCACCCGGCCACACCGGCAAGGCCATCTGAGGAGGATATACGGCTGTCCTACGACCCCAAAGCGAGCTACCTCATTTTATCGCTGGCTGAAGAAACGCCGGTGTTAAAAGCGTTTGGCGTAATTAACGGCGAAGTTACGGCGCAGCCGCTGGAGTTTATTTGAAACTGGCGATGACCGGGCTTGATTACCGGCGCTCAAGCCTCGACATACGGGAAAAGTTTGCGCTCACTACCGAAAAGACAAAGCGGTTACTCGCTGATTTTAGGGGAAACGGTATCTCAGGGTGCGTAATGGTCTGTACCTGCAACCGGACGGAATTGTACGCTTCAATCTCAACTCCCGCACAACGCGATTTTTCGCTCTCATCAAAACTGTGTAACGCCCTCGGCGTGGATTTTTCAGAATACCAGCCTTACCTGACCGAAAGAACCGGAGAGGCCGTCATGGAGCATCTCTGCCGCGTCGCCTCGGGTCTTGACTCGCAGATTACCGGCGACGATCAGGTCATCACGCAGGTACGCGAGGCGTTGGAATTATCGCGCGGGCAAAAATGCACGGACAGCTACATTGAGGCCATGTTCAACATGGCGATCCACGCGGCAAAAGCGATAAAGACCAATGTCCTCTCCGGCGCGCTGGGGGCAAGTTCCGTGCCGGAAAAAACCGTAGAAGAATTAAGTAAAAAGGCGGAGATCGCGGGCAAAAACGCGCTTGTTATCGGCAGCGGAACAATAGGGCGGCACGTTGCGGGGCTATTGATCCGGGAAAACGCGCGCGTAACCATTACGCTGCGCTCGCATCAGCGCCATAATGATACAAAAGGCAGCGCCATTCCCCCTAGCGCGCATACGATAAGCTATGATGAACGGTATCAGGCAGTTGAAAACGCCGATATAGTCGTCAGCGCGACCACAAGCCCCCATCTGACCTTATCGTATGCTGAAATGAGCGTTCTTAAAAGATTGCCCGCTCTTATGGTCGATTTAGCTGTTCCCCGGGATATAGAGCCCTCCATAAAAAACCTGCCCGGCGTTACGCTGCTGACCATCGACGATATATCCGGCGAAACGCGCCGCTTTCCGCCGCAAAGCGTTTCAATAATAGAGGGTATTATCGCGGAACATAAAGACAGGTATAGCCGGTGGGTTGATTTTAAGGAAAAAATGGGGTAAAATCCCGGCATGGAGATAACTATGAGGAACGAGAAACTGGCTTGGGGGATTGCGTTGTTGTTGGCGTTTGCCCTGGCGGGGTGCGCCCAGAAGTACGATGACGAGAGGGATTTTGAGACTGCTCTGATTGAAGGCGGCGAAGCGGTAAAAATAACCGGCTACGCGGGGGAAAAACAGGAAATCCGTATCCCTCCCAAGATAGGAAAAGCGCCCGTTACGGCGATAGGAGCACAGGCGTTTTCTGAAAAGCAGCTTACGAGCGCGGCCATACCTCATGGCGTGCTGGTTATTGAAGCCGGGGCATTTGAGAAAAATCAACTGACCGGTATGGTTATTCCCGACAGCGTAAAGACTATTGAGGCTGGGGCATTTGCGGAAAATCAACTGACCGGTGTGAATATCGGCAAAGGCGTGCTGGTTATTGAAGCCGGGGCATTTGAGAAAAATCAACTGACCGGTGTGGTTATTCCCGACAGCGTGACGGTTATTGAGAATAACGCGTTTGCGGATAATCAACTGACCAACGCTGTTATTGGCAATAACGTGGTTGATATTATGGAGAGGGCGTTTATCAATAACCAACTGACCAGCGTTGCTTTGGGCAGAAGCGTAACGAACATCGGGGCAGAAGCGTTCTTTAATAATCAACTGACCGACGTTACCATTCCCCAAAGCGTGACGAGTATTGAGAGCAGGGCGTTTGAGAGAAACCAGTTGGCTAGCGTTACTATTCCCGATAGCGTGACGACGATTAGGGCGAGGGCGTTTGCGGGCAATCAGTTGACCAAGGTTACTATCGGCAATAAAGTGGCGAGTATTGGGGATGACGCGTTCAGCAATAATAAAATAACCGCCTTGGTAATTCCCCATAGCGTAGTTTATATTGGAGAAAACGCGTTTGGTCATAACCAACTGACCGCTCTTACTATTGGCAACGGCGTGAATAACATCAGGTATGCGGCGTTTGCCCATAATAAACTGACAAGCGTTACTATTGGCAATAGCGTCGCTGATATTGGAGAAGAGGCGTTTGTCGAAAACCAACTGACCGAAGTGGTGATTCCCGACAGTGTGACGACTATTGGGGACTACGCGTTCAGTAATAATCAGATAACCACCGTTACTATTGGTAGTGGCGTCAATGCCATCAAGTACGCGGCGTTTGCCGGCAACCAATTGACCAGTATAACCATAGGCGCCGGTGTTGCGGTGTGGACATCGGCTATTGATAACGGGTTTGCCAATTTTTACATCGCGCAGGGAAGCACAGCGGGAACTTACACTCTCAACGGCGGCCAGTGGAGCCTTGAGTAAAACAACAGAACCGCAGGCGTTTTTCCCGCTGTTTGTTAACCTGAGCGGCAGGAAGGCGCTTGTCGCGGGCGGCGGAAAGGTAGCCGAACGGCGCATAAAGGCGCTGATTGATTTTAACGCGGACATTACCGTTATATCGCCTGACGTAAGCGGCTGCATTGCAAACGCCGCCGCGCTGGGGGCGATACGTTTGCTTAAACGAAAGTACCACGATAATGATATAGCCGCCCTGACGCCGTTTCTGGTTATCGCGGCGACAAGCGACCGGGAAGTTAATCGGCAGATAGCGATAGAAGCCAAATCTCTCGATATTTTAGTGTCCGTCGCCGATTGCCGCGCAGAGTGTACCTGCTTTTTTCCGGCGATTGCGGATAACGGCGCATATATCGCGGGTCTGGTGTCAAAAGACGGCAATCACGCGGGCGTTAAACAGATGGCGGAAAAGATAAGGGAAACGCTTTCATGCTGAGAACGATAAAAATAGGAAGCCGTGACAGCGCGTTAGCTGTTATTCAGGCAAAAATTGTTGTTAATGCTATTAAAGAAAAAAATCCAGCGCTTAATTTTGAGATAATAACGATAAAAACAACGGGAGACAAGATACTTGACCAAAGCCCGGACGCCGTTGGCGGCAAAGGATTATTTGTAAAGGAGCTTGAGAGCGCACTCATGGACGGCAGTATCGACATCGCCGTTCACAGCTACAAAGATATGCCCTGGCAGGAAACAGAAAAGCTGCCGGTAGTAGCGTTATCCGCAAGGGAAGCGCCCTTTGACGCGCTGGTTTTGCCGCAGGGCGTTGACAAAATAGACAACTCAAAGCCCGTGGGCTGTTCAAGCCAGAGGCGGATGATCCAGTTTGCACAATTGTACGACGGTATCAGGATAAGTCCGGTACGCGGCAACGTGCCGACCCGCCTGGCAAAATTGGACAACGGCGAATATTCCGCGTTAATACTCGCGCAGGCCGGCCTGAACCGCCTGTCTTTAGCGCATAGAATCTCCCGCGTCTTTACCGTTGACGAGATGATACCGTCCGCTTCGCAGGGCATTCTGGCGGTTCAGGGAAGGGCGGGCGAAAATTACGGCTACCTTGCCGGCTTTCATAACCGCGAATCTGAAATTGTATCAAAAGCGGAACGGCAATTCCTCAAAACACTGGGAGGCGGCTGTACCGCTCCGGTCGCCGTTTACGCGCAGTTACATGATAACGAACTGTTACTAACCGGTATGTATGTTGATGACAGCGGCACTATAGAAACGGGAAAACTCAGCGGCGATATTGACAAACCCGAACGGTTAGGTGAAACGCTTGCCCTGCGCTTGAAAGAGAGGGCAAGGTGAGCGTCGCGCTGGTCGGAGCCGGTCTGGGCGGCAAGGGGCTTTTGACTCTGAGGGGGGCGGATTTGCTGCAAACTGCCGATGTCGTGCTGTATGACCGCATGGTCGGCGCGGATATCCTTGCCATGATACCCGCGCAGGCGGAAAAAATCGATGTAGGCAAACACGCGGGGAATCATCCCGTGCCGCAGGAGGAGATCAACCGCCTGCTGCTGGAAAAAGCGCGGCAGGGGCTTAACGTAGTCAGGCTTAAAGGCGGCGACCCCTTTGTCTTTGGGCGCGGCGGCGAAGAGATGGAATTGTTAGCTGAAAACGGTATTCCCTTTGAAGTCGTGCCCGGCGTCAGCTCCGCCATAGCGGGCCCGGCGTATGCCGGAATACCCGTAACTCACCGCGACTGCGCTTCCTCAGTGCACATCGTCACCGCGCACGCCCGCGACAACGAACCGCTTAACATCAATTATAACGCGCTGGTGGGCGCGGGCGGCACGCTGGTGTTTATGATGGGCGTCTCGGCAATCGACGCTATCTGCGGCGGCTGTATTGCCGCCGGTATGGACGCTGATATGTCCGCCGCTATTATAGAAAACGCCGCCACCAACGCGCAGCGCACGTTTTTGGGAACGGTGAGCGCTCTGCCCGCGATAGCCCGCGCGAACAATGTCGAGTCCCCGGCAGTCGTCATTATCGGTAAAGTATGCGGCTTTTCCGGGCGTTATGACTGGTTCAGCAAAAGACCTCTGCACGGCAAACGCGTTATAATCGCGCGGGGCAGGGATGGAGCTTCCAGGTTATCTGACAGACTGCGGGAGATGGGCTGTCAGGTGACAGAAATACCGTGCTTAAAAATTGTCCCGCTTACCGGTCCCGGCTGTATGCTGGAAAAAAAAATCGCTGACTTGCAGGCATATACCTGGCTTGTTTTTACCAGCGTCGTTGGCGTTAGTATTTTTTTTGATTATATGGTAGAAAAGGAAATTGACATCAGGACGTTACACCATCTGAAAATAGCCTGTGTGGGGATTGAAACTGAGCGGGAAATCAATAAACACGGCATTAAGGCGGATTATTGCCCCGCCGAGTACAACGGCGCGGCTTTAGCGCGCGGTTTGGTTGATCTTCTCAAAAACCGCAGCGGCGAAAAATTATGTATCGCCCGCGCAAAAGACGCGTCCGCAGGTGCGGGCGCCGATTTAACGCGCGTACTGGCGGAAGCGGGCATTGCCTTTGACGATGTGCCGGTTTACGAAAAAATTAAAAATAAAGATGAAGTGAGTAAAATTGTTAATACTATTAGTGAAAATAATATTATAGCTTTTACCAGTTCGTCAGCCGTTGAGGCCGTTGCCGAAGCCGCCGCGTATATAGACTTTAGTACAATAAAGGCGCTATGTATCGGAGAGAAAACGGCATTCGCGGCGAGGTCGCGCGGCATGGAAGTCTCTGTCGCGGCGGAGGCCACGATAGAGAGTATGATTGCCCGCATAGAGGAGAACTTATGAAAATTCGCAAAGCGGTACTGTCTGATCTTCCGTATTTATACGAGATATGCCTTAAAACCGGAGATGAAAGCAAAGACGCCACCGCTCTTTTTTCCGATCCGTATACCATAGGCCACTATTACATTGCGCCCTATCTTGTCTGCCCGGAGGGAATTTGTTTTATTGTTGAACATGAATATCGCCCTCAGGGTTATATCGCGGCGGTTTCCGATACGCTCAGTTTCAAGCGGTGGATGGAAGAACAATGGCTGCCGCCGCTGAGAGAGCGTTACCCTCTGCCGTTTCCGCCGTCACACTCAGATTTGGAAGAAGCGATTATCGCTCTTTTTCATAAAAAACAATTTCCCCTGGATACAACAGCGCAGCCCTGGCTGGTCGATTATCCGGCGCATCTTCACATTGATCTGCTCCCCGGCATTCAGGGAAAAGGCATGGGGCGCGCGTTAATGGAAAAACTTTTCGCCGAACTTGCGCAAAAAGGAACGCCCGGCTTACACCTGGGCGTTGGATCATCGAACGCCAACGCGGTCGCTTTTTATAAAAAAACGGGCTTTACGGTATTACAGGAATGGGGATGGGGGTATACCATGGGGAAGAAAATATTATGATACGCACCAGACGGCTGCGCGGCAGTGAGCGGTTACGGCGTATGACGCGGGAGACAAGGCTTTCAGCCGACGCGCTTATCTACCCGCTATTTGTCAGGGAGGGCAGGGGGATTGAGGAAGATCTGCCCGCTCTTCCCGGACAAATACGTTACAGTCCCGACACGGTAGTAAAAAGTATTGAGGCGGCGGTAAATGCGGGTGTGCGTTCAATACTGATCTTTGGCATACCGAAAACCAAAGATGAATACGGCGCGGGCGCTTATGCCGAAGACGGCGTTGTGCAGCAGGCGCTGATAAACGCAAAGAAGGCGTTGGGGAATGATGTGTTATTCGTCACGGACGTTTGTTTGTGCGAGTATACGTCGCACGGACACTGCGGACTTGTTCATGATAATAAGATTGACAATGACGCTACTCTGCCGCTGTTGGCGCGGACAGCTCTTTCCCATGTCCGCGCGGGCGCTGATGTGATCGCGCCTTCGGGAATGATGGACGGAACGGTCGCCGCGTTAAGGGCGGCGCTTGACGCGGATGGTTTTGAAAATATCCCCATTATGAGTTACGCCGCGAAATACGCGTCCGCTTTTTACGGCCCGTTCCGTGAAGCCGCCGGCTGCGCCCCCCAGTTTGGAGACCGTAAAACGTATCAGATGGATTTTCACAACGGCAGGGAGGCGTTACAACGAATCGAGATCGATATTAAGGAAGGGGCGGACATTGTTATGGTAAAGCCCGCCCTTCCATGCCTCGACATTATTTCCCGGGCGGCGCGGATGATAAAAACGCCCTTGGCCGCGTACAGCGTCAGCGGCGAATACGCCATGATCAAGTCTACCGGCGATTATAATATAATGTGTGAGAGCGCGGTCGCCGTTTTTCGCGCGGGGGCGGATATACTAATAACGTATTTCGCCAAAGAACTGGCGCAGGCAATTAAAAAAGGAGATATTGGGTGACCGAGACATCAAAGGCATTGTTTGAAAGGGCAATAAATGTTATGCCCGGAGGGGTCAACAGCCCGGTGCGCGCGTTCAAGGCGGTAGGCGGGACTCCTCTGTTTATTGATCGGGCGGAAGGTTCGAAGATTTATGATGTAGACGGCAACGGTTACATTGATTATGTCTGTTCATGGGGGCCGATGATCCTCGGGCATAATAGCCCCGCAATTCGCGCGGCGGTAACAAACGCCGCGCAAAAGGGCATGAGCTACGGCGCGCCCACGGAAGCGGAAGTTAAACTGGCGGAAAAAATTATCGCTTTTGCGCCTAACGTTGAAATGGCGCGCATGGTAAACTCCGGAACCGAGGCGGTAATGAGCGTCTTGCGTCTCGCCCGCGCGTACACGGGGCGGCAAAAGGTCGTTAAATTCGCCGGCTGTTACCACGGGCACGCGGATAGTATGCTCGTGAAAGCGGGCTCCGGCGCACTGACAACCGGCGAGCCGGACAGTCCCGGAGTAGCAAGCGCCGTCGCCTCCGATACGCTCATCGCCGCGTATAACGATTTAACTACAGTCGAAGCACTGTTGAAAAAGAACGATACCGCCTGCGTCATCGTTGAGCCGGTTGCCGCCAATATGGGCGTAGTCCTGCCGAAAGAAGGTTTTTTAAGCGGGCTGCGGCAGTTATGCGACACCTACGGCGCGTTGTTGATCTTTGACGAAGTAATTACCGGCTTTCGTTTATGTAAAGGCGGCGCGCAGGAATACTACGGTGTACGCGCCGATTTAGCCGCTTACGGTAAAATCATCGGCGGAGGGCTGCCGGTGGGAGCGTATGGCGGCAGAAGGGAAATAATGGAACTTGTTTCCCCCGGCGGCCCCGTTTATCAGGCGGGTACGCTGTCAGGCAACCCCGTCGCTATGGCCGCCGGTCTCGCTCAGCTTGAAGCGCTCGAAAAAATGGACGTTTATACGCACATCAACGCGATGGGAAAAAAACTTGCCGGCGGCCTTTCCGCCGTTATACGCAATACTGGTATAAAAGCGTGCGTGAACCAAATAGGCTCGCTTGTCTGCCTGTTCTTCGGCATTGAGACGGCGGACGATTATCGATCAGTCAAAAAAGCCGACACCGCCCTTTACGCTCGTTATTTCCATGAGATGCTCAAGGCGGGCGTGTATCTTGCTCCCTCTCAATTTGAGGCGATGTTTGTTTCCTACGCTCATAGCGAAGCTGATATTGACGAAACGCTTGACAAGGCGGAACGGTCGATCAATTCTTGCACCCCAGCGAGCAGTTAGCGCAATCGGACTGGCGGCACGTCAGCGCCGCGGCAGAATGAGCGGTAATCGTAAAGTTACTGCCGCGAATGGGTACTGTCGTTTCTTTTTTGCCGTCGTTAAATGTAACCGTATCCGCGTCGTAATTAAATGCGATTTTCAGGCCCTCGGTGATCGTCGATTCGTCATCCAGCGGGTTTATCACTTCCCGGGGAGCGAACAGCGCAGACTGTTTGTCCGCTGTTTGTACGGTAACGTTGTTGTGTACGGTGGTCAGGGAGATTACATTGCCGTCTTTATTAAATATCAGGGAATTGATGTCCGCGTTGATGCCCACCGCGTTGGCGTCATAAGCGGTAATCGCGCCGATGGGCGTTTGAATGGTAACGGGAACAAACGGTTCCAGCGACTCAAGTTCTCCCGTTTCGTATAACGAAAAACCGTTACACGCTTTTATTGCGCCGTATTGAGCCGCTATCGTAACGGTCTCTCCGGGAAACAGCGTAATGCTGCGAATATTTCCGCTTTGAAAAAAAGCGATTCCCCCGATAATTGCGGTAAATGCCGTAAAAGGGAATTCAAACGACAGAGGGACCGCGAGCGTTTTTTCTTCCTGCTCGCTCCACATTCCGCTTATTTTTCCGTCCAGCGGGAACACGCGGTTTAATTCGCCGCTTTCATAAAATGTTACCAGTTCGGCGGGCAGTTCACCCAGCGGCGTCCACGCTTCCTGTACGGCGTCTAAGGCGATTTTTTTAATCGCGCCGCTTGGGTAAAACTCGACAGAATACTTGTTTTTTCGGCGGTGGTTTTCGGTATACGCGGGGATAAATTCTCCCGCGTCGGTGGCGAGTATGTTTTTTTTTGAAAGGTTTACTCCCAGCAATTCGCCGCCGGGATAACACGAATAATTTTCCACCCCGGCAAGCACATCGCTTGCAAGCTCTATTATATTATTATCAAGCAGGTCGAAATTCCGCATTTTATCTTGCCTTAACACTTGCGCGTAATAACCGCGTCAACCACGCCGTCTTTATCGCTGTTTACTTTTATATTGTACAACCCGCTGTTTTCAATCCACGGCGGGATGTGTTTGCAGACAAGGCGCAATTCCACCAGCGGCGTGTCTTTTAGAAAATCCATCATCGCTTTTTTACTGGTTATTTCCGGAAATTCTTTTTGCAGGGCGATTAAATCCAAAAAGTAAACGCCCGGCGTGGACGTTTCAACCGGCTGCGCGTCCCTGATGATCTTCTCTTTTGCGGCGGCTTCAGTGGTTTCGTTGCGCAGAATATCAATTATTCCGTCAAAAACATCGTCGTTAACCGCGCCGATTTCAAAAATATGCAGTCCCGCGCGGTCGAACACGGTAAAAGGTATACCGACCAGAGTGCCGCCCGCCAGCACATCGCAGCCTTCGACAAGCGGTAAAAGCGTTTCCGTACTTTTGCGCGTTAAAGCCGGGTTGCTGGGAACTATCTTTTCAAAATTTTTCCTGCTTTTTATTTGCCAGCCTTTTCCCGCTTCGCCGCGTTCATAGAGTAAAAATTGTTCAGCATTAAAAAATTCGCATATATGGGAATCTTTGTCGGTAAATACCGCTATACTGCTCATTGTCCCGCCTCCTCCTCTTTCAAGAATAATATATGTTCCCTTAATAAAGCAAGTTCTTGCGGGGCAGAGCGCAGCGCCTCGCGGTCTTTTTTACGCATTTCCCACCTGATGGGCGGCAAATCCGTCCCCCGCTTGCGTACCATTAAAATGACGGTGAAGGTGTCCTCAATTTCATTGACGATTTCAAATGAAAGCGACGCGGCAATTTCGTCTTTGTGCGCGGCGGAGGCGGGGACAATATGATTCGCCCGAATGCCGGCGTATTGTATGTCAGGTTGGGGCTTGTCAGGGGAAAATTCAACGCCCCAGTCGGGAACGGCAATTTTTGTCCCGGCAGCGTCCATTTTTGCCGCCGGTGCGATGTTTTTGCAGCCCGTTAACCTTGCCGTTTGAATGGTTAACGGGTTCTTGAACAGCGACCATTTATCGCCGGATACTTCGCTTTTTCCGTTGTTCATAATCACTATATCGTCGCATAGGCGGTAAACCTCGTCACGGTTGTGCGAGACGTACAGAACCGGCTTGGGGAAGCCCCTGAACAGGGCGGCAAGCTCCATTTCCAGTTCCCAGCGCAGGTGGCTGTCGAGCGCGGTAAAAGGCTCGTCAAGCATGAGTATGTCGGGCGAGCCGGCGACAATCCGGGCAAGGGCGCAGCGCTGCTTTTCGCCGCCGGAAAGCTGATGGGGGCGTTTATCCAGATGGGGATAGAGATGAAAAGTCCGCGCCAACTCTTCGGCGGCGGCCTGTTTTTCAAGGCATTTGCGCGCCTTGACGCCGGTCATAATATTCTGGCGCACCGTCATATTGGGAAAGAGGGCGTAGTCCTGAAACAAAAAGCCCGTGTTGCGCTGCTGGGGCGGCAGATTTATCTTTTTCTCCGAGTCGAACAACACTTTTCCGTTTAATGATATATGCCCCCGGTCGGGCTTTGATACCCCGGCTATACAGCGGAGCGTCATACTCTTGCCGCTGCCCGACGCCCCCATGAGCGCGGTTACGCCCGATTTGGTGTTTATGTGTACGTTCAGGGAGAACCCTTTGAGGTTTTTTTCGATTTCACATAACAGCATCGTTTACCCCTGAATCTTTTGTTTGGTAAAAACATTAATCAACATCATGAATAAAAATGACACCGCAAGGTTTATCATTACCCAATAGAACGCCATATCGTCCTGATTGATCTGCCAGAAGTACGCGACCGATGTTGAAACGGTGGCGGTTCTGCCGGCGATATAGCCCGATACCATGCTGGTAGCGCCATACTCGCCCAAGCCGCGCGCAAACGCCAGCGCCACTCCCGCCATGATCCCGTGCTTGCAGTTGGGGAGCAGTATCCTAAAAAAAATATAGACCTCGTGATGTCCCAATGTCCGTCCGGCGTCCAGCAGGTTCTGGTCAAAATTTTCAAACGCCCCGCGCGCGGTGCGGTACACAAAGGGGAAGGCGATAATGGCGACGGCAATGACCGACGCGTACCAGCGCATGGTAATGATTATCGAAAACCATTCCTGAAGTTTTGATCCTATCGCGCTTTTGGGCGACAGCGACACCAGTATAAAATAGCCGACTACCGTGGGGGGCAGTACGAGCGGAATGGTCAGAATAGTATCGCACACGCCCTTGAGCAGGCGCGGCAAGCGCAAAACCGCGTGAGCAAGAAGTATACCGGTAACCACCGCAATGGATGTGGCGATTGTTGATATGCGCAGCGAGTTAAAAAGCGGGAATAGATCCATGCGGTTTCTCCATGTCGGATTATTTTAACATAAAATTAAGAAAGAGACACCTTGACATCGGCGGGTTTGGCGTAGTAGGGGGCGGAGGTTACGAGGAGGGCGGCGCCGGCTTCGGCGTAAGCGGCGGCGTTGTCGGCGGTGACGCCTCCTGCGGCGGAGATAAGGCAGCGGCCCTCCGCCAGGTTAACCGCCTCCCTGACGGCGGCGGGAGAAAATTGGTCAAGCTGGATGATGTCGGGCAGGGAGGGGAGGGCGGCTTTTACTTCGTCCATTGTTTCCGCTTCGACAATAATTTTTTTCTCCGGCGCTTCTGCCCGCAGTTGGTCAACGGCGCGCTTCCACGCCTCCGCGCTATTATCAAAATCGAGAAACGCCCGGTGGTTGGCAAACAACAAAATAGTTTCCGACGCGCCCCCCCGGTGAATAATTCCGCCGCCATTCAAAACCGCGTTGAGGGCAAGGGTCTTGGTTCCCGGAATGTTTTTGCGGGTGGTTGAAACCTGAATGCGGGGGTTTTGTGATCGCGCCGCCCTGACCGTCCGGGCGGTGTATTCGGCAACGCCGCACGACCACTCAAGCACGTTCTGCGCGACTTTCCACGACATAAACAGCGCCGATGCCTTGCCCGCGGCGGCAACGAGTACGCCCCTATCGGGTAAATCGATTCCATCCGGCGCGCGTTCGGTAATTTGCAGGCCCAGTTTGCGCAGAACTTTTTCCGCCGCGTCAATGCCGCTGGTGCGCCCCGCTTTTTTCAGGGAAAAAACGATACGCCCCTCGCGCGCGCCAATGTCCAATATCCGGGTTGTCAAATCTCCCTGCGCCACATCGTCGGCGATCCATTGATCGACTAACGAGTCCGGGTAGTAGATCATATTTTCTCCCTATTTTTTCCAGGTTACTCTGGACTTTTTTGTGTAGTCCCAGGTTGTGCCGCCGATTTCCTGAACAAAGACGGCGTTCTTTTTCTTTACGCTCATAACGCCGACGTTAACCGGAAAGGACGGATGAAAACGCCATTCCCCCACTATGATAAGGACATTCCCGCGCACCAGATAGGCGTTGTCAAACTGATGAAGCCGGTGATGATACGCCTTGACCGTGCCGTCCGGCCGGTAGAGGAACGACCATGTCCCCAGCGCGCCGTCGTGATTGTTGCCGTTCCACTTTGCTTGCCACTGCCCCAGCAGCGGATGGTCGCCTATGTTAAGCGGGGCGGGGCTTCC
>JGI24699J35502_11133667_pt1 | contig 13286 bp, 9 predicted proteins | sample TergutMp193P4_FD_35502 | JGI IMG/M metagenome (IMG submission 35502) | reverse complement strand
CCCCAGCCGCACCTGTCGCGTCGGCTGCTGCGGCACCTGCGCCTGCTGCGGCTCCTGCACCATCGGCTGCGGCCACTTCATTGCGGGGTACCACCGAAAAAATGACGAATCTGCGCAAGATTGTCGCCTTTCGGATGCTAGAGGCCATGCAGACCCAAGCCCAACTCACCACCGTGGTAGAGGTAGACGTTACCAAGCTCGCGGGTTTGCGCGCCAAGGCAAAAGAGGGCTTCAAGGCACGCGAGGGCGCTAATCTGACATTCTTGCCATTCTTTGTCAAGGCGGCGGCCGAAGCGCTCAAGCAGTTCCCCAATATCAACGCCTCGATTGACACCGATGCGGGCACCATTACCTATCACCCAACCGAGAATATCGGGATGGCAGTTGATACTCCAAAGGGCTTAATGGTTCCAGTTATCAAGGATGCGGGCAACTTGAGCTTGGCCGGGATTGCGAAAGCCATTGGCGATTTGGGTGGCCGCACTCGCGCTGGCAAGGTGAAGGCTGACGAACTACAAGGCGCTACGTTTACTATAACCAACACCGGTTCAGGTGGCGCGCTCTTCGACACGCCCATCGTGCCCGTCGGTCAAGTTGGCATCTTGGGTACTGGCACCATCACTAAAAAGCCCGGCGTCATCAAGGGTTCAGACGGTGAGGACGTCATCGCCATCCGGCAGTACATGTACATATTCTTAAGCTACGACCACCGGTTGGTGGATGGCGCCGACGCTGCTCGGTTCTTGGCTGCGGTCAAGGCTAGGATTGAGGCTGCCGACTTTACTAAGGATGTCGGTTTGGTTTAAGCAGCCGCCTTTGCCGTTCGTCTTAACAGACGAAGCGAGTCTTAACTGCTGCGCGCCGACCGCTTACTACTCGCAAGTGCCCTGAATCGAGTCTAATTACTGGCTGATTCAGGGCGTGTTGGCTTTTTGCGCTCCTACCGTACGGCATTTTACGTTTACTGAAAAAGCCTGATTCCGATTGCGAAGCCGGTGGCGGCAACGGCGAGCCAACTCAGTGCTGCCACTAACACCGGGAGCGGCGTCCGTGCCGGTATCGTAACCGGTTCTGGCGCCGCGATGGCCGCTAATTGCATCGCGAAGGTACCAACTGAGATTGGCTGTTTTGCCACCCGCCGCGCGAGTTTTAGCATGGCGGCAACTTGCGGCGTTTGACGGGTGTGCTTCCCAACCACCCGCAAAATCCCGGCTAGCGCGACAACGTCGTCGTCCTTTTGCCATTCCCGCTGGGCGTCGTTACCGTGGGCATTGCCTACGTCAACGACTAGGCTAGCGGCGCCGCTCGCGTCAACCTCGACATTCGACAGCCCGAACGGGGCGAGGGCAATATCGCGCGCATGATAGCTAGTCAACTGGGTAGCAAGGTCGCAACCAAGGCTGCTTAACATACTAGCGGTGAGACGCCCCCGGGCGCCGGGAACGGAAGCAAGTAGGTGTGATAATCGCATACCACCAATGCTGGCTCACTACCGGCGGATCTGTCTAATCCGCTATCCACAGGCTCTGCCAAACGGCTAACGAATCAAAAAGACGGAAACGGCTAAACGCCCTCGGCCTTGAGCGGGCGCCCAAGTAGCATCGGAGCAAGGTCGGCCAGTTGCACTTTGCCGGTTAATACGCCAACAACTGCCTCAGTGATGGGCATTTCGACACCAAGGCTGCGCGCTAACTCCAAAGTTGACTCAGACGATTTCACACCTTCGGCGGTGCCGCCCGTCGCACCCAGCGCCTCATCTAGGGACATGCCCCGACCGATCCGCTCCCCTAAAGAATGGTTACGGCTGAGCGGCGACGCGCAAGTAGCAGCCAAATCGCCCATCCCCGCCAGCCCTTGGAAGGTAGCCTGTTTAGCGCCTAATGCGATGCCCAACCGCGTGATTTCTGCAAGCCCGCGGGTAATCAAAGTGGCCACTGTGTTCCAGCCGTAACCGGCGCCAAAGGCGATCCCCACTGCCAACGCGATAACGTTCTTAACAGCACCGCAAAGTTCTACGCCAATCACGTCATCATTGGTGTAGGGGCGGAAGTAAGAAGTCTGGCACGCCTCGGCCACAAAATCAGCAGCCTTGGGGTTAGTCGAAGCCACCACCGTGGCGGCAGGCTGGCGTTGGGCAACCTCACGCGCAAGGTTCGGGCCGGAAATCGCCACAATGCGATCCATCGGCACATTTAGCGCCTCGCTCGCTACATCGGTCATCAACTTACCGGTACCAAGTTCGACGCCCTTCATCAGGCAGGCCACTATCGCATCAGGTTCGATCAACGAGGCCATCGGTTCCAGTGCCTGCCGGGCCACCTGCGCTGGCGTGGCAAGCACCACCAACTGCGCACCTGCTAAGGCAGCAATCGGATTTGCCGTGCCCTTGACATTATCTGGCAGCGTAATCTCCGGCAGGAAGCGACTATTGGTATGGAAAGCATGGATCTCTTCAGCGACCTCAACCTCGCGAGCCCACAACCGCACGTCGCATCCGGCATCGGCCAGAACTTTGGCAAACGTGGTGCCCCAAGCGCCAGCGCCGATCACAGCGGCGACGATGGGTTTGTGGGCGGCAGCGGGCTGGGCTGTATCAGTCATAACCCCAAGTATAGGGTATGGGGCGGGTAGGCTTCGGCAGGCTCAACCACCAAGGGTGGTGGTTTATATTAGGGACGGACTACCGGCGGGTAGTGTTCCTTTTTCTTTTTGTAATCGGGATGCAAATGCAAATCAAATCGCGGTTTGGGCGGCGCCTCGCCCCGCAAATCTCCGACTAAATCGGAGATAGCATCCATAATCTTGGAAGTCACTTCACGCAATAACTCGCCAGTGATTTCGCGATCATAGTATTCCGATAAATCAACCGGCGGCCCAACTTTTACCTGAATAAGTTTAGGCGGGAAAGGCTTAATGATCTTGGAGTAACGCCCCATCACATTAACAGCACCCCATTGCCCACAAGGGATTACCGGCGCTCGGGAAGCCAGCGCTAAGCGAGCCACACCCGTTTTGCCTTCCATCGGCCATAAATCCGGATCGCGCGTTAGCGTGCCTTCGGGGAATAAGGCGACACAAGCGCCCTGCTCCAATAGCACCTCAGCGGCCTTAAGCGAATCGGCAGCTTTATGGGAACCGCGTTTGACGGGAATCATCCCGCAATCTTTCATTAAGGTCGCAAATATGGGAATCTTGAATAAGACTTCTTTCGCCATAATGTGTGGCTTAAACCCGTTCGCAAATAAGAAATCAGTGAACGTTAGGGCATCAAAGTCACTAACGTGGTTGGCGACGGCGATAAACCCACCTGAGCGCGGCAAATACTCGGTATCGGTAAAGCGATAACGGATCATTGGCTGAATCATGCCCGAGAGCACATTTGTCAGCCCGCGAGCCATAAGCTTATCTGGATAAGCTCGCTTCGGTCGGAAACTGCCGTCGTAAGCCATAGCTACTCCTATTCGTCGCCCTCATCAAACTTAGCGCCCAATGCGGTAAGCTTATCGCGGAAATCCTCATAACCGCGGTCAATCAGGCTGATGCCGCGTACTGCCGACCGCCCATCTGCCGCTAAAGCCGCAATAAGATGCGAAAACCCACCGCGTAAATCTGGCACGGTAATGTCAGCCGCATGTAACGGCGTGGGGCCAGATATAACGGCAGAGTGGCGGAAGTTGCGCTGCCCAAAGCGGCACTTACGCCCACCTAAACATTCGCGATAAACCTGAATGGTGGCGCCCATCTTGCGTAAGGCATCGGTAAAGCCAAAACGGTTTTCATAAACCGTCTCATGTACGATGGATAACCCATTAGCTTGAGTTAACGCGACCACTAAAGGTTGCTGCCAGTCGGTCATAAAACCGGGGTGCACATCAGTTTCCATCACGATGCCATGCAAAGCGGTTCCCGGATGACGGAATCGAATTCCATCCTCCAGAACTTCAAACTCCCCACCTACTTTGCGGTAAATGTTGAGGAACGTCATCATTTCTTGTTGGGTGGCCCCTAGCACGGTTATGTCGCCCTTAGTTGCCAAAGCCGCTGAAGCCCAAGAAGCCGCTTCAATTCGATCTGAAAGTGAGGTATGCACAAAGCCGTGAAGCCGTTCCACACCCTCAATGCGAATAACTCGATCGGTATCAACGGAAATAATCGCACCCATCTTTTGCAATACGGCGATTAAGTCCATAATTTCTGGCTCGACAGCGGCATTACTTAACTCCGTCATGCCCTCGGCAAGTACCGCAGATAACAGCAATTGCTCGGTAGCACCCACCGAAGGATAAGGAAGTTCAATCTTGGTGCCCTGTAAACGATTTGCTACTTGCAAATGGATGCCATTTTCCGTCTTTTCGACAGTGGCACCCATTTGGCGCAAAATATCGAAGTGGAAATCAACTGGCCGGTCACCAATCGCGCATCCGCCTAAATCTGGGATAAACGCCTCACCCAAGCGATGCAATAGCGGCCCACACATCAAAATCGGAATGCGACTGCGGCCCGCATGCGTATCAATTGCGTGGGCTTCACAGGTTGTCACATGGCTGGGATCAAGGTGAATGGTGCCAGCTTCATGGTCGTAATCGACCTTGACGCCATGCAACTCCAATAGCCCGGATACCACCTTTACGTCGCGGATATTGGGCACATTTTTGAGCAGGCTGGGCGTTTCGCCTAAAAGCGCTGCAACCATGGCCTTTGACACAAAGTTTTTGGCGCCGCGCACGGTAATAGTGCCCTCAAGAGGGTGCCCGCCATCAACATACAAAACATCGCTCATGCGCGTCACGTCCTATTCTATGTCTACTGTGTTCCGAGATTGTCCGAAAGCTTAGATTCTAAGGCAAACCTACCCTATATTTTGATAGGTGGTTGGGTCTAGCGTGTTAGCTGCCCCACGCCGCAAACGCCGTTAGCTTACCTTGCGGACGGATACGATAGCACATCCTGTCCGCTAACGTGTATCCTTGAGGGGTGAGCGCTTATCTGGACGCCCTCTACGATACCGTATTGCAGCGAAATCCCGGCGAAAATGAGTTCCATCAGGCGGTCAAAGAGGTTTTTGAGTCGCTTGAAACAGTGTTAGAAAAGCACCCACAGTATATTGAAGAGGCCGTTTTAGAGCGCATCCTAGAACCTGAGCGGCAGATCATTTTCCGGGTTCCTTGGGTTGACGACGAAGGGAATGTGCAGGTCAATCGCGCTTTTCGTGTCGAGTATAACTCTGCATTGGGGCCATATAAAGGCGGCATCCGTTTCCATCCGTCAGTGTACCTTGGCATCGTTAAGTTTTTAGGCTTTGAGCAGATTTTTAAGAACGCTTTGACCGGCTTACCTATTGGTGGCGGTAAAGGTGGGTCTGATTTTGACCCGCATGGCAAATCTGACCGCGAAATTATGCGGTTCTGTCAATCGTTTATGACGGAATTGTGGCGGCATATTGGGGAATATACTGACGTACCCGCTGGTGATATTGGTGTGGGTGGCCGGGAAATCGGTTATATGTTTGGTCAGTTTAAGCGGCTTTCCAATAAATATGAGGCCGGGGTTTTAACTGGTAAGGCATTGCCTTTGGGTGGTTCTTTGGTGCGCCGGGAAGCTACTGGTTATGGTCTAGTGATGTTTGTGGAGCGGATGTTGGCGGCCCGTGGTGAGGCCTTAGCTGGCAAGCGCATTGTAGTTTCTGGTTCGGGCAATGTGGCTATTTACGCTATTGAAAAGGCGCAACAGCTTGGGGCTAATGTGATTGCCTTTTCGGATTCATCGGGATATGTTGTTGATGATGCTGGCGTTGATTTGGCATTATTGAAGGAAATTAAAGAGGTGAAGCGCGGGCGGGTTTCTGATTATGTGACTGCTCGGCCTGCTGCTCGGTTTGTGCCGAAGTCCGATGGCGTGATTTGGGATGTGCCATGCGATATCGCACTACCTTGTGCCACGCAAAATGAACTAGATTTGACTGCCGCCCAGACGTTAATTAAGAATGGCGTACAAGTGGTGGCTGAAGGCGCTAATATGCCCACTACCCCGGAGGCCACGCTTGAGTTCCAATCGCATGATGTTTTGTTTGCGCCCGGTAAAGCCGCTAATGCTGGGGGCGTGGCGACTTCTGCTCTAGAAATGCAGCAAAATGCTGCCCGGGATACTTGGACTTTTGCCGAAACTGAAGCCCGTTTGCAAGAGGTAATGAACAATATTCACGATTCTGCGCTGGCAGCTGCTGAGGAATATGGGCATCCCGGTAACTATGTTATCGGCGCTAACATCGCTGGGTTTATTCGGGTTGCCGATGCCATGCTCACGCTTGGCATTGTGTAACTGCTAGCGGACGCGATAGATGTTAGCTTCGTAGGGACGCAGAGTTTTTGCGGGCGTCGGGTAGTTGGAGTACAGCAGCTCAAATCCTTCCGGTTGACGCGGTCTTATTTGCTCGACGCCCGCTAAGTTACATTCAATGAAAAATACTTTGCGTTTGCCGCCTGCATCGGCTGGGCTAATTCGGAAATAGCCGAAGTAGTCTCCGCGCTTGACGTAGGTGTACTTGATATCGCCGTATACCAAAGCATCTTTATTTAGATGCCGCAGTTCGATCAAGTCGCGGTAGAAGTTGAGAATGGAGCTATGATCGCGCTGTTGGGTGGAAACATTCCATTCCAAGTAATCGCCGTCGTTCTGAATCCACGGCGTACCGGTGGTGAAGCCCGCGTTACGGCCATCATTCCATTGCATTGGCACTCGCGCATGATCCCGCGTACCGGCCAGCACATGCCGGAACGCGTCCTCGGGGGAATCGCCATTAGCGAGCTTTTCTTGATAGAGGTTTAGCGATTCGACGTCTTTTAGTTCGTCAATAGCGCCAAACTTCTGGTTTGCCATCCCAATCTCATCACCTTGAAAAATGAATGGGGTACCTTTGCCAGTTAGTTGGATAACAGCCAGCAACTTCGCAATGCGTTCGCGGTATTCCGGGTTCTCCGACACTTTTGACACCATGCGTGGGTTGTCGTGGTTGTTATAGAATAACGACATCCAGCAATCGTTTGGATAGTTTTCTGTCCATTCGATTAGGTACTTCTTTAAGTAGTTCAGATCGTATTGGTAATCGTCAAACCGGGTGTGGCCGGGGGTATCCAGTTGATCGAACGAGAAAATCATATCTAGCTCCCGCCGGGGTGCAGCGGTAAGTAACTTTGCCATTTCGATGCCAACGCCCGGAGTCTCCCCCACAGTAAACGCATTGTGCGGCTCAAAGGCTTCGGCTTTCAGTTGATGCAAATATTCATGCAGGTGTGGTCCGAAGTAGTATTTCTCGACGCCGCGATATCCCATCAAATCGGCAATAGTCTGATCGCCGTCGGGCAGGCCAGCCTCTTTCGAGATGTAGTTAATGACATCAAGCCGGAAACCATCAACCCCCTTATCCAGCCACCAGTTAATCATATCAACTACTTCTTGGCGCACCTCCGGATTATCCCAGTTGAGGTCCATTTGCTTTTTGCTGAATAGATGCAACCCCCACTTACCGAGTTCGGGGTAATAGTTCCACGCTGGACCAGAAAAGAATGATGTCCAATTGTTTGGGGGCACGGTATCGGGATGCTCAGGGTCGGCGCCATCTCTAAAGATGTAATAGTCTTGGTACTTCTTGTCGCCCGCTAACGCTTTTTGGAACCAAGGATGCTCGTCGGAGGTATGGTTTACCACTAAATCCATAATCAGCTTCATGCCCCGCTTATGCAAACTCGCCAGCAACGTGTCGAAGTCATACATCGTGCCGAATTCGGCCATGATTTCTTGGTAATTGCGGATATCGTAACCGTTGTCATCGTTCGGGGAATCATAAATGGGTGATAACCAGATTGCATCAACTCCTAAACCTTGTAGGTAGTCGAGCCGGTCAATAATGCCCCGCAGGTCACCCACGCCATCACCGTCGGAATCTTGGAATGACCGCGGATATATCTGATAGATGACGGCCTCTTTCCACCATTCCGGTTGGACTTGGGCGGGGTTGATGCTAACTGTATCTAGTTCCGTGGGCGCGAGATTCAGCAGGTTTAGCAATGAGGAAAAGAAGGTGGGGGGTATCTTGGCTAACTCGGCTACTTTGCTTAACTGCTTTAGCTTTAGGTGTCCCACTAGCGGGTTATTGATAAGGGTTTCCGGTTGGCCTAATTGCAGCAGCATTTTGGCTAGGGCGTCATGGCCGATGGGGTTGGCGTAGACCTCGGCTAGTGTGCTGTTCATTGTTAGTGCCATTTTGGTGCCCTTTCGGTTGTGGTGGCTTCGACAGGCTCAACCACCGGAATTGCCTAATCAAATAGTTCGCCGGATGTCGCTACTGGTTCGCCAGCGTTACGGGCGTCCAGTTCGGCTCGGATGCGCGCGAATGACTGCTCGTCAATCTTGTATTTCGCATTATAGATAAGGAAGCCAGCCACAATACAAAGCAGCGGTAAGGCAAACATAGCAAGCTTGAATATCATCGCGTCGTGGGCATCCAGCAGATTTCCCGGCTCCCGGTTATTTAGCCCCACCAAGATAGCGGTGGCACCCACCACGCCGGTAGCAATCGCTCCCCCGGCCTTATTGATAAATGGCTGGAGCGAGAAAGTGACCGAATCATTGCGGCGGCCAAGTTTCCATTCGCCATAGTCCACGGTATCGGCCAAGAACATCAACATTAACAATTGGATAGCGGCCTGCCCGACAAAGATAATCACGCCTGCAATGCCGATAAACAGCATCGTGGTAGTGGGGGCAAAGAAAAAGATGATATAACCCACCACTACCAAAATCGTGGCGATCAAATATATCTTGCGGCGCGGTAGCCGCTTTGCCACATGCGGGACGGCGATCAGAGAGAGGATTTGGGAAACACCGAGTACCACCGCAAAGATCGAGAACATATTGCCATCGCCGTACACAAACTGGAAATAGAATAACCCAAATGAGGTGGTAGTAGTGTAACCGATCATAAACAACGCCATCGCAATTGCCACATACAATAGCTGATCGTTATGGAAAATAGCGCGGACAAAATCTCGGAACGTGGTATGCGGTTGCTGCTCCAAGGCGGATGGTGGCTCTTTCACGCCAAACAAGGTGACGGCTTGGAATATCCATAAGATCACCACCGTAATCACGGCGAACCAGAACCAGGCCTCTTGCGCCGGATGGTCGGTACCAAGGCGACCGGCTAACATCTCGCGGATCGGCTCGTTAGCAGCCACCACAAAGAACAGACCAATCAGCGAGAATATCCGCGCTTTGGAGCCAATCGCTTCCCGCTCTTTTTGGTTGGTGGAAAGCTCGGGCACATAACTCCAATAGGCGATGTCATTTAACGCGTAAGTAATAGCCCAGAAAAAGAACACTACCGCGAAATACACAACCAAAGCGTTGCCGGTAAATGGGGGGTAATGGAATAACAGCAGGGTAAAGATACCAGAGAGCAGGGCGCCCACCAATATCCACGGCTTATGCTTGCCCCACCGCGAGTTCGTGTTATCAACCACCATGCCAATCAGCGGATCGGTAATCGCATCTAGCACCCGAAATGCCACGATGATGCCGGTGATTAACCCCAGTTGCGCGTCGCTAATCCCGAGTTGCGTGAGGTAAACGATCAGGAACATCGAGATAAGCGTGTACACCATATCGCGCCCGATGGTGCCTAAGCCGAATGTCCATTGATTGCGTTTGTAGGCCGGGTCTTGTGGCGGGATGGTGGTTTCGGCAGGCTCAACCACCGAGAGAGGCTCAACTACCGAATAGCTGTTGGTGGTTTCGAGACCGGCTCCTCGAGCCACCTCAAGCACCGTTATCTGCTCAACCGACGGCTTTTTCTTGCTCATTTTCGCTCCGTTACATAGAGGTTAGATCCAAAGTCGCCCAATAACCGGGTCTGCTCGTTATAGTGGGTGCCGATAAATTGGTTATTCAGCATTACGCCTTGTTCAAACAGCTTGCCGTCCCCGTCGTATTTCTCCACGCAATCATTTAGCTTGTAGTACTTACCAGCGGTGCGCAGCACAAACCCATTAGGGTCAAGCTCCACCGGCAAAACGTGTTTCAGCAGCCCACCAAACCGGCTGAGATACAGCGATTGCGGTTTGGTTTCTAAGTGATAGCGCTTATCGGGTAAGAGTCCAAGCACTCGGAGCCGGTCGTAGCCTTCGCTGGCCGTGGCTAACGTTTGGAAAAAGCCGGAGACTACCTCGGAACCATCGCGCGCGGCACTCTGCCATAAGACTTTATTTTTCTTGGGATAATCCAATCGCGAAAAGACACCAAACTGTAACGTTTCCCGATGCTTTTTGTAGAACTTGATTTGCTCACTAATTTCTTTTAGTTCAAGCCGATCCACATACTTCAAATCAAGTTCGTAACCCAATACCCCAAAGGCCGCAACATTAAAGCGAGTGGATAACGGCGTCTGCCGTAAAGTTTGTTGATGCGGCGCCGCCGAGACATGCGCCCCCATCGTCGAAGGTGGATAAAGATAACTCAACCCACCCTGAATAGCCAAGCGCTCCACTGGATCGGTATCATCGGAACTCCACACTTGCGGCGAATAGCATAACATTCCTAGATCAAAGCGATTACCGCCGGAGGAACAGCTTTCCAATAACACATGTGGCCGAGGATAGAATATCTCACCTAATACCCGGTAGAGCCCTAAGATGTACCGATGGAAGAACTCGCCTTCTCGACCCGGCGCGAGCGTGGGCGAATAGGCATCAGAGATATGCCGGTTCATATCCCATTTCACATAAGAAATCGGATTCTCGTCCAGAATACGTCCAACAGATCGGATGATATAGTCTTGCACCGCTTTATTGCTGAGATCTAGCACATATTGATTACGGCCTAAGGTATGCCGCCGCCCCGGCACTTTCAACGCCCAATCGGGGTGCGCGCGGTACAACTCCGAATCCTCATTAACCATTTCCGGCTCAAACCATAAGCCGAAATCTAAGCCCAGCCGCCGCAGCTTTGCCCCGAACCCCGCTAACCCAGCAGGCAACTTTTTCCGGTTAACCGAATAATCCCCCAACCCAGCGGTATCGGAATTGCGCGCCCCAAACCAACCATCATCCAAAACAAATAACTCAGCACCCAACCCGCGAGCGGTCTTAGCCAAATCCAATAGCTTGCGCTCATCGAACTTAAAGAAATGCGCTTCCCAGTTATTGAACAAAACGGGGCGCGGTTTCAGCTTCCAATCCCCCCGGACAATATGGTGGTTGACAAAATCATGGAAGTTGTGTGAAACGCCGTTAAAGCCAGCACCGCTAACCGTCATCACTAGTTCTGGGGTCTCAAAACTGGCGCCCGGTGGCAATTCCCAGTTAAAGCAGTGGTCATTAATCCCAAGGGCCACCCGCACTAAATCCATATTGCTGAGTTCAACCACGCCTAGGTGATTGCCGCTGTAAATCAAGTTAAAACCATAAGCAAGTCCGTGCTCTTGCGTGGTGTGCCGGGCTGCAATAATGAACCCCGGATTATGCCGGTTACTGCTGCCTCCGGTGGTGGACGAATTGACTAATTGCCCATAAGTCACTTTGCGCTTATGTAAATGTGTTTCTTTTATCCAACCGCCATCGAAAGTCAGCATTTCTAACCCATGGCCGGGCAAATCAACCATGCCACTTAGCAACCGGCGGATAACTAACGGCGAATTACCACCATTGCGCAATACCACCCGCCGCGCGATAACATTAGTGCTCGCATAGACGGTGTAATACAGATCAAGTTCGACGCCGGTGGGATCAGCTAAGGTGATTTTCAGGGTCTGACAGCCCGCAGCTTTAGCGCCGCCTAACAAGTGGTGGTGCCTCGCCGCCTCGTCATAAGCGCTGGGTAATGATCCCATCGGTACTGCGCCCGCGAATACTTGATAACCTTTATATATGAAGTCGGTAGCGTAAGAGCCATCGGGCATCATTATTTCCGCTGGCGAATAGCGATAATCGCCGTATCCGTTGCCCGACCACTCCAAAGGGAGAATGTCTAGCGAATAATTCAGGTCGCTTTGATCGTAGGCCACGGTGGAACCGACTTGCGCGGTACACTTCAATGCCAGCGGCTCCATCGCCTGCGGCTCAAGCCGCGCACCGTAGTATACGTGTTCCAAATGGCCAAACTTGGTGACGCGGAACCAGTAACTGGTGTCTTGCGTTTCGAGCCAAAACTCAGCTTGCGGGCCGCGACCGACTTTGATCACAACCTTAGCCTACTGCTCACCGCCTCGGATTACCCTCGCGACGCGACCGCGCTTGGGCTATTGAGATTGCGGATCAAGTCCGCAATGACGGTTAGGCGAATCCGCAATGACGGTTGGGCGAGTCCGCAATGACGGTTAGGCGAATCCTCGAGGACAGTTAAGCCCTGACCTCAATGATGGTTCGGCCAAAACTGCGAGGCCAACGGTACGACGTCATCCATCTTGGGCGTCGAAAACCGCGAACGGATTGTGGTGCGCACGTGCATGTTGCGCCGGCCAGAAGGTGTGCGTCACCCGCCCAACCACATCGGTTTCCGCGACAAAAGGCCCAGCCGGATGGTCAATAAACTTCCGGGAATCAGCCGAATTGCTGCGGTTATCGCCCATGACGAACAGTTTGCCTGCCGGAACAATAACTTCAAAATCCTTCTTGGATGGCACCATGCCCCTTGCCAGATATGCCGCCTCATTCAAAGGCTCCCCGTTAAGGACAAGCTCACCAAAAAAGTCACAGCAGACTATATGGTCGCCACCAACGCCAATAACGCGCTTTACCATAATGTCGTTATCTCGACTGGGGATAATGCCAGACATTTTTAGGGTGCGCACTATCGGGTTGCGACGTAGACTCGCCGCTTCCGCATTAGCCGCTGTCCAGCCCGGAGTATCGTAGAAAACCACGATATCGCCTCGGTTCACTTCATTTGTTAGCCGGGTAACCACAAAGCGATCTGATATCTGAAGCGTTTCCTTCATCGAACCGCTGGGAACATAAAAGGTTTCGGCCACAAATGCCTTAAAGAACGTTAGTAAAACAAGGGTAGCCGCGATTGTTATTGCTAAGCCCTTAAAAAACTTGCCGCTGAACCAGCGATGGTACTGGCTAGACGTTTCGGGCGCGTTAATTCGGCGGATAGGCGCGGTGGCGCGGTGGGCTGTAGTTGGCGAAATGGCGGCGGCACCAAGACCCGTCAAGGCTGACATATTTCAAATTATCCCAATTCGTTGGCACCTGAATGAGCCGATGGCCTGTCTAACCCATCCCATCGGCGCT
>JGI24699J35502_11133668_pt1 | contig 13313 bp, 7 predicted proteins | sample TergutMp193P4_FD_35502 | JGI IMG/M metagenome (IMG submission 35502) | reverse complement strand
AACCCGCCACATCGAAAGGACAACTTGGCGAAACGTTATTGCAATGTAAACCTACTTGCACAAAAGCGCTAGGCACGGTGAGTTGGAGATGCAGATCATTTCCTAAAAGCGGTTTACCGGATTCAGTATACTCCCCAGATACCACAAAAGCATTCGACCCAATCGAGGCGGCACCACCAAAAGATTCTGGCACCGCGTTAAAGGCCTCCCAGAGTTGCGGTATGGATAAGTTCGCAAAGGCGTTATCCGGATTGCTTGCTACTTGTCTGGTTGCGGTGGCGGCACTATTCTCGGTTGAACCGGTATTTGCTAACTGATCGACCCGATTATCGATTTCTGCCGAAGTTAGAATAGGTGAATTGCTGCTCGCCGCGTAAGGGGGAAATAACAAGTCAACTGCAGCCACATCGCCTAACGTAGTAAACGCCAACGCACGGTCTAATTCGTCCTCAATATTTGACCGCATTTCCCAAGCAATCGCTTTCAAGATGGCAAGCGAATCTATTGGTGTCCATGCCTCAATGCTTCGGGTACCGAAATCCCTTCGGAGTTGAATATATTCAGCGGATATCGCTTCGGGCGACCGGCCAGTCAAATAGGCATTTACCCCATCAGCGTAGGCTTGCAAGTATTCCCTAGTGGTAGCGTCGAGAATGTCCCATTCCGCTGTGGCGGTCTGATTCCAACCCATTGTGCGGACAAGTTTATCGGAGGATATAGCTGTACCGTTATCGCCAATGAATTCCGCTAACCTGCCATTAGCAATATGGCGACGGTAATCCATTTGGAAAAACCTATTCGCGGCATCTACGTAACCTTGCGCCCGGAACAGGTCGGTGGAATAGTCGGCATAAATACGAGGCACACCAAGACTATCCATGGTAATTTGTGCGCTGCTGTGCATACCCGGGATGGCCCACGTTCCACCGCTTGGAATAGAGCGGCGAGCCAATAACCAAATCCCTAACGCGCTGGCCACTAACGCGAATACTAATATCCCGGCAATAAGCGGAACTAACCGTTTTAATGGCCAACGGCGGCGAGTTGGGACTGCAGGCGTTGCTGCCACCGCCGGGCCAGTGATTGTGTCTGGTGCGTCAATAGGCTCAACCCAATTCTCGGCTGCCGGGTTAGACTGCGGCGGCAGGCCTAGCGAGGCGGGGGGCGTAGCCATAGTCCTAATCTACTAGAAAGCTTATTCAGGCGCACCATGCTTCGACGCACCTTTATCGCGAGACTTCGTTGCCGCTGATAAACTACCATTATGCCGACTTACGCCTACCGCTGTGCTGATTGCGGCGACAGTTTTGACATCAAGCAATCCTTTACTGAGGATTCCTTGACGGTGTGCCCCGCGTGCGGTGGGCGCTTGCGCAAACAATATGGGTCGGTGGGAGTGACATTTAAGGGCAGCGGTTTTTATCGAACCGATTCGCGTGGTGGTGGCGCGAAAAGCGCTTCGGTAAGCGCAAAATCTAGTGGTTCAGCGGCAAGTTCCGCAACCAAATCTACCGCTACTTCGGCCAATAAATCGGCTTCAAGCGGCTCGAAATAGCAGTGTCGGCTGGCAATTTTCGGGTTATGAACAGGTGCCGTCTTATCGGTCTTATCTTGACTGCTCTGTGGATAACGGCGCGCACCCGCCGCACACTGTGTGACACCCTGAATGGATGCACAAATCTGTTAACTCTCGCATAGCCAACCAAGCGTCGAATCCCCCTTCCGGCCTAAAGCTCCGCAACCTGCGCTTGCTGGTATGGCGGTGGCGGCACCTATTTGTCGCCCTCGCCGCTGCGGTGGTGGTTTCCGGCTTTGCGCGGCTGATTGCCGAGACTGCCGACCCGCCCATCGCGGTTTTGGTGGCGGCTCGGCCTATCCAAATCGGTAGCACCATTACTGCGGCGGACATCGTGGTAGCCGAGTTTCCTATCGCGGGGGCCGATGTTTGGATCGCTACCCTTCCCGATGATGTAATAGGCACGACTGCGCTTGGATTCCTTGACTCCGGCGCGCCGATTTGGCGAGACCTTGTCTCCACCAATGAGTTGGGGCGGTTGGCGCCCGCTGGCAAAGTCATCGTGGCCGTGCAACTTGATCATGCCGTGGCCGGTTTGTTGGCTCCCGGCGACCGGGTTGATTTAGTTGAGCCGAGTGCCGAGAGCCCTACCTTTTTAGCACGCTCGGCGTTAGTGCTGCCGCCGCGTTCAGTTGCTGGAGGTGGTTCGGGGTTGCTTGGCATTGGGACTGGCTCCGGGCAGGTGGCGACTATCGTGGCCGTGTCACCTAACGAGGCACCCGGGTTGGCGGTTGCCGCCCGAACTGGTCAGGTGTCGGCGATATTGGTCGGCTAAACTACCCTGCTCAATCGCCCCTACGTATTTGCCGACGGACTGATTCAACCGCGCGCGGCTTGATCGAGGTGGTGAGGCGGAACGTCGTCCAGTAAGCGCTGATCATTGGAGTCAACGCCGTGCCACGCTGCTTCGTCAGTGCCGAATATAGGTTCGCGCTCGGATCCCCGTCTGGTGACCCGACGATGCCGACGGGGCCGGACGGAGAGGCAGTGGGGGGTTTCGACAAGCTCAACCACCGGTGGCGGCTCAACCGCCGATAATGGCGCAGACGCTGATGGCGGCACTCCTATCAAGGGTGGCTCAGCTACCGGTCGCGCAGCCGCCACGGACGAATCAGGCACCGGCATTGACAACGGGAACCGGAGCAGTGTCGGCGCCAGCGCTATGTCGCTTAGCCAGTGCCGCCATCACCAGCCCATAAATCCGTTGCGTCTCGCCAACCGGGTCAAGGAAGGCCGCCACGCTGAACAACTGAGTCACCGACCACCCAAGGCTGGTAAGTTGCTCTGCCCGCCGACGGTCCCGATCCCGCAGATTCGCTTGGTTCGCATAAGCGGCATCGTCCACCAAAACCGCTACCAGCATCTCGGCAGGCAGGTCAGTGTGTCCAACTGCGAGCGGTATCCGCGTCCCGGAAACGCACCCATACCCAAACTCAACTGTGCAACCAAGGTCGCGCAGGCGGCGAGCTATGTCAAATAGCACGTAGTCCGCTATCTTAGTCTGGCGGCTGCGTTGATAGGCCGCTAGGTTCCAAGCTTTCCCCGTCTGCGCCTCAGCAGTTGCTAACAACTCGTATAAATAGGTGGGGCCGCCCGGAGCCAACCGGGCTTTATCAAAGTCGGCTGCCCGTAGGCAGGAAACCACTTGCACCCGCTTGCGCGCTACCGTCAGCACGCCATTTAACAGTTGAACCCCCTGCTCCCCTGAGATGGGGCCAAAGTTATGCGTGACGCGGCCATGTGGGGTACGCCCCAGCCCGAGCGTGAAAATCATGGCATCGCGTCGAAGCTGTGCGACCTCATCTGCAACCGCGACAACCACCGGCTCCGGATTCTGCGCGCTCAAGTACGCAGCTAGGCTCGGATCATTGCGCACGGCTTTAGCTAAGGCTGCGCGAATTGCCTTCGCGTGTTTCGCGGTTAAGGTGATGACGGCGAGCGATTCTTGCCCCCGGGTACGGGCATGGTTAAGCACCAACCCCACCACCGCGCCAAGTTCCTCTTTAGTGGAATCCACTAAGCCGGAATCCTCATCAACTAAGCCCCGTCCACTGACATGTTCAAAAGCTAACGAAGTCGATGCCCGCGGCATAACAGCCGGTTGCGCCAACCTGCCATACCCGTTATCCGCGAGCAATTGGGTTATTGCGGGATCGCGTCGAGACGGCTCAGGAACAATGGTAACTTTCGGCAGCGCAGCTTCGAGGGATGGTACCGCCGTTCCGGTTGCCAGCTGGGAATCAGCAATTACGATTACTTGGCGGGCGCGCAGCAATGTCGAAACCAAATGCTCCAGCGGCACGTGCTCAATACCTTCCAGCAACACCAAATCAACGCTGGGCGCTGGCGGCAACAACTGGGGAACTAACGCAGGCGTGCTGACCATTACTGGGCGGAGCTTTGAAGGTAGGACACCGAACTGTTCCAGCAGTTGTCGGTAATTATCGAATTCCCCGGACACCAAGGTACTGAATAGTGCCTCCGCTGCTGGCGTTTCATGCCCATCGGCTGAGGTAGCCGCTGCCACTGACGCCTGCTGTGCTAGCGCTTGAACCCGCTGCCGCACTGGCAACGCTAGGCTCGCAACATGGGATTTATCTAGCTCGGTAAAGCGTGCCAATAGGTCGGCTAGCCCTTGGCCATCATAAACGGCAAGGGCCGGGTCTGATTCCACCATCAATTCAAATACTGAACCCCACCAAGCCAGTTCAAGCTCAGCGCCTACGCTGTCAGCTTTGGTTTCGCGGGTAATTAAGTCGGTGATAAAGTCATCCAACCCGAAACCCCGTAAGCGAGCCAACGCGGCCTCGCGTTCCGGCAAGCCCTTCAAGGTATCGCCCTCGGTGGCCAGCGCTACCAGTTTGTCGAGCAACTCCCCGAATTCGATATCAAGTAGTCCTTTGCGCTGATCGGCGAGTAATGGGGTGGCAGCGATAATTGGATCCAAAGCCTTTAGGTCCGATAACACGGCGTCGTAGGTTTCCTCAAGTTCACTTAACCCAACTGGCAGCACCGGCCAGCCGTGCAGTTCGGAACTGACAGTACCATCGGCGTAAGAAGCCCAGACCTCACGTAACTCCTCTACTTGTCGTAAACATTCGCTAAGGTTAGCAACTTTAATACCCGGCCGGACGTGGCCCTTTGCCTGTTTCCGCAATTTGTGCGTTGCCAGCAGGCCCGGCGCAGCGCCATCGCTAGCACGCCGCTGCTTGAGGGGGCGCATGGTTGCCGGAATAAGCTCCGCTACTGACTGTTGGAAAACGGTTGGCTTAAAGGTGTCCAATGTGGCTCGAACATCGCGCAACATTTTGAGTTGGCTATCTAGTTCCCGCATGGTTTGCGTCGCCCGCAATCCAGTAAACTGGCTCAACTCTGCAGCCTGTTGGATTAACTTCGGGAAGTTTTCGTCCACCAACCGGCGTACCCGTTCCAGCGCAATGGACGCTTCAGTTCGGTTGGCGACGGCGGCCCCATACCAAGGGCTTAACATCGTGGCCGCGCGGAACGCCCCCAGTGCTGCCGCTTGCACCAAGTCTTGGGTGCAAACCTTGCGCAGCTTAGCGGTTAAGCCTTGGAGCACTTGCGGGGCAAGCCGGATATTGGTGGCGGGCCGGTCAGTGCCAGTGGTGAGTCCGGCAAGCACTTGCAATGCGTCGTACGGCGAAACTCCCCACGGGAGATGCTTGCGATGCAGCGCAGCAGCATAGCCGCTTAACTGGGTGCGCACGCCAATTAGAGCGTCGCGGAGCGCTGGATTGCCGGGCAAACTGGTAGTCTCGGGGGACATCGCGGCGAGTAACTGCGATTTCACCTCGTCCCGCCAGTTCGCATGGGGTGGGATTTCCAACACCATCGTATCCAAGGCGGCAGCTTGCAGCGTTTGCGTAAAGCTCTGCGCGCTACGCCTCAGGCCGGTCACATATACTACGGAGCGGGCTGCCGCAGCGGCCTCGGCGGCCAGCGCTGCCGCCAACTTGCCCGGTTGGGCTTCAAGCGGCGCCGCAATGAACCAGTTTGCGCCGGTGCGGGCCGCTGCCAGCGCGACCTGATGTTGGTGATCAAGGTCGCCAATTCCCTTTTCTTGGTAAGGCGGCAATTCGGCAGGCAGCGTAGGTATCTCGGCCTGCGCGAGCGCGTCAAGGCAATTACTATTACCGGCCAACGCCCTCACTAAGGTGTTGCTGGATATCTGCGGTGCTAGGGCGTCAAAATCCGTGATTAACCCATGATTCGGATGCAGAAATACCCCAATAATCGTGCGGCGCAACAGCCCAAAATTCGGGATGACAGCTTCGCCAAGTGCCGCAATCCGGTCGAGAACCTCATCAGTGCGGAACCCCGATGATGAGTTAGCCGTCTCAGCCAACGTAATCGGATCGAGCAGCGCACCTTTTCGCCGCAAGGCTTTGGCCAATACCGGATTAACCGTCGGCTTGCCGACTAATTGCACTTCATATTCGCCCGCTTCATTCTGTTTAATTACAACCGCATGTAGCAAGATTGGCATTTGAATGGTCTTTTTGCCATACCCGCGCGAATTATGGGGCGAGGCTGCCTTACCCTCCGCTGCCTTAGGGGCTGCGGAATCTTTGCTCTCAGAGTCGCCGTCTGCGGAAACTGCTGTGGCCAGCGCGGCGATATCTTGGTCCTCATCTTGGCTAACATGCGCTTCTGCAGGGGTAGCAATCGCGGCGTCCGTAGTTGGTTCGGCCCAAGTAGCGACGCCGACGGCAAGCGCTGCCGTGGCTGTACCATAAACGTCTGCCAAACTGTCAAGTTGCTGTATTACGGTAGCTGACTTCCCTGCCGCATAATCTAAGGTATCCGGGCTGCGGAATAGGCTAGACAGTTTGGTGCGCCGCCCGGACAGCAATTGCACTAAGCCAGCCGGATGGGCTTTAGTTAGCTCGAGGATTGCCCCACTCAGGCTCTTAACATCGGCAAGGCCAGACGTATCGATGCTTTCAACTAGCGCCTCACGCCATTCGGAGTACTTCGCGGCGACCAGTTCAGCCTCACTTGCCACGCTAGGCGGCGCCACCTCGAGGGCCAGTGCCGTCGCGCCGATGGTCTGCGGCCTGCCTTCGTTAATAGGCTGGATGCTCGCAGACTGACCGCTGGACGGGCCGCCATTTCGATCATTGTCACCGTAACTCAGCGCCATTGAGCTTGCGCTTAAGCGGATAGATTGGCCGCGCCCGTTGAATCTGCGTACAGTACCCACGACCCAACACTACGATAGTGACCGCCATCACGATCTAAGGCGCGCCGGGCTAAATGCCAACCATGTAGTTCATCAAGACACCTGCCTTTGCCCCGCAAAGTACGCAGTCAACTGAGCCGACTAACTAGGCAAAAGATCATTTATTTCGATGATGGCACCACGATCTGCCCCCACGCCAATCGCCGAAATACGGCACCCAGATTGCTGCTCCAAAAACTTGAGGTAACTCTGTGCATTGGGAGGTAAGTCGGCAAAGGTGCGGGCGCCGCTAATATCTTGCTCCCAGCCCGGTAAGTATTCATAAATGGGTTTTGCATGATGGAAGTCGGATTGGTTATCGGGCATTTCATCAACCCTAACGCCATCTACCTCATAAGCAACGCAGACCGGGATTTCGGCCAAACCAGTTAACACATCTAGCTTAGTTACTAATAAATCGGTTAAGCCATTTACCCGTGACGCATATCTGGCAATAACGGCGTCATACCATCCACAACGCCGGGGCCGCCCGGTGGTAACCCCAAATTCGCCGCCTTTAGTGCGTAAAAAGCTGCCCATTTCGCTGTCCTCGGCCAATTCCGTTGGGAACGGCCCCTCACCAACACGCGTGGTATAAGCCTTTATCACGCCAATAACCGAATCTATCCGAGTGGGGCCCACGCCACTACCAGTACAAGCACCACCAGCTGTGGCATTTGAGGACGTGACAAATGGATAAGTGCCATGGTCAACATCAAGCATCGTCGCTTGGCCCGCTTCAAATAGCACCGTCTTACCCGCGTCCAACGCTTGGTTAAGAATAAGCGGTGTATTAGCAACCATCGGGCACAACCGGTCAGCAAACTCAAGTAACTCGGTAACTACCGGCTCAACTTGTACCGAGGGGCGGTTATACATCTTGACAAACAAAGAATTCTTTTGCTGCAAAGCCCCTTCGACCTTACCACGCAGTATTTTCGGGTCAAATAGATCGGCAACCCGAATGCCAAGCCGGTTTATCTTGTCGGCATAGGCTGGCCCAATCCCCCGGCCCGTGGTACCAATACGGCGGGCGCCTAAAAAGCGTTCTTGCGTTTGGTCTAAAACGCGATGATATCTAGTAATGATATGCGCTTGCGACGACACCAAAAGCCGAGAAGTGTCAATGCCGCGGCTTTGCAGCAAATCCAATTCCTCAAATAAGATATGCAAGTCAATAACTACGCCGTTACCAATCACCGGCACCACATTGGGACTCAGTATCCCACTGGGCAATAAATGCAGGGCGTATTTCTCGTCCCCAATCACTACGGTATGACCGGCGTTATTACCGCCGTTAAACTTCACCACGTAGTCAACTTGGCTGCCCAACAGGTCAGTTGCCTTGCCTTTACCCTCGTCGCCCCATTGGGCACCAACTAGCACGATGGCAGGCATCTCGGCTCCTCATCCAACGATGTGTTATAAAGTACGTACGCGTTGCCGCGTGTCCAGCACCCAAAACTGCCAAAGCGCGCAATAATTAGGCGCACCATGAACGTTACACAGGCCATCAATCAGGATACTACTGAACCCGGCACCGCGCATCTGCTAGTCGGGGATGATGCTGTGCGGTTGGTGTTATCAGGCGATATCGGCGCCGAAATGTCATCCGACTTGAGCGAGACGATGGATGAGGCGGTGGCGAGCGGGCTGCCGGTCGAGATCGACGCCCATCACGTCACCTTTATGGACTCGGCTGGGGTGGCTCTAATTGCCAAGTTGGCCGCACAATTGCCGCTGCGCCCCAAGATGCTGCGCACGCCTGAAACGGTGGCGTTTTTGCTTAACGTGACCGGCCTTGACCAAGCGGTAGACGTCGTCTCATAGCACACCGGAACCTCCCGCCGGGCTAATACGCCGCACGGGAGGTTCCGGTTCTGAAACTAGCTAAGCGGAGAAGTTCCCGCTGACCGCAACTCGCGGCAAGCCTCAGCAATGCGAGCAGCCATTCCAGCTTCGGCAGCCTTACCCCAAGCGCGCGGGTCATAGGTCTTTTTGTTACCCACGTCGCCGTCCACCTTGAGCACGCCGTCATAGTTCTTAAAGAAGTGGTCGGCCACCGGGCGCGAATACGCATATTGCGTATCCGTGTCAATGTTCATCTTGATCACGCCGTTGTCCACGGCCTCAGCGATCTCGGCTTCGGTCGAACCAGAACCACCATGGAATACCAAATAGAACGGATCCTTTTCGCCAACCTTCTCGCCAACTTCATCCTGAATTTCCTTCAAGATGGCCGGACGCAGTTTGACAGCACCGGGCTTGTACACGCCGTGCACATTGCCGAAAGTCAAAGCGGTCAGGTAGCGCACGTGCCCGTCCTCCTCTGGCAGGCCGAGTGCTTCCACCGTTTCGAGGCCGTCCTGCGGCGTGGTATACAACTTCTCGTTGATTTCGGCGACGTGGCCGTCCTCCTCGCCACCGACAACGCCAACTTCGATCTCCAAAACCGTGTGGGCGGCCTTGGACATCTCCAGCAATTTCTTGGCTACCTCAAGGTTGTGATCCAACGGAATGTCTGAACCGTCAAACATGTGCGAGACGAACGTTGGTTCCTCCCCACGAGCCACCTGCTGGGCTTCCATCTTGAGCAGCGGAATTACCCAAGACTCCAAGTTTTTCTCCACGCAGTGGTCAGTGTGCAGCGCAATGTTCACCGGATAGTTTTTGGCGACCTCTTTGGCATAAGCCGCGAGCGCCAACGTGCCAGCAACGCGATCCTTAATGGTCGAGCCGGAAGCGTATTCCGCACCGCCAACCGATACTTGGATGATGCCGTCCGACTTGGCATCTGCGAAACCTTGAATGGCCGCAGTGATGGTGGAGGACGAGGTGATGTTCACGGCTGGATAGGCGAACTTGCCTTCTTTCGCTCGCTTGAGCATTTCCTGATAAACCTCAGGGGTTGCGATAGGCATCTTTCATTACTCCTTATTTTCCGGACGGCTAAGTTGCCGCGTTATATTGTTACTCAATGGCCTCGATGCTTCCGGGTTCGTCGGCGGCGAGGTCAAGAATGGCGATGTTATTGTCATTGAGAAATGGGGCCGGTTCCGGCCATTGCGTCGTCTGCTCGTCAATGTCTGTCTCAGAGTGAGCGCCACAACCGTGATCCAGCGACACTACTTGGCCGTCATCGGGTGACCACTCGTTAGCACAGACGGCAAACATCTGGCCCATTGAACCGGCCAGCGGTAAGGCAAACGCGCACGTGACACACGCGGCAGAAGCCTTTAACGAACCAGCCGAAGTGGGGCCGTGCGAGCCGCGATACCACCGCTGGGCGGCAGTTTCCCGCCCGGTCTCATTAAGCACCCGAGCGCGAGCCAGCGCCAATTCTGCAATGGCAGGCGCTTCATCAAAGACGTCGCCCGAAGGTTCGTAACCGGGCTGTAATCTAGGGTCGTCTAGTTGGAATGGCAGCACGTCTCCGGGGCCAATGTCGCCGGGCAACAAGCGCTCGGCCCAAGGTACCCATTGCGGCGCTAACAACGCGCCATCACCGGGCATTAACTCGACTTCGCACACTGTGGCATTGCGGGCACGATGGGCGCGGGTCAGAGTAGCTACCCATTTCCAGCCCGGATAACCCGGCAGATTCGCGGCGAAATAGTGGGAAACTAAGCGTTGACCTTCGGTGTCGTAACCAAGATGTTCACCAACGGCATCGGGGAATTCCGCAACTTCCAAGACGGCAGCGCGCGCCAAATCAACGGCTCCAGTTAAAACCGCTTCTTTGGCGGGCATCCTAACAACCCCTCAATGTCACAGCTTGGCGCACTCTTAGCCCTCTAGTTGGTCGGCCACCGCGCGCAGCATCCCCGCCACTTGGGTAGCCGGGGCGCCGGTTGGGTATTTGCCATGCTTAAGCGAATCGCCCACGCGATCCAGCAGCTTTACCAAATCCTCGATGATGGTCGCCATTTCCTCCGGCTGCTTGCGCTTGGCCTTTACGACCGACGGCAACGGCTCTTTAACGGTCACAGCCAGCGCCGACGGCCCCTTTTTCCCATCGGCCACGCCATATTCAACACTCGCGCCTTGCTTCGGCACGACGCCGGGAGGCAGCGCGGTGGCATGCAAAAACACCTGTTGCCCGTCATCCCCAGCGATGAAACCAAAACCGCGAGATTCATCGTAAAACTTGACCTTGCCGGTTGGCACTGCACACCTCATTCGAACTATACAAACAGACTGACTGAGCCACCACCCTACCGTGTGCGCCACGTTACTGGCTACCGCTGGATGATTCTTGGCGGATGTTGCCGTGCGCGTCCTCGCCTTTAAGTGAGCTTCGGGGTATTTCAGCGATATGTGAGTTATTAGGTGAGCGACATCATATTTCGCTGGACGCTGATTCCTATTGCTTCCTATTGCGTAATTAGGTGTTATGCGAAACGATAACGGGGTGAATAGCTATCAGCAGAGCTCCTTTACGCGGAGCAATACTTTCCGCACTCGGGTTGGAGCGGCAATCGCTTTAGCTTGTGCTTTCTGGCTGGCATTGCTGCCAAGCGCCCAAGCCGTGCCGCCGCTTACCACGTTGCCGGGGCAGATTGTTGACCAAGTGGGGGCTTTAGATGGCCGCACTGAGGACGTACAGCGCGCGCTCGATTCGTTAGGGGCCGATACGCCTTATCGGTTATATGTAGTGTTTGTCGAAACTTTTGATGGCATGGCCGCTGATGATTGGGCAACCCAGACTGCCATCAATTCGAGTTTGGATCAAAACGATTTGTTGCTGGCTATTGATTATAGTGACCGCGATTTCGGTTTCTCTTATGACCGCGGTGCTGGGCTTTCGCAAGCGCAATTGAACGCTATCCACTCCGAGATTGACCGTGCCGGAACTGCTGCTTCGATCGGGCAGACCGATTGGGCAGACGCCGTTATCGCCGCTACCTCCGCAGTTCGCAATCAGGTAGTTGTGCCGGTGGGTGGTACTTGGACGGAGCCGCTGATGGTACTGGCCGGGATTACTTTGCTCGGCTTCTTGCTGCTATTTGCCCTTACGCATCGCCGTCGCACGGTAGATGATGCTGCCGTAATGACCACTACGGCTAACGACTTTACGATGGTTAGTACCGATGATTTGCAAAAGCGCGCGTCTGCTTCTTTGGTTGCTATTGACGATGCCTTGCATACTGATGAGCAAGAACTAAATTATGCGCAAGCCGAATTTGGGCCGGATGCCACGGCAGAATACGCTGCCGCAATGCAAAAAGCTAAAGACGATGTCAAGGCGGCTTTCCAGCTTAATCAACAACTTACTGATGCCGCCCCAGAAACCGAGGAACAGCGTCGCGGGCTATTGATGCAAATCATCCGGATTTGTAACGATGCCTCTGAATCGCTAAATCGCCACGCCACCGGGTTTGAGAACTTGCGGAAGCTGGCCGACCGGGCGCCGGAAATCCTTGACGAAACCCATCAACATGCTGACGTCATCGAAACCAAGCTGCCTGCAGCCCGCGAGGAACTGGTGCGCCTAAACGGCTCATATTCGGATGCCGCGCTCGCTTCGGTTTCCGGTAACCCGGATCAAGTCCAAGCGTTAATCGTTGACGCTCGCAAGGCGATTCAGAATGGCCGCACGGCGCTAGCGAACAACAAGCGCGGTGAGGCGGTTACCGAGGCACGCGGCGCCCAAAACGCCATCGGCCAAGCGCAAACGCTACTAGCTGCCGTGCACAGTGCCAGCGACGATCTGGCTGCGGCCAATGCGGCGCTCCCGGGCGCAATCGCCTCCCTCCAGTCCGACGTTGAGGACGCACATCGGCTAGCGAAGGTTATCGCGGCCACCACCAACACTTCCGTGGACGACGAAGTGGCCGACGCTCGCGCCGCGCTGGCTGAAGCGGCTACCGTGCAGGCCGAGGGCGGCGACCCAATTGCGGCGCTTTCCCGTTTGCAACAGGCAGAGGCCGCGATTGACGCTGCCTTGGCGCCAGCCCGCGCTAAGGATGAGGCCGACCGCCGCGCCGTCGCGCTGCTGGGCGATGCGATCAACCGCACGTCCAAGCAGATTAAGAATGTTTCCGATTACATCACTACCCGCCGTCAAATGGTGGGGCCGGAAGCGCGGACGGAACTGTCGGAGGCTATCCGGATGCTGGCGCGCGCTAAGGAAATCCAAGCCTCGCACCCGCAAACTGCGTTGGAATACGTGCACAAGGCTGAGAAGCACGCCAACCGCGCGATGCGTTATGCCAAGAACGACGTTGACAATGGCTCGATGTTCTTTGGTGGACCCGGAATTGACCCGGCTGGCATGATGCTGGGTGGCATTTTGCTGGGCGGCATGATGGGCGGCCCGCGGCGCGTTGGTGGCTTTGGCGGCTTTGGCGGGCCAGTTATTGGTGGGCCGATGATTGGCGGCTTGGGCGGTCTTGGCGGCGGGTTCGGCGGACGCGGCGGGTTCGGCGGCAGCCTCGGTGGCGGTGGATTCGGTGGCGGCTTTGGCAGCGGCGGCGGGTTCGGCGGTGGCTTTGG
>JGI24699J35502_11133669_pt1 | contig 13320 bp, 7 predicted proteins | sample TergutMp193P4_FD_35502 | JGI IMG/M metagenome (IMG submission 35502) | reverse complement strand
ATATTCACCCGGGTAATAAATTAGCCACGATTGTCGGATTGAATCAACCGAACGTTGAGAATCAAGTAGCAAAAGATGTTGCAATGCAAGTAGCGGCCATGAATCCCATCAGCGTGGACAAAGCAACCGTTCCTCCCGAAATTGCGGAACGGGAAAAGAAAATCGCCCGCGAAAAAGCAATTGAACAAGGGAAACCGGAAGCCATTTTAGATATGATCGCCGAAGGCGCTTTGACTAAATACTACAAAGATTATACCCTGTTGATGCAAGACTATGTAAAAGATCCGAAAATAACCATTGACGATTATTTAAAGAAACAAGATAAAAATTTGACGGTTACCGCTTTCAAGCGTGTTAATTTGAACGTGGAATAATTATCGAGAGCCTTTTTATTAACAAAAAAAGGTTGCTTCATTTTTGCAAGCAACCTTTTTCGCATTTAAGATGGTACAGTCTTTTGGCTAACGTGATAGATAGATGTAGTTAAATTTTAATTATTATTTGGATACTAATATTTTTAAGACGTGTCAAATTTTCTACAAAAATAAAAGCAGGGGCTTAATTTTTGCTTAAAATTTGCTTAATTACGAAATAATTTACATTTTATTCTCACACTCTACATTTTTAATCAAAAAACACTACCTTTGTACTCTTATTAATCAAATAGAAATTATGAAACATCAAATTATTGTAATTGCATTACTTATTATGGTAACAGGTTGTATGAAAGCTCAGAAAACGAATGAGAATGAGAAAGTTCAGAAAACGAATGAAAACATCTTTTCGATGAAAGTAGGAGCCGGTCAATTGTATCTTCTTTCGGAAGGACAACGGAACGGGAGCCCGGAAATTTTGATTGGAGCCAATCCCGAAATTATAAAGCAATACGCTCCCGATAACGCTTTTCCGTCGGCAACCAATGCCTTTTTATGGCAAGTTGACGGAGAAAACTTCTTATTTGATACCGGTTACGGCAAGGAATTGTTCAATAATCTGCAATCCCTCGAAGTAAAACCGGAAGATATTGACGCTATTTTTATTACGCATGCACACGGCGATCATATCGGCGGATTGCTTCGTAACGACCAAGCGGCTTTTCCGAAAGCGGCGATCTATATGTCGCAGTCGGAATATGATTATTGGACCAATGACGAAATTATCAATCAATTGCCCGAAAATAATCGCGGAGGATTTATACTTGCAAAGAAAGTAGTTGCAGCTTACAAAGATCATTTGCATTTGTTTGAACCCAATGCAATCAATCCTCCTTATGATAAAGAATTATGTCATGGCATCAAGGCAATTGCAGCTTACGGACACACGCCGGGACATACTGTTTTTTTATTGGAATCCGGAAATGATAAGCTGTTAATATGGGGCGATTTGACGCACGCCATGGCTATCCAGATGCCGCATCCGGAAATAGCGGTTACTTACGATACGAATCCGGACTCAGCGATTCAATCGCGTTCGGCTGTTTTGAAATTTGTATCGGATAGCGTCATTACTATTGCAGGGATGCATATTGCTTATCCCGGAATCGGAGCGATTGAAAAATCAGATCCGGGATATCGGTTCATTCCGGCGCAATAAATTTTCGAAACAATTTTTAGTCGAATGTTATCCCGCGCTTGACGCGGGATCTCAAAAAATAACAGAGACGCGGTACAATCGCGTCTCTGTTTTTTGTGAGGATTGCGGATCTTTGTACTATACCCGCAATGATAAGATACTCTAAGACAATTTCTTTGTTCTATCGGTATTTTATTTCTTCTCGAAACGAACGTTATCAATAGAAATTTCTACTCCTGCCGGAATGGTTCCGCTATTGAGAGCCATACCCCAATCACCGGATGCTCCGTCTATGGCGCTGCCGTCCCAGAGGTCGGTCATAGGTATCGTTACAGTTATCCAGTCTCCATTCGTAGTATAATTGTCTTGAGCCGTGAGCAAAGAGTTTGTCTGTCCCCATGTTCCCGAGAAAGAGAATGAAAACATAACCCCGGCGCCATAACTTCCGGTCACTCTCATATCCAATTTCAATACGTAATTGTTCGGATCGGCAAGCGATGGGAAATTCCCTCTATTTGCTTGGTGGTTACATCCGTATATCCAAGCCCAACCTGAAATTCCGGAATGGACTTGAATGTATTGGTTGCCGTCATCAGCGGTTAAGTAATCAAAGCTGCCTCCCCAATTGTCCCAAGTGGCATCATGTCCGTTATGGTTTTCAAAATCTTCGATTACCAAGGAAGGATCAACGATCGGATCTGTTCCGGCAATTGTAAATTCGGGAGAAATTACCTCTTTCCCGTCAAAAGTAATTAAAGTCAATGTAACTTTTCCCTTTTTAGCATTATCGGGAACATATACTTCGATGAGCGTTTCGCTTCTTGTTCCGTATTGGGTCGCTTTGACATTATCCGGGAAGATAACGGATTCCACCAGATTCAACTTGGTTCCTACAATCGTCATTTTTGTTCCCGGTTTTGCTTGGTTGGAGACAGAAGTAATTACCGGCAAATCCGAATTAATCGTGATTTCTTGGGCCGATTTAATTTCGGTACCATTGGTCGTTACCAAGGTAATAATACCGGTAAGACTGTTCGGCAAACTTTCCACTTCTATGGAAGTTCCACTTTGACTGAGAATATTTCCTTCGGTATTTCCTCCGAAAATTACTTTGTCCACCAAATCCAAATCGGTACCGGTGATCGTAATCGAAGAACCGGCAGTAATCGTGGTCGGAGTGATACCGGAAATCACCGGGTTCACAAAGGTTAATTCTGACGATTGAACCGATTGACCAGCCAAGGTATTGAACGCAACATTTCCGGCTACCGCATCTTTGGGTACAGTAACTTTTATTTCGGTTGCAGTCCTTCCGTCGGCGATCGTTCCTTCTTTATCTCCTCCGAAAACAACCGTACTGATCAAGTCCAGATCCGTTCCTTTGACCGTTAAAACAGCTCCGTTTTTCACCGGATTGGGAGCAATGGAACTGATTGTCGGCGCTACAAGGGTTAATGTTTCAAGAGAACTTACCGATACTCCCGAAAAAGCGATCAGTTTTATGGTTCCGTCGTTGGCATTGGCCGGCACGTTGACTTCAATTTTAGTTGCCGTTTTACTTACAAAGTTTCGCGTTCCGACGTTTCCTTCAAAAACGAGGCTGTCCGCCAAATCAAAATCTGTTCCTTCAATGGTCAACAGATTGCCTGTCTTAATCGGATTCGGTGAAATCTTGGTAATCTGAGGCAGAACCACAATCAGATCTTCGTCCGAATAAACCCAAATCGGAATACCAAATTCACCGGATTCATTGGGAACGATATCGGCTCCATTAGAAACAATAATTTTCCCCGTTTGAGCTTCTTTGGGTACGATCACCTCAATGCTTTCCCGACTTTGACTGACGAAATCGGCTTTTAATACATGTACGTCATCGGTAAAGATGATTTCTTCAATCAAATTCAAGTAATCGCCTTCAATTTTGAGGGTACTGCCGGATTTTATCGTCAACGGAGTAATGCTGCCGATAATAATCGGTTCGTTAAAAGTCAAAGAAGTAACCGAAGTGATTTGTTTGCTTCCCGCTTTCAGCGAGATTGTTCCCGGTTCTGCATCTTGAGGAATCATAATCCGGATTTCCGTACTGCTGATTCGCTTGATGTCGGTAACTGCTCCGCAGCCTTGAAGGGTAACGCTTTCCACTTTGTCCATATTAACGCCGATGATACGGAGTTCAGCGCCGCGTTGAATCGGACAAGGACCGAATGAACGCAACACGACATCGCCGCCGCCCATTTGGTCGGTATTCACTTTATCTTCTTTTTCACAAGCGGTTATAAGAGCAAAACAACTTACAATAATAAGACACGTTTTGAACAGTGTCGCTAATCTGTATTTTTTCATCATCATATTCTTTTTATTTGTCAACAGGAACTACACGCATATTATCAAGCCACATTTCCGTGGTACATTTCGTACCGTTTACTCCTCCGTTCCATACAAACATGGAAAGACCGCCGTAATTTCCCGGTCCATTGAGTTTGCTGATTACAGCTCCCGTCGAAGTGTATTTGAAGTCGGTCATCGGAATCGTTACGGTTATCCATCCGTCGGTCATATACGATCCGGTCGTTGCCCAAGGAATCCACAAGGCTCTCGGACAGCTGTCGTCACCATAATAGCTGTTCATAGCGGTTGTTGACCAAGGAGTAAACACAATTTGCATGCCATCGGCCGACCAAGGCGCCAATATATTAATTTCAAACTTGAACAAGTAGTCGCTCAAATTACTCGCATCAAAAAAGTCGCCTTCCGGTCTTCCGTTCGCAACGCCCCATAAATTGAAAGAAAAATTATCTTCGTTCCAATCTCCGTTATCCAAATCTCCTTTGAATACCACATATTTTCCGGAGATACCTCCTTCTTCGGCCGTCTTCCCCTCACGCCATCCGCCGTTCGCATTCAGATTATCCCAGTCGAGAATCATGCCCCGGTCGTCTTTGTACTGGAATTTGGAGCGACTTGTTCCGTACAACGTTTTCACGTTGATGTAGCCTTTCATTGCTCCTTCCGGAATAACAAATCGGATTTGAGTCTTTTCTATACTTCTGATTTCCGTAACCGGAAGGTTTCCGGCCATCAGAATTTCCAAGGGTATGTCCGGATCGTCGAGGAAATAATCGCCGTATAAAACGGCTTCGCTTCCTTCCGGAGCATATTCGCAGGAAATGGAATTGACCACCGGTCCCGGAACTTTTGTTTTGAAGTCATAAGTTACGGTATCACCGTTGAAAGCTACCAAATATATTTTATCGGTTACGTCAACGGGAATCCGGTTGGGAACAGTCACAATTAACGTATGATCCGTAATATAGCTTGTATTTAATATCGCTTGCTGATCGTTGAAATACAATTCATGAACGCTGCGGAGATTATTTCCCACCAAGCAGACTACATTATCCATAAATGCTCCGTCCAATAAAGAATCGGCAGAGGCGGCATCCGTCGTTCGCACATACAACACTTCGGGGATGCCGTCGGTATGTTTATAGGCATTCGGATATTCGTCACAGGAAAATAATCCCATGCAGAGAATCAATCCCAACAGAAATGCCGGCGTTAATCGGTTATCTATTATTATTTTTTTCATATATATTTGTATATTTAGTATTTATATTGAGAAATATCCTGTTCTACCGGGTCTTTCGTCAAGTTCGGATTCGATACCACGTCGGTGTTGGGGAACGGAAAAACAAACGATTTTAACTTACTGTCGTACATAGCTGCCGGATTAGGAATCGGCGGCGTTTTGTCGTAATAAGTCGTATTCGGATCGGGAGTTGCGCTTCCGCCTTGGTAAAACTCCGTTAAACCGCTGTACGTGGAGCGTCTTTGATTTCTCAGTTCATTGATGGCTCCGTCCGAATCGTAGTAACTCCAACGTACATAGTCGTACCAGCGATCTCCTTCAGTTGCCAATTCCAGACGACGTTCTTTCCAGACGTCGCTCCATGTGATGGAGGTTCTGGGGGTTTCACCCGGAATCGCCCGTAACAACACTTTATTGTATGCATCCAGAGCGCTCGGATCGGAAGTGGATGCCGCATTCCCGATTTTTGCTTCCGCATAAATCAGATATACTTCCGCCAATCGAAGCAGATGGGTAGCCAAACCGTTGGTCATTCGCAACAGATTACCTCCGCCTTCGGCCACTTGGTCGGCATTATCGCCCACTAAATGCTTGACGCAATTGGTTCCGCATCCATTTAAATTAGCCGCCTTCAAATCTCCGATAACATAATTCGTCCAATCGAAACCGCCTTTATCTCGCCAGAAATAATCGTAATGATCGCCATACATCATCATGGTGGCCTTGCGACGGGTATCGCGGTTGTTGCGCGTTTTACTCAAGGCGTTTTCGCCGAAAGCATCCTGCAAATCAACCGACGGCGCCGTCCAGTCTCCCCAGTTGTCGTTAAATTCATCGAATCCGGCTACCGCCAAGTCGGATTGCAGTGAATTTTGTGAAGTCCAAGTCGGATCGGAAACCCACCGCCATGAAATCAGACATTCTTCATTGATATTATTGTGCAACCGGAAAATATCTTCATAATTAGTTAATAATTTCCGACCGCTTTGATCAATAACAATTTTTGCATAGTTGGCCGCATTGTCCAAGTCTTCTTGATTCCGGCTTCCGGTTTGCCCGTAGCCCGATTTAGTCAGATACACTTTCGACAGCAGAGCATAAGCGCAGTAACGGTCGAGACGACCAGACAAGTTTTGTTCGGGCAGCCATTCGATCGCTTGATTCAATGTCATAATGATATAATCATATACATTCGGAATTGTTGCCTTGTAAACATTGTTGTAGTTGCCGGCTGAAATCATAGCGGAATTGTCGTGAATGATGGGTACGGCTCCGAAAGAACGCACTAAATAGAAATAAGCCAACGCTTTCCAAACCAATGCCTCTCCTTTGACCGTATTTTTAACCTCTTGACTGACCGATGGCGACGATTTCATGTCAATATTTTGAATGACGCCGTTGCAGTAAGCGTTAACCGACCAGAGCGAAGCGGAAGCCAAAGTCAGAGATTGATCGGAACTGGTAACCGTAAAGTTCAGATAATCTCCGCTCAGATTAATATTTCCCGCCATAACTTCACCTGCTTGTATGAAAAAGCGTTGCATATCATACCAAGGTGAATTGTAAATCGGGTTGACCGCCTGGTAGCATTGGTCCTCGGTCTGATAAAAGTTATCCACGTTATAGTTATCTTCGACGGGACGATCCAAAAAGTCGTCACAGGAAGATAAAGCAAATAACAGGAGCAGCGACAAGACCACAGTTGTTTTTATATTATTTTTTATTTGTTTCATTGCTGTATAATTTTATGAGTTAGAATGAAATATTTAATCCGAACGTATAACTTTGAGGAGACGGATAGCGACCGTAATCCATTCCGTAAACATTAGGAGACATGGTACTTACCCCGATTTCGGGATCATAACCCGTATATTTGGTAAAAGTACATAAATTTTGAATATTGGCATACACGCGTATGTTATCCACGAAAAATTTATGCGTCAATTTAGCCGGGACGGTATATCCGAAAATAATGTTTTTGATACGCAAGTAAGAACCGTTTTCGATATAGCGGTCGCTGTTGCGTGCGTTTTCATTCGGGTCGCCGTTATTCAAGGCGCGAGGCTGCGACGGATTATTAGCCAACCGGACATTGTCAATGTCTTGATACCAATTCCAGATACCGCCTGTTCCATCGTAGATTTTGCCCGGGTTGATCGCTTCCAAGCGCGCCCGATCGGTAACAATCCGCAATTGATTTTGGTAAGCGCCATTCATTGCGCTCAAATCAACCGCCGTTTGATTATATACTTTGTTTCCGTAAGTGCCGTTGATGAATAAGCTCAAGTCGAAATTCTTGTATCGGAACGTGTTATTCATCCCGAATGAAACCTTGGGATACGGTGAACCCAAATCCGTTCGGTCGTAGTCGTCAATGACGCCATCGGGTTTTCCGTCCGGCCCGCTGAGGTCCTTAAATTTAATATCGCCCACCCACACCGTATTGTACTGGTTGAAGGTAGTCCCGTCTGCCGGATAAGTCTTCGGCTTGGGCGAATTTTCAATATCGGCTTTGTCTTTATAATAACCGTCTGTCACCCAACCGTAAAATTTATATAAGGGATCTCCGACTTGAGTACGCGTAATGGGCGAACCCATGCCGTCCCATTGCGGGTAACCCATGAGAGGAGGCGTTCCGGGCATCAGTGAAACCAATTTATTTTTATTGAATGAAACTTGTACATCCGTTTGCCATTCAAAAGCGCCTTTGAGGTTTATTGTATTCAAAGAAATTTCAAGTCCTTTATTATTGATGGTACCGTAATTACCCCACGGAGCATCCAACGCGGAACTGGAGTTTCCTTTTGTTCCCATATAGGAAGGAAGGTCCAAATGCATCAACATGTCTCCGGAGGTCTTATCGTAGGCATCAATAACCAAATTGATTCGATCCCGGAAGAATCCCAAATCCAATCCATAGTTCCATTGTTTCTGAGTTTCCCAATGTACGAAAGGGTTAGCGATATTGCCTTGCCGGTATCCCACTCCAAGGGCTGTAGGCATTTTGGAAATGCTCGCTCCCCATCTGTAGCTGTCGATATTGGCATTCCCTGTCTGTCCCCAGCCGAAACGCAATTTACCGTTACTTAATACAGAATGATCGGATTTCAGGAACGCTTCGTTTGAAAACCGCCAAGATAAAGCAAAGGACTTGAAATTCGCCCAACGATTTTCCGGTCCGAAGTTGGAAGAACTGTCGCGACGGTAAGTAAAAGTGCCTAAATACCGATCATCATAATTATAGGTTGCTCTGGCAAGAATAGAAACCATAGTCGTACTTCCAAAGCCGGTAGTTACCGATTGCGAAGCGGGGTCAGAGAGTGAGAGGCTTTGTATCTCGTTGGAAGGAAGTCCGGTTCCGTACCCTTCAAGATTATTATATTGAGATTCCCATAAGTCTTCGCCGACCATCACCGTGAAGGAATGTTTTTTGATAACTTCCGAATAAGTCAAGTTGTTAATTACTTGATAAAATGAAGTGTTATCTTTTGATATCCGTAATTCGTTGATGGTTTTGGAAGTAACTCCGAAACTGTAAGTCGGGTTAAAAGTATTTCCTTTGCTGTTGCTGAAGTCAAAGCCCAATTCGGAATGCCATACTAAATTTCGGATGGGTTTAACATCCAAGAAAATACTGCCGTTCAATTTATTCCTGTTCAGAGAAATGTCGTTGATCAAAGCCATGGCGATCGGATTCGTGAGGCGATAATTTTCCCTGACTTCGGTTGCATAATTGCCGTCAATATCATAAATCGGAATATCGGGAGGCGTCAATAACGCATCGGTAAGCAGTCCTTCCGATCCGTTTGCCGATATTAATTTATCTTTCGTAGAGGAATACATGGCATTTACTCCCAATTTCAACCAGCTTTTCATATCGGCATCTAAATTCACGCGGACTGAATACCGTTTAAAATCGGTACCGACAATCGTACCTTCTTGTCCCATATAGTTTCCCGACACATAGTATCTTACATTATCATTTCCTCCTTGAGCGGAGATTTGATGATTTTGAATGAGCGCTTGCCGGAAAATCGCATCCTGCCAGTTGGTACCGCGGCCGAGTAACGAGGGATCCCCGTATTCCGTATAATCGCTGCCGGGCGAAGCGCCGTATTGTTCAGCAACTGATCCCGCAAATTCGGCATACTCTCTCAAATTCATCATTTTCAATCGTTTGCTTTGATTATCAACCCCCATATAGCCGTCGTAAGAAAATTTGGCTTCTCCGGCTTTCCCGTGTTTGGTTGTAATTAACACAACGCCGTTGGAGCCTAACGATCCGTAAATAGCAGTGGCCGAAGCATCTTTCAAAATCTCCATGGATACGATATCGGAAGGATTGATGCTCGCCAGGGGCGATACAGTCGTGACCGAACCGTTACCCAGCGCTCCTCCCAAACCGAGGTCGGAACCCTTGGCTAATGATTTCTGAACAATGACGCCGTCAATTACGTACAAAGGCTCCGCGTCCGCATTAAGCGTGGAAATCCCGCGTATGCGAATGGAAACCGAAGACCCCGGAGCGCCGGAGGTCATCACGGAATTAACCCCTGCCGCGCGTCCTTGCAACGCCTGGTCTAAGTTAGTAATCACGGAACCTTTGAGTTTATCCTCTCCTACGGTAATCGAAGATCCCGAAATATCTCGCTTTTTCATCGTACCGTAACCGACTACCACCACTTCGTCCAAAAGTTGGGTGTCTTCCTTCATCACCACTCTCAGATTCCTTGTATCGCCGGATACCGGAACTTGTTGTTCTGTGAATCCAAGGTATTTAAAAATCAAAACCGCTTTGTCGGTCGGGACAGTGATGGAAAAATTCCCGTCGCCATCCGTTGCCGTTCCCAAAGTGGTTCCTTTAACAGACACACTCACTCCCGGCAGGCCGGAATTATCCGTACCGGAAATTACCGTACCGGAAATTGAGGTCTGTGCAGAAACAGAAATGCTTGTACAAAGCACGAACAAAAACAAAATGAGTTTTTTCATTTTCAGTTATTTAAAAAAATTAATATAGGTTAAATATAAGACATGTTATTTCTATCACGCAAATATCCGGCACAAAAATAGTGAAAATTTCTTAATATCCAATAAAAAAATGCTGTCTTTGTTAAAAAAATTATGAATTATGAATTATGAATTATAAAATATGAATTATGAATTATGAATTAAGTAATATATTATTTCCGCTTTATTGTGGTAAAGTCCCGCAGGGACTACACTTTATTAACCGTAGGTGTAGCGACGGCGTAACCTACGGATTTCAATCTACGGTTTTTCCCTGTCGGATGAAACTAACTTATACAATTTATCCGAAGGACGAACTTTTGTCGGCGTTTTCAGAGAGAAGCGATCGCCTTTTTGTACGCTGTCGGCCGGTAGTAATTCAAGCCGGATATCTTCGGCATCAAAAATCAAAGCGCCGGTGGTAGGGCCGGTAACCAATACTTTATCGCCGACTTGAAGCGATTGCGTTTCTACGAGGAACTCGGCGACTCCCAATTTCGAGAAGTATTTAATGACTTTTCCGATATATAATTTCTTTTCGGTTGCTCTATTACCGTATTGATTGTTCCATTCGCCCAATCGCTGTCCCAAGTAATAACCGTCCCAGAATCCCCGATTAAACACTTTTTCCAAGCGACGATTCCAATCTTCGATTTTTTCGTCCGAAAAAGAATCTTCACAATAAGCTCGAATGGCTTCTTTGTAACATTCCACCACTGTTTTTACGTATTCCGGGCCTCGCGCCCGTCCTTCGATTTTAAAGACTTGAACGCCGGCATCCAACATTTTATTAAGGAAATGAATCGTCTTCAAGTCTTTGGGCGACATGATGTATTGATTTTCAATCGCAAGTTCAATGTCCGACTCCAAATCTTTCACTTGATACCTTCGACGGCAGATTTGGTTGCATTCTCCGCGGTTGGCGGAAGCATTCATTTCATGAAGACTCAAGTAACATTTTCCGGAAACAGCCATGCACAGAGCGCCGTGACAAAACATTTCAATCCGAATCAAGTTCCCTTTGGGTCCGCGAATGTTTTGTTCGACAATTTGCCGGTGAATTTCGCTCACCTGTTCCAAATTCAGTTCCCGAGCGAGAACAACCACATCGGCAAAAGCGGCGTAAAATTTCAAGGCTTCAATATTCGAAATATTCAGTTGTGTGGACAGATGAACCTCTACGCCGATACTTCTTGCATACATCAGAGCGGCTACATCCGAAGCGATGACAGCGGAAATATTCGCTTCGCGGGCGGCATTGATAATTTCACGCATTCGATCCATATCGTTATCGTAAAGAATGGTATTGACCGTCAAATAGGATCGAATGCGATGTTTCGCGCAAACTCCCGCAATTCGGTGTAAATCGGCAAGCGTAAAAGTTTGGGCGGAATGCGAACGCATATTTAAATCCTCCACTCCGAAGTAAACGGAATCGGCTCCAGCACGAATAGCAGCGGCTAACGACTCGTAAGAACCTACCGGAGCCATAATTTCATAATTTTCAACGTTTCTTTGTTGCATTCGATTCGATTAGAAGCAACAAAAATACAAAATTATTACTTACTTTTGCACTCGTTATGCAAATTGGAACCACTACTTTTGATAAATACCCGGTTTTTCTTGCCCCGATGGAAGATGTAACCGATATTTCGTTTCGTCTCTTGTGCAAAGACTTCGGAGCGGATATGGTTTATACCGAATTTATTTCGAGCGATGCCTTGATTCGTCATATCAACAAGACGCAAGCTAAATTGGAAGTTTCCGATGAAGAACGTCCGGTAGCGATGCAGATATACGGAAAAGAAACAGACGCAATGGTTGAAGCTGCCCGAATTTGCGAAGAAGCTCGTCCCGATATTCTCGATTTAAACTTCGGGTGTCCGGTAAAGAAAGTCGCGTCGAAAGGCGCCGGCGCCGGAATGTTACGAAATCCCGAACAGATGTTGGCAATTACACGTGAAGTGGTCAAGGCCGTTCGGATTCCCGTTACCGTAAAAACCCGATTGGGTTGGGACAACGATTCCAAAATCATCGTTGATTTAGCCGAGCGATTGCAGGATTGCGGAATTGCAGCGCTTACCATTCACGGTCGCACCCGTGCGCAAATGTATTCGGGCGAAGCCGATTGGACGCTTATCGGCGAAGTGAAAAATAATCCTCGAATGTATATTCCTATCATCGGGAACGGCGACATCAATTCGCCCGAAAAATGCAAGGAAGCCTTTGACCGTTTCGGCGTGGATGCCGTGATGGTCGGGAGAGCAAGCATCGGTTGTCCGTGGATTTTCAAAGAAATAAAAACCTTCCTGCATACAGGGATAATACCGGAAAAAGAACCGTTTGCTTATTATTTGGAAATTCTGAAAAAGCAAGTACTGCAAAGCGTAAACCGATTGGATGAACGCAGAGGCATTTTGCACAGCCGTCGCCATATCGCCGCAAGTCCTTTGTTCAAAGGGATTTCCGATTTCAAACCGATGAAAGTCGCCCTGTTGCGCGCCGATACGGTAGAAGAGTTGTTCGGGCTTATGGATGAAATTAAAACCATTTAAACAATCGCAATCCGACGACAAAGCAAACGACTCCGAAGCCCGACAAAGCGATGGAAGGAGTGAGGATTTCCATCCATCCGGCTCCTTCGTTAAAAATGCTTCGAACGCCATCGGTAAGCGCAGTCAAAGGCAGCAATTTAATCACTCCGATACTCCATTCCGGAAAGTGATGATAACTGAAGAAAATACCCGAAAGAATCATCATAGGCATTTGTACGGCATTGATCCATCCGGTTCCGACTTCCGTTTTTGCCGTTCGCGTTGAAATCAGTACGGCCAAACCGGTGAAAGCGATATTTCCCGCTAAAAACAAAACCACTAAAGCTCCGATATTTCCTTGAATATGAATCCCGAATAAAAGCCATGCGAAGAATAGCAGAATCAAAGCTTCCACCATATTCATCAATATTCTGACGAACATAAACGAAATCAAGAAGTTGGATTTTCTCATCGGAGTGGCCACCATTCGCCGCAATAATTTCTGCGAACGACGTTCGATAATCGTATAGCTGATTCCCCACATGATGGAACTCATAACGCCCATTGACAATATTCCCGGAACAAGAAAATCAATATAGCGCACTCCTTTCAAAG
>JGI24699J35502_11133670_pt1 | contig 13328 bp, 7 predicted proteins | sample TergutMp193P4_FD_35502 | JGI IMG/M metagenome (IMG submission 35502) | reverse complement strand
TTTGTAGGATATTCATTACCGATTTTGTTTTGTCTTTGATTACTGTCTCATTCTAATTTATACTGGATTATTCACTTCAGATGAAGATAATTGATTTGCAATGATGAATGTCAATTTACTGTGGCCATGACTGCATAAGGGAAGTCATATTTGTCTTTGATGGTGGGCTGGGATTAATGTGGATAATTGAACTGAATAATAATAATAAGCTGCAATTCGGCTGTCACCCGGTGGTAGGGTTTATTTTAAATATATACAAAATATGAAGATATTTACTAATAAATTTAAGACAGGAGGGCTACATGAGAAGCATGAAGTGACAACTTGGAATTTGGGTACAGCCTAAGCGTTTGCTTATAGACAAAGAGTAACCAAGAAAAACCTGTCAATGTTGCCAGTTGCAGGACCTTCCGAATTCTGATTTCTACCCAGCAATGCAGCAACTAAAGTAAAGACATCAATACACACGTAGCACAATTACACACGAACACATTAGAGAACACATGAACACACTGTGTGGCAGGACAGAAGAAAACAAATTAAGAAAGCTGCCATGAGAGCCACCAGTTCGTTGCTGGACATCACAGACACATTACCGTTGTGCTGTCTATATTTTACCAGCGTACTAGGAAATTGGCCTAAAATTTTGGACCTGCCCTTTTTATTTATTGTGATATTCATTGTCCTTATAGGTTACTTTTTATTGCATTGCATTTCAATCAAATAACTGTAACTAAATATGTCCCTGCACTTGCTATGCTGCATCTCATTTCTAGTATAGCTCCACTACTTCTTAACCTCAACACCAGTTGGAAGTGAGCGGTCAGCTTCATGCCTCAGCCACTGTACTTATGTGAAGTTAGCCTTTGGTGCTCGTTGGATAGGAGGCTGTGTGGTATTCCACGGTCAGTCTGGATGCTTTGGAGAAGATAAATATCTGTTGTCTTGCTGGGAATCAGACTGAAATTCCTTGGTTTTCTGGCCGAAAAACTTAGTGACTAGCGGTCCAGGAATCCAATCTTAGTGGGGGCGAAACTTTCCGCACTCATCCAGACAGGACCTCGGACCCACACAGCCATCTATAAATTGGGTACCGTATCTTGCCCAGAGGTAAAGTGGCCGGGACTTGGCGTTTGCCACCCACATCTTATAGCTGTAGTGTAAAGAAAAGTTTAGAGCTGTACCTCTACTCCCCATCTGAGCCTTTGTGACCTGTTCCAGGGTGAAATTTACCTTTACCTTTCCCTTTATATTTACTGACAATGCTCTCCAAACTGTAAATGTAAATAAATTTGATGGCATCATGTGAAACCTATTGTTGCCTGCCAAAATTTTTCACAAATTGACAGATTTCTGAGAGTCTGAATTGGAGGTTATGCAAACAACATAAACTTTACTATATAAATAATCGAAAATGTTTTTTTTTTGGTAGAGAAAGCGAAACATTTCCCCCGTTAAGTGGTGGGGTGGCTCTAAACTGTGTTTAGAGAGGAATTTGTCACTCTCCAAAGTGACTGGAACAAGTGCGGGTTTGTAAAACAGGAACTTTCTATTTATTTTACGTATCTGTGTACTTTGTTGCTTTTTCATCAAATGAATTCAAGTTCAAGAGAATATTTACCAAAATCCGCGCGACTTTATTAATATGTAACTGATAATCGTAATGAAACTTTTGCTTGTGGTGCAAATAGTAATCCGTGATGTATATGATTTGTAGTTGTAACCGTGAAACAGAGGGGATAATATTACTGAAGTTGGTGGTCTAACGCGACGATGAGGTTGAACAGGTAAAATGTAATGTTGGTACTAGCTAAACTGTGGTTGGTACGCGTGTATAAAAAAAGACGGTTGTTTAATTCACAAGAAAGTTCTCTTGTAAAAAGTACGTGATTCTTTTAGTTGAATATGGAATAGATTTATTTTCTTATTTCAAGATCCATTATGACATTTCCTATGTTTTATTTTATAATTTATGTAGTTGCTATGGTGTAAATTTTTTTTCTTAGCTACCTTAAAACATTACAAGAACTGCAGTAAGCGAAGGATTTGATGCTTCTGTCTGAGTACCACAAATTATTACATTTCAAATAGGAATTTGAAGATAACTGTAGTGTTGTTTATAAGTTGGCAGTACATTTTACGAGATTCTTTGTGAGCTGAAGTTCAGAGTGTTGGAACCTTATATATTTGTACAACAGAATATAATGTGGTGTTTAATAGGATTTGGCCATGAAATTGTTTTCGTTGCTTGGATTTAATAAGCGGTTTGGAAGAAAATGAACTTAACGTTTGCCGGTAACTTCAACTACTACTTCAACTATTGTTTGGAAGTCTGAACATTGTTCATTAATAACACAGAAAAGGAAGTCTTTGGATACTCTAAAAAATTCAAAATACTTAAGAAATTGGTGATGATATCTTCGTATTTTCTCTGTAGGTAGACTTGTAGAAACTAACTACTTGTAGAGAAAACTTTATCAACAAAGTACTGAATTTCTTCTTGTTTTGGCAACCGTGGATGTTGTATGAGTGGAACTGAAGGCTTTAGATTTCTGTAATATACATATGCAAATGTGTTTTGCTGCATTTTATCCTTATACAGATCCATGTTTATAATTGACCCCCAAAATTTCACAAATTGATGCTCTATTTTAAGAGATAATTGTGAAGCAATTTCTAAAGATTATAATTTTGCAGTATAATGAGCAGCAATTTGCAGATCTGTGAAGTGTGGTTTCATTTTTGGCTTATTTTAAACAAGAAGGTATTAATTACTTCCAAATTATTATTCAGCATGATTCACTCTGTGGGAAAGGTTATTGCTATATGTTGTATGAGAAATGTCCGCAGTGTGCTAACGTACGTTGCCGGTGTGGGTTTGGGCATGTAGCTTCCCTTCTGCTCAGCAAGTTTAAAGTTCTTCATCACAGAGTAATTTAAGTGGGAATCCCCCTGAAAGGTACACGTTCGACTACGAATGGCTGACACACTAACGCACATGCTTTTCGGGGTTCTTTCTTTAATTTTTGTTCTTAAATTTCAATATATATTACAAATTGAACAATGATTTTTATTTAATATCAAATGCTTTATTGTTAAATTAATGCACTCAATTATATAAAAGTGTTAAATAGTTAAAGAACAGTTATACTTATAAAAGCCATACCAACATGTTTGACTTTACGCAGGAACCAACATCAGGGAGCTGCATATAGTGCTTAGCTAAAATTACAGGTCTTGTTCAACCGTGCGTTTCGGTGCAGAAGTGTCAGTGTTATGGAGGCATATTTTGACTGTAATGAAAGGATTTACATAAGGCATGGCATTTAGAAAAGGGCAATATTAAAACATATTAACTTTACTTAATAATGCAAAAAAGGTAGGACTTGCTCTGCTGTGTGTGTTTGTGTATGGTTCACTGTGCAAAGAGGTACTGTGTTAGGGAATAACCTTATAGATCACGTGGTAAGCAGGCCAGCTCGAATAGTGGATTGGTGTCGTTGACTTGCTGTTGGGAAATCAGCATCTTTTGATTCTAATGGATTTGCATGCATAGGGCTTCCCAGCATTTAATTCTCTTGCCTTTGGTACACGGTGTTAATAGTTTTAATGTTTCTTGAGCTGGGCCAAATGCATGTCTCTTATCCACAATTTGCATAGCGTATGCTGTAGTGCTATTATTTATATATCATAGGTGTTCCCTTTGTCTTATGGTTATTGGTCCGCCGGATTGTTGTATGTAGTCTTTATTATATGTGTTACATTTGGGCTGGTATTTTCCGCTGGGTTTGACATTATTAGATTTATATGATACTTGCTGATATATTGGGTTGGTGGGACAAACTCTACTTTCAAGTTGCTTCGTTTAATTACATTTGTGACCTTATGTATTGAGGGAATGTGATATGCAAAGTTGACCCACTCCCTCTTGTATTCTTCTATTGCCTGTGCTTACGCTTTTCCATCTTTGTAGCTAACAGTTTATTCGGCAGTCTGTATATTGTGTGTTCAGGGAAACCGTTTTTATGAGCCACTGTAAATAAGTAATTCCTTCCATTCTTGTTTTACAGCCTGTTCCGTGATAGGCTTTGTGATCATTCTGATGATGTTGTGGTTGAAGGCTGCTAATTTATGACCTGACGAGTGAGTGGAGGTGCAATTTTTTGTGATGTCTATATATGTGGGTTCCTTTAAGTATTTAGATCCACATTATTACCCTTCCTATTGGGGAGGTCAAGGTAGTTTATGGTCTTTTTGTCTTCTCTAGATATTTTAAATTCTAATTGTCCATCTGTGTTGTTCATGATGTTGTGAAATGTGTCTTCACTTGTTTTATTCAGGTCAAAGTTGGTTAATGTGTCATCCACATAGCTTTTCTAGTATGTGACTTCTTTGTTCTGCAGGCAGTGTTTTATATATATTTCCTCCAGATATTGGTAATATATCTCTGCTAGTGTAATGAAATGGGCGATTCCTTGGCTATCTTTTATCAGGTTGGTAGAATTAGTTAAGATATTGAAAGTAATTTTGTTTTGGAATTACCTGCAGAAGATACAGGGTTTGTTCAATGGTGATACATTCTTGGTTGTACATATTAAGCCAAAATTCAGTAATGCAGAAGATATATTTAATGGGCAATTTGTCATAAGTCTTTTATGTCTAAAGTGATGATACTACTGTTTTCATTAATTTGGATTCTCCTCAGTTCTCGCCATATTTCATGTGAATGTGATACACTGGTCGAGAAAGGCAGACACTAATAATTAATTAATATGAAACCTACATCAACCATGTTTGATGTGTACATAAAAATGCACAAGGGAAATAAACTGATTCCATCCATGATAAAAAATTCACATGCACCATCATAATAGGTTCCCAAATTTTTCAACAAAAGAAAAAGCGTAAGTCTCGCTTACACATACACCAACAAAAAATTCATATGCGATGACACAAGAAATGAAGAAAATTCTAATTAATGAAAACACCAGGATCATCAAACTAGACACAAAAGACTTACATGTCAACTTACACATCGAAATATCCTATTATTACAGTCACAATATGCTGCCGTAACACTGACAACATCTGTAAAAACACGAACAGTTGAACAAGACTTGTAATTTTAGCTTAGCACAGGTTGCAGCTCACTGATGATGGTTAATATGTGAACCGAAATATGTTGGAGCAGCTTTTATGGGTTTAATCCTTTTTTAACAATTCAATTATTTTATATAATTGAGTTCGTCAGTTGGACATTAAAGCATTTGATATCATTGATGCAATGTGTGACCATGAAGATTATTGTGGGTATTTTGTTTGCTCATTTTAAGCAACATTTGATATTAATTACTTCCAAAACAATACTCAGCTTGGATCATGCTGTGTGAAAAGAATTCACAATATTTAGTGTGAGAAATATCCACAGTGTTTACAGTAACTTACAGAATCAGGTAGATTGATGAATATAAAAATGAAAGGGGTATTATATACGAAATGAAAAATGTTCACAATATTTTTTATAATTTTATTGTGACGTTCCGTCTTAGGTAAATCACCATTTTCTTGAAGGCACTATATGCACAAAAATTTGAGTTAAATAGCAGTAATTTTATGCGACCACACTAACAGAGAGTTTCTCGCAGTAACAGTCATGTTCCATACAAACGAACCAATTTGCCAGCAGTGACTGAAATGTTGCATTTAGTTTCCAGAAACGCAAGGGTGATAGAAGCAACAAAGTGTGACAGAAGGAATGTTGAACATAATATGGGCAGCACTGGCCTATCAGGTTGCTGTGATCTGGGCCAATAGTGTTTACCATATTAAGGTGGAACAGATCACGCATAAAGTTCAGTTAAGGAGCGGTCTACAGCAGAATGTGTATGTGTGTTTTGGTTACTGTGCAGTAAACAGTTGCTTTAGAATGTGGGACACTTTCACCTACGGTCTGTCGGCAGCTCTGGCTGTCTTGACCGTCTCAAGTACTGTTGTCTTACACGTTTCCCTACCTTGTTCCGGAGGGGTTTCTTGTAGATGCCGTACAAAAGTACAGTGTTCAATGTTGTTTACTTTTTCAGAGTCTAGAAGGTTTTGTAAATTAATGAAGTGTTTGAATAACTAGTTACTTTGCAGCTGTGTACGTCAACTTCCTCTTTGATGTTCTACAGTTTGATTTGTGTTCTTAAAGTAAATGTGAGATTGTTTATTTGATTTAACAAGATCTGTGTGACAGATGGATAGCGAACAGGTGCTCCAAAAGTTACGGGGAGAGATCCTGCAGACAAAGGAAGAATTGTTGAAGCAGCATCAGGAGAAAAAACTTTTGCATCAGCAGAAGCAAGCACTGTTGCGGCAGCTCCAGCAATTAATTTTGCAGCAGCTGCAGCAATTAATATTGCAGCAGCAAAAGCGACAAGAACAGTGGCTTCAGCTACAAGAACTCTGGAAGCAGCAGCAAGGTCTGTTGCAGCAAGAAGAAATGTGGCAGGAGGAGGTGCAACAATTCCTGCAGCAGCAGCTAGAACTGTTGCAGCAGAACACAAACCTGTTTCAGCAGCAGCAAAAACTGTGTGTGCAGGCGGTGCAACAACAGCTGCAGCAGCAGCGAGAACTGATGCGGCAGCAGCTAGTATTGTGGCAGCAGTTTCTACAACTGGCGCAGCAGCAGACTGGTAATGAAAACTACGCTTCCTTTCATGCTGTACAAACAGATAACGGGCTTGGAAATTAGATATGTGATGTTAGTGACAGAGTTCAGTTTTATGGCCAGAATCTGATGTTTACAAAATTGTACAATGTTAAAGCCCCTGCAGCGTCCACTAATCATAAGAATGTATTTCACAGTCTGGAACACTTTGCTCTCATATAGAGTGTTATGTAATCAATTTTTAACCTCTACATTGAAACTTTTTTCCATACTGACATTAGGGACAGAAGTGCAAGAGACACTTTTGTAAATTATATTACGTGGTTCACTTAGACATCATATGTCACATTATTATGTACAAAATGTGCACATTAGCTGAATGACAGGAGCCTATCCTGGTGCCAGTTTTTCACCTTCTTTTACCATCTGAATACCACGCAGTACATGGTGCCAGTTTTTCCACCATTCCCACCAAAAGATTGCCAGTGATTATACACGAAACTTACAGCTGACACATATGAAACACAGTAATTGTTTGGAATACTTATCTTTGGCAACAGTGCAGTGAAGCACCTTGTGCAAGAATGCATAACTATATATTCTGCAGCTGTTCCATTTTGCAGTGGTGAATAAATTTCTTTCTTGTTGTGAAGAAGCACTATTTCAATTAGCTATGTATGTGTTTTCTTACCTTCCGCAAGCAATGTAAGCATGTACCAACAAAATTCCCTGTTGATAAAAAACCTATTTCATGCTGATTTTCAGTGTGTTAACAAAGTTTGAACATATACGATATCCAACAACGAATCTGAAGCTTCCCTGTCATGGACGGGGTAGCTATAAATGGCTAAAGGTGCAATGGCGTACCTAAGTGGAGGCATGAAACACTGTGCTGAGAGCTGCATGACACTGGGGTGGTAATAGCTGTGTCACTATTGATCCTATTGGGGCACCCAGGCAGCACCCTATTGCACTTATTTCTTCCACCCATAATGTGCCCAGTGGATGGTGACTGTTGTTTCCCCATTATTTATGGCACCGAATTGGAGGAAATGTGCAACAAGAGTATTAAAGAAGGGACAGTGTGGTACAAAAGTACCTGCTTAGCTTTACTTATCAGGGAGTCAGTTTGCTGAAACTTTCCAGGTACCTGATATTCAAAGGAAAGTTATGGACACTGAGCGTCCAACTGAGGTCGATGACTGTTCAGTGGTGGGACACTAATCTAAATTAGATGTCTGACACATAGCCGGCCGGTCATCTGCCTTGTTCGTGCAGCAGGCCATAACAGGCCAACCTGCACAGGTGGAACCCACAGTGTTAAAGTTCCCAAAACTGAAACCCGTTATTTCAGACTGCTAGGAAGAATCTAAAGAAAAGCTTGGGCAGGTCAGATTGATAACAGGGATTTAGTACAATTGGGACATGAAATGTTTTCTTGGCTTTCAGTGGGTCCTAAGGGACCCAGATCTAAAGTCACATATTCATAGGACAACTTGCCAAAAAGCCTTGGACAACACTTGAACCTGGGTCTTACGAGCAGTCTCTGCTCAACTTCAGAGCAGGTGTTCTCCTGAACCTTCCCAAGGATAAGCTGTCTTTAGCAATATTATATAAGTTTTTGGCAATGGTTGTTCATGAGAAATGTCACCAACGTCCATTAGGATTCTTTCCTTTCTCACAAGAATTTAGAATCTCAGGCAGTTTGTTGTGGAAGCCATCTGGTTTTTTCCTCACCTGTAGCACTTATCACAAGGAACAAATATGAAAATCTAATTCTCACAAAGGTACAAAACCTGACATCTATATAGAATACATGTATCACATACACCAAAAATAAATTATCAGTATTTAAAAATGTAAAAAGAGTCAGTTGGTGACAATAATTTTAAGTTAATTTCCATATAACCTCAAATAGTCAGTAGTATAAACCACCAACACTTGTGTGTGGAATGATGAACCAACTTAGAGAAACTTAAAAAAAAATAACTTATCCAAAATCCCACCTAAATTCCTTCACTATCAGAGGGAAACAAATAGGAGATATTTCCACACTGGCCTGACTTGTAGGTTTATAGTACACAACATGCAAATTTCTTCTTTATGTTTTCTGTACGTGTGATTAGTGTCAGACGGTTGAATACAAGTCTGTGTTCAGTCAATCATGCACCATTCCTCAAATGCATGTAATGTTAATTTAGACTCAATGAAGAGCACTTGCTTCGGATTGTTTTTCTCTTCCCTTAATCTTATTCCCAATAGTCCACATGTTTAACCAGTATAAACGCAGAGCAGATGAATGTTTGTGTGGTGATTCCAAAAACGCAGATCTTGTACAGTCCACTTTCACACTTACTGCATGTATGTGTATTAGGGGTTACCACTCGATGAAACAAAAACACTTCACACTGCTGGGAGTGATGGACAGCAAGTCCTTTGTCAGGCATACCAGCCAGGTTAGGTCTTTCTGCCATTGTGGAGAGGGTATGATTGGAATGTTTTTCTGCTCTTAACAGCATACATCTTGTGTTTGTTCGAAAGTTCTACAATTTGTGGTGTAAAGCAAATTTCTCATACAAATATTTGTCTCTGCTTGCTGCTTGTTTGTGCTGTACAGCATGAAGGCTTGTGTCTCGTCTTTTTCCAAACAACTGGAATTAAATCTCGCCAATGTGGTTTGTTTTTTACAGTTGTCAGTCAGTGGGCATGTTCTCTCAATTGTCTGGCATTGTTCTGCATGCTTTTATTGTACTAGTCTCCAAAAGTGTGGTGTCATCATTGTGTTCACTTTTTTTGTTTACCACGGTGGGTGACAGTGAGCTGTGAATTATTCTTAGCTTTCCTATGTGGGACAGTGGAGAAAGTAATCCCATGATGGTATCATCTGCGTGTGCAGCAAGAAGAAACAGATATGGATGGATAACAGTTTTGTTATGATGTTAAAATGAAGACGAAGTCATTGTTGGACCCAGGGTGTGAGGAAGGTTTGAGGGGTGTGCATATCACTTCATTCCTCCGAGACCTCTTCCAGAGTGACCAAAGAAAAATCGACAGTACCCAGAGGGACTGTTGTATAGATTAAAACTCATATATCCCTACAAATTTTTCTTGACTTTGTGTTCATCTGATGTTGACAGGAAATTTTAGATCTGATACAGCCAGGTAACGATCTGCTACCTTTATGTCTGTAACTCATGTGTCACCCAGAAAGAAGGATAGGGGGCATTACAAAACAGCTCGTGTCCAAACTAATTATAACACTCTTAGGCCCGGTCTTTATATTGTTTGGCTAATTTTGTTATTAAATGAACACTTTACGCATGTTACGTGTTTCAGATGAAGAAGAGGAGAAAGAGGAGGAGGTGGAAGTTGTAGTGGAAGAGGAGGAGGTGGAAAAGGAGAAAGAGAAGTAGGAGGAAGCACATTAATGCGTAATATAAATATATGATTCTAGTCCTACTAACAATATTTAAGAAAATGAAAGATACAAATTCTGTAATGTTATGTCCATGACAATATATTGTAGTAGTTACCTATTTTAACAGGAATCTGTTTACAAAATTAAGTTTCAAAACACCAAGGGCAAGTTTCAAGGTTGCTGTTATATGAAGTTAGTGGCAGTTGATAGTGTGTTGAATTGTGCTTTAGAATGCAGTTACTGATGCTTCAAATTGACATGGTGCTTATGTGTACTGTTGACGATGAAACATGGGATAGTAATGCTTTGTTTGTAACTGATTTTGGCTGGAAAGGAGGGGGATTTTTGATTATTAAATTGGTAAAGGGAACTGGAAATTCTTACTCAAGGCTTTTGGCCCTTTGATGCAGAAACCACGAGTTTAAATACTGTATTTCAGGTAATTGTATAACTTGTCCAAATCTGGTTAAAATTATGGCTGAAGTAAACTTCCAAACTGTGCCGGGCAGCTGCGTCCATTAAGACTTCGTGAAGTGTAGTTCTTCTTGTTTGGTGTTTTCTTTGAAACCTTTTTTGTTTTATTTTCTGTGTTATTTGTAGCAGTTTGCATTGTGGCACTAAGAAACCTGTTCAGGACAAAGGTACTGTGTGGACTGGTCTTTATCTTGCACAGCATTCCTTTTAAATGCAGCACATTATGAGGCAAATTATGAAGAGAAATTTTTAGGCGCCGACTGGGAAAACAGTTTAGAACTGACGTAAATTCCAGAGGTTTTCAATCGATGAAATATTTTAAGGTAAAATATATGTACAGGTTTTGCTGGCGCACTTCAGTACTGAAATTCTTTGAACAAAACTCTTCGGTATAATGTAAATATAACAAATCCAAATTTGTGTTGCAGTACAATCTCAGTACTTTTAAAGAAACTGAAACATATTTCTAAGTTCTATACTTAAATTTTCACTAAAAGTGCAGCTTATAAATTGACATGGCGATGGCTGTGTTAGTTATTAAGAGAAACTATTTCCGTATTTGAAGTGACGGTGGATGTGTTATATGAAAATACTTTTAAAGAATCGCGTTAATATGTGTCATGTACCTGTCATTCCATGCCATCTCATCTGTGGTCTACCTAAACTTGTGTTCTTTCCTTGCAAATTAATGGATTATTTTAAACTATAATCTTGCAGGCTCTTCAATTCGCTTAGGCGATACATTTTTCAATATTTTAAAAGTATTTTTGGCAACAATAAATGAAAATAAATTGTAGAATTGTTTGAATGAATTAACAGTCTATTTTCGTGCCTGATCAACCATGAAACAATCGCACACTTCAGCCACAATGTAGATGAGAAGCATCATTGCAATTGTCTGAGGGTATAAAGCCTTCATCCCCAGCCACTCTTCAATGTACTGAGTAAATATAATTTAAGGTACTTTATACATAAAGCTCTTTTTGTCTAAGCAGTATTTGGAATTTAAACTCTGTAGCAGGGATATTCACACTTGGGTCTCCACATTCGTCTTTATTTATCTACAGGTAGGTGATACGTTTGGTCCAGATATCTGTTTTTAAATTCAATGGTTTTGGGGAAAGTTTGGCTGCGTTTCTGAGTTCTGTGAAAGTACACAACTAAACAGGACTGCTCTCCTCTCAATTTCTTCCTGTTGCCTACGTAAACCATGTTTACTAATCAAAACCCACCCACAGTTGCACAGTCATCAGTCCATTCTCACGCTGTACACAGTTACATGGCAGTATGTAGTAGTATTATTCAGTTGAAAGGATCATATCAAAGTTGGTTACTTACGTGAGTGTATGATATTAACACTTGTTATGTAGTTGACAGATTGAAATTTAAGTGGATTTATGCATGACTCTGTAACAGGTTATTAGTAACAAAATAATTAATTAGAAAGAAGAAGAGGCAAGTCCACTACAAAATTTATTTAAATATTTCAATCATCCATTCAAACACATATGTTGGCCACAGACCTTCACAATAGAAATAAACAAAGTAATCGACTCACTGAAAGAAAGAATTCCAGCAAGTATGATGAAATCTATAAAAAAAATCATAAAAATAAGCAATCTTTTATAATCTCTCCCTCAAGAAATAAATGTAACAAAATGCTTCCCCAAGGTATGTACCCTGAAATATTGAAATTCTCATTAATGAAGCCAATTTATAAAAGTGGAGATAAATCATCCCCAAATAATTATAGAACCATTACCTGTATTTACAAAAATTTTGAAAATTCATATTCCAAAAATTATTTGATAATCTGAAGGATAATGTTTTATTGAATTAGTATCAATATGGTTTTTGAAACAATCTGTCAACGGAGATTGCTGCTTATATATTGCTAAAAGAAATACTGACATCGTCGAACATCAAACAGACGGTGGGAGGGATATTTTGTGACCTCCATAAAGCATTTGACTATTAATCATGTTGAGCTATTAGAGAAAATGAAATTGTATGTAGTATCAGGAAAATTTTACAACTTAGTAAAATCTTATTCAGATGGAAGGTATCAAAAGTAATTTTAAGTCATAATAATGGTACTGAATTCACCCGAGAGAAAATTAAACAGGGGGAACACAAGGATCAATTTTGAGACACTTTTTTTTCTAATCGATATAAATGACTTGCCAAATTTACCATCCAGTGGAAAAAAAAACCTTTTGTATGGAGACAATACAATCATAATAGTAACTATTCCAAATATTGTAAATGTTGAAACAAAAATAGGTAATATATTTGGGATATAAATAGTTGGTTTAAAGTAAACCAATTAATAATAAATTACAGTAAAGCATTACAATTTAATACAAAAAATAGCTGGGATTTTTATTTGAAACTTAACTACCATCGTAATGACGTGAAAAGCTCCTCAAATAAAAAATTTTTGGTTTTTATCTTTGAAGATTCCCTATCATGGAAGGCTCATATAGACAAAATGATGTCCAAATTGCATACAGCATGTTTTGCAATTCAAACGATACAAACTCTAATGTCTCCAGAAACTTTAAGAATTATCTAGTTTGCATACATACATTCAATTATGTGTTATGGTGTAAGTTTTGTGGTTAATCAACTATATAGTGAAACGATTTTCAAAAATCTTGATGCAGGTAAAGAAATCCACGACAAGACTATAGTAGACTCAGTCCAGAGATAGATAATGTTTATCTCCACCTTCAACACTGGTAAAATCTTACCAATTCTACCAATAGCACCACTGCACACAGTTTT
>JGI24699J35502_11133671_pt1 | contig 13329 bp, 9 predicted proteins | sample TergutMp193P4_FD_35502 | JGI IMG/M metagenome (IMG submission 35502) | reverse complement strand
CCCTGCTCAGACTGCGCAACGCCGCCGCGGCGCCTTGCGCCATCTGCAACCCCTGAGGTGAGAGCGGCGGCCCGGCGGTGTCTCCCCCAGCCAGCAACCCGTCCATCGTGTGCGCCGTAACGCCATGCCGGACCAGCACTAGCGTTAGGCAGCCAGCTGGATCAAGGCCCCGAAAAGCGCTGGTACCGGGAATGATAACGGGTTCAGTATCCGTATTTAAAAGGCTCATTGAGGTACTCGAATTAGAATACGACCACATTCCTCACATAAAACCACTTGATCTGCGGGAGCTTTTAGTGCCGCCTCTAAATCACCCGGTGGTAATTGTAATTGGCAGCCTTCGCATTTACCGCCCCATAACCTAACTGCCGCTAAGCCGCCGAGTTTTCCCCGTAACGTGTCATAACGCTTAACTAATGCCGGGTCTATTTGATTCGCGATTTTATCGCGCTCTGCAATTACCGCACGGCCTTCGGTGACGATCGCTGCTAATGCGTTATCGCGATCCTTTTCGGCATCCACTAGCGCAGTTTGCATTTCGCTGATGGCGGTGGTGACCTGTTGTTCTGCGGCTACGCAGGCTTCTTGCCTTTCCATGCTGGCCAACAAATCGTCCTCAAGTTGCGAGACTCGTAACGCTAACGTGCCCATTTCCTCAGTGACGACAACTTCATCTTTATAGTTCCGCAATTCACCACTATCGAGGCGTTTTTGATTGCGGGTAATGCGGTTTTGCACTTCCGCTACTGCCGCTTGGGCTTTCGCCACTTCGCGGTCCAGATCGGTGACCGCCGTTTGGGCTTGTAATAGTGAAGCTTGCAAGTCGGTTAACCGCCCGGATATTTCGGTAACATTTGCGATTGAGGGATCGCTTTGTTTTCGACGGCGCAAATCTGCCAGTTTACTATCTAGCCCTTGCAATTCTAGTAACTTCATTTGATCGGATGCGGTTGGCATTTATTGTTCCTCAAGGTATTTGGTATTAGGTATTAGGTTAGCAAGCAAAAGTTATGGCCTAGGATGACGGCGCCCGGAACTATATTCGGATAGTCGCGTCCCACGGGTCAGTGTTAACGGTAGACACGTCGCAAGTAATGCTACCGCTGCCACCTCGCGCCGCGATTTCGGCACGACTAGCAGCCTCCAAGTCGGCGGCAGCATACCGCAGCCAAGGCCATTCCGATGCATAATGCGGCACGTCCAACAAGTACGGCTTGCCTGAGCCCGTGAACAATGCGCGTTCGCGCAGTTCAGACGCAGGATGATGGCGCAGATCTGCGGTCACATAGACATCGGCCTGCGCGGCTCGCACCGCGTCGAAAAGGGAATCGCCAGCCCCACCTACCACTGCCACCCGCTGCACCAATCCGTCCAAGTCCCCAGCCACGCGCACACCTTGCGCCGCTGCCGGTATCGCAGCAGCCAGCATCGTCGCCAATTCCTTTAGGGTTACCGGGACCGCCAACTCTCCTACTCGCCCGATGCCGGTTGTAGGGCGCGCAGCCGACGTATTCCCATCCCCACGGTCCGGCACCAAAGGCCGCTGGGCTTGCACCCCTAGCAAATCGGCCAACGCAGCCGCCACCCCCCGCGGCGCCGCATCTGCGTTAGTGTGCGCGTTATAAAGCGCGATGTCGGCCCGGATGAGCCGGTGCACCAACGCCCCTTTATACGTGTCGGCGGCAACCGAACTGACCCCGCGCAAGAATAACGGGTGATGGGTAATTATCAAGTCAACGCCTAGAGCTATGGCTTCGTCAGCGACAGCCATAACCGGATCAACCGCGAACAGCACCCGGCGTACCGGAGCGGATGGATCACCAGCGATCAAGCCGTTAGAGTCCCAATCGGCGGCCAGCTCGGGTGGGTAGAGCCGCTCCAGTAACCCCACCACGTCAGCGACGGTCAGCATCACATCATCCACCATCCAAATCTACCAACACGCGCGGATAGTTAGTAGAGTATGTCCGTGACCACTAAGCCGCTGTATGAAATCAAGGCTGGGCTATTCAAGACGATGGCCCACCCGGCTCGGCTCGCTGCGTTGGAAGTGATGGCCGCCAGCCCGGATTATTCGGCGCCGGTCACTACGTTGTTAGAGGTGACGGGCGCGGAGCCGTCGGCGCTTTCCCAACACCTTGCCGTGCTAAAGCGGGGTGGCATTGTGAAATCGTCTAGGTCGGGTAACGCTGTGGTTTACCGGCTCACCGAACCGTTGATTGCCGAACTGTTGGTAGTGGCACGGGCGTTTCTGGTGTCTCAGTTAGCCGGGCGCAAATTGGATGCCAAAACGTTGGCAGCGTTGCATCGATTACCAGCAGTGCCTGGGGCAGATTCGCAGACGGTACTTGATCGCGCGCTGGCGGACGCCGAAAAGTCGCCTTCCGATTCAGAGTAGCTGACCTAAGAATTGGCGCAGGATGGCACGTGGCGCTCGGCGCTGTGAAGCCCAAATGTATTAGAGTTAGACCGACGATAGGTCGACGATAGATAGATGATGTTGGGATAGTAAAGGAGCTAAATATGAGTCACAAGAAAAAGTCAGTCAAGGGTGAACTGGCCAAAGATGCTGTAATGGTTGCCGCTGCTGAGGCCGGACGACGTTACTGCCATAATGGCCACCACGGTCATCATCGCCCCCATCATCATGCTCATTTCCATAAGCTCCTGACGCTTTTCGCATTGGGCGCTTTGGCTGCGGCAATCTATGAGGAACTGAAAAAGCCTGCCCACGCCCGCGATTGGCATGGCTACGTAGCCGGGGTGGTACCTTATGACTTCCGCGTGCCCACCCCGGAAAAGGTTGTTGACCGGGTTTGGAATCCAGATGGGCCCGTGCTCTCGCCAACCACCTTTGGGGTGGGTTGGGATCCGAACGTGGGGCGGATTGTTGAGGAGATTAAGGCGATTCCGTTGCGGGATGACCCACATTTCGAGGGCAACTAAAGGATAAGAGTTCGCCAGCTAGCTGCTACTGATCCTTGGTTGGTAGCGAGCTTTCGGTGGGCAGTTTCAAAGCCCGATGCCGTATCCAGATAGCGGGTTCGAGTAGGGAACTTAGCGGTGACCTAAAGCGATTTTAGGCTTCTAGGTGCGTGGTTAGCTCGGCAATGGTTAGATATTGCAAGCCTGTCTCGCGAGCGAGTTGTTGACTTTCGCTGAAGGTCAACATTCGGCCATCGTCGTGCACTAATTCTGCGATGGCACCCACCTCGCCGGCCTTGGCCAGCTTGACAAGCTCAATGGCGGCCTCGGTGTGCCCGGGGCGTTGGGCGACTCCCCCGGGGTGCCCACGCAACGGCAGTACGTGGCCGGGCCTAATCAAATCGCTTGGGGTGCTGTCCGGGTGTGCCAGCACGCGCAAGGTGGCCGCGCGATCGGCAGCCGAGATGCCAGTGGTAACGCCTTGGGCAGCATCCGCCGACACAGTGTACTGAGTACGGAAAGGATCGCGATTGTTGGTTACCATCAGCGGCAAACCCAAAGCGTCGGCGCGCTGGGCAGACATAGGCGCGCAAATAAAGCCCGACGTATGGCGCACCATCCAGCCGAGCCACTTTTCGCTGGCTCGGTCAGCCGCCAACACTACGTCCACCTCGCCTTCGCGGTCTTTGTGATCCGCGACTAAGACGGGTTTCCCAGCCCGTAAATCTGCGAGCGCCAATGCAAGGCGGGTCGCAAAGTCGGTTGGGCTGGGCACGCCCAATAGTTTAGCCGACAGTAGCCCCGGTAGAGCGTCACGCGGCGCGATAACTCGTGGCTTTGGCAATCGTAATCCGCGCATACTCAACGTTTACCGTCAATCTGGTATTGTCCTGCGGGCAACGCCACAATTATGGCCAGCGAGTACCGCTATGAAAAGCGGGGTTGTTGTCCGTGCCCCAACATAGGATAAAGATATGGACCCGCTGGTGGTGCTGTTGACGGCGGCAGTTATTGTGACTGCTGTTAGTGCCGTGGCGCCCAAGATCGGCGTTTCCGCCCCACTCGCGCTGGTAATTGTCGGCACGGTAATAAGTATGTTGCCTTTTGTGCCGCCCATCGAAATAGAACCCGAATTTATTTTGGTGTTTATTTTGCCGCCGTTGCTTTATGCGGCTGCAGCGGCGATGCCCACCTTGGAATTCCGGCGGGACCTTGCCGTGATATCTGGCTTTGCTTTCGCGTTAGTCGCGATTACTGCGGTGCTGTTGGGGTTAATATTCTCGCGCTTAATACCGGGAATATCATTAGCGGCTGGCATTGCTTTTGGGGCGATAGTTAGCCCGACCGATGCCGTGGCCGTTAAAATCGCCGGGCGGATTGGCATTCCGTCTCGATTAGGTACGGTACTTAATGGCGAGGTGCTGCTTAATGATGCTTCGGCATTAGTGATCATGAAGTCCGCAGTGGCAGCATTGGCTGGCACCTATAGTTTGGGTGGGATTTTCGGCAGTTTCCTGTGGTCAGTTATCGGTGCGACTCTAGTAGGCGGCTTGGTGGGCATCATTGGCTTAATGGCCCGCCGCCGGATTGGCTCACCCGCATTATCAACTGCTGTTTCGTTAATAGTGCCTTATATTGCCTTTTTGCCGGCAGAGCATTTAGGCGCTTCCGGGCTAGTGGCGGCGGTTGCAGCTGGGTTAATCACCGGACATCGGAGTATCGCCTATTTATCTGCCCGGGAACGAATATTTGACCGTACCATCTGGACGACGGTCGAAACAGTAGTCGAAGGCGGCGTCTTTCTGTTAATGGGTTTAGAGTTGCGAGCCCTAATTAACGACGTGCACGGCACTTATTCCCAACTGCTTGAAGCGATAGGCTTGGCAATCTTTGCCGTATTAGCTTTATTGGCTATCCGCACCGCGTTCTTAGTGCCCGTGACGGCTGGATTACGGCGCGCGAGTGAACGCCGCGCCGCGAACCGGCATCGCTTGGAATGGATGGAACAACGCCTATCAGCGGGCAGCAACCATCTCGAACCCAAACTGCCACCTACCACCGAGATCCGCGCCTTGGGCAGCTGGGGTACCCCAGCCCGCGATGCAATTTATCGGCGCCCTAACCGGTTAATTATCAGCCGTCGGCTCGCCGGTAAGCTTAGGCGGATGCGCTTTGCAAGGTTAACTAAGACAGAGCAGACGCCGCATGGTCACATTCATCATCGGTTCACCGCTCGCATCACCAGAGCGCTCGCCGATACCGATTACTTTCTCAACAATCCCATTGGCCCGCGCGAAGGTTTGCTACTGGTTTTTGCCGGGATGCGCGGGGCGGTCACGTTGGCGGCGGCGCAGTCACTCCCCCACAATTTTCCCAACCGTTCGTTTATTGTGTTTATCGCCTTTCAAGTGGCCTTCATTTCGCTGCTCGGCCAAGGGTCGCTCTTACCCGTGGTGGTGCGGCGACTAGCCTTGCCCAGTTCCAACGCTTCAACAGGTGAGGACGCTCGCCTCATCCACCTCAGTCTGGAACGCGTTGCCGCTGAGTTTCTTGACGACCCAACCTTGTGTCGCGAAGGCGGCCTACCTTACGACCCGGACGTAGTAACGCGAGTTCGCGCTCACTTTCTGCATCCTGATACGGAATTCGAAGCTCACGACGATAGCAACGCCAGCGAGTACCAAGCCAGTTACCGCGAGCTTTGGGCCCGGGCAGTTAACAAACAGCGTGACCAACTACTTTATGACCGCCGCATCGGGCTTTTTGAGTCAGAGCCGCTGGAAGCCGCGCTGGCCGCAATCGACGCCGAGGAGTTAATGATCCAGATGAAACCTGCCGCGTGGTTAGTGGACGACTAAGTTGTTATCAAACCGTGACCTTTGTCGCCGCGCGAAATACCGACATTCGGCAGCAAAACGTCGTAGCCTATCCGATGGGTCGTACCTTAATTGTGATGTCGCTTACTCGGCCCAACGTATGACGGGAGAATGGTTATGAGTATTTTTTGGCTGGTAGTGCTGGGCATGGTAGGGATAGTCGGGCTGGCCTACCTTAAGGAAGCTAAGGCTCGCGCGTTGCGGGCGTCACGCACCGCACGCACGATGCCCGAAATTCAGGCTCGCATGGCCGCCTTAGCCGAGGAAATCCGGCAGTGGGAACTGTCCGATTCCCATTCCCGCTCCCATCACATCACTGCTGCCCAGATTGCTTACGATGGGCTACTAGCCGAGGCATGTATGCGCGCGGGCATTGCGGCATTAGCTAATGATGCAGGCGTTGCAGAGCCGACTGCTGCCCAGCGCCAATGGGCCGAGGCGCACTCTCTGGACGTCGTGCCAGCCACCGCGCCGCGTCCGTCGGCCTCACGCAGCTATACCCATTCCGAACGCATGGAGCGGGAACTCTCCCTCGCCGAACTCGGCTTCGTTTGGTGAGTTAGTTGTACCCTCACCGCAGTTTGAGGTGAGGGCTTCGCTAGGCACCCAAATGGAAAGTGGAAGTTTCGAGATAATGCTGATGAAGGTCTTGTAGTTTATTGAGTTCCGCGACCCGCTCCATTCGCTCTATCTCACATCTTTTCGCATAACTCAACGCGTCATCCAATGAACAGAAACTTTTTTGTTCCGCAACCCAAATGGAATCTGAGATAGGCTCGCCGGTAAATGTTTCTAGTAGATACTTATTTACTGCGGGGTACGCTACAATAACCTCCCCCTCGCGCCCGGGCGCCACAAAGAGGCGTTCTCCCCAGCGGTACTTCATTTTTGTATAGCGCTTCTTTAGCCACCAACTTGAGATTCGATTTCGTTGCCATACCCAACCGACAAAGCCCCAAGCCAATACGTTCATTGTGATAGGGGCGACCCAAATCAGCTGATTCTCGTCCATTACAAAATCGTACTCGAAAGCTCAATATATCGCGAGCATTAAAGGTACACCAGTAGCCTCACCCAATCTTGCTAATGGGTGAGGCTACAGCACGGGTTAGATTGCGGGTCAAGCCCGCAATGACAGTCTAAATCTTTCCATAGGCACGGCTTCGACGGACGGGCGCGCCCGGCTCAGCCTAGCGGAATTCGCTGAAGTCTAGGTCGTCCAGCGGGATGGCGTCGCCGGAGCCGAAGCCGAGCGTCGGGAAGTCAATCTCGTCGTAACCGAAGGACGGGTACAACTCAGCCTTAGCCTGTTCGGTTGGCTCCACCTCAATCTCGCGGTAAACCGGCAACCCGGTACCAGCCGGAATCAGCTTACCGATGATGACGTTCTCTTTCAGACCCAGCAGCGAATCGCGGCGGCCCGAGGTCGCAGCCTCGGTCAGCACGCGCGTCGTCTCTTGGAACGACGCCGCCGACAGCCAAGACTCGGTAGCCAGCGAGGCCTTCGTGATACCAATCAACTCGGGACGCCCAGTGGCCGGCTTACCACCAGCAGCCACGGCAGCCCGGTTCGCATCCTCAAAGCGCACGCGCTCGGCCAACTCGCCTGGCAGCAGCGTGGTGTCACCCGAGTCCAGCACGGTAATGCGCCGCAACATCTGCCGCACAATCACCTCAATATGCTTATCGTGGATCTCCACACCCTGCGACCGGTAAGTCTCTTGCACTTGATCCACCAAGAACTGTTGCGCCTTGCGCGGCCCCATGATGCGCAGCACCTTCTTGGGGTCGGCGGCACCTTGAGTGAACTGGGTACCAACGGTCACCTCGGCACCGTCCTCAACACCGGGCGTCAACCGCGCATACTTCGGAACCAGATACTTCTGTTCCTCAATATCAGCATTGGCCGGGGTTAGGGTGATGGTCCGGGTGCGCTCGCCTTCCTCAATCGAGATGGTGCCTGTGTACTCGGCGATGGGCGCCTCACCCTTGGGGGTGCGCGCTTCAAACAACTCGGTAACACGCGGCAAACCCTGGGTCACGTCTTGCGCGCCTACGACACCACCAGTGTGGAAGGTACGCATCGTCAACTGGGTGCCCGGCTCGCCGATGGATTGGGCGGCGATAATGCCCACGGCCTCACCGATATCAACCAGCTTGCCGGTTGCTAGCGAGCGGCCATAGCATAACGCACACGTGCCGACGCGCGATTGGCAGGTCAGCACGGAGCGTACCTTGACATGCTCAATCCCTGCATCATGCAGGTGGTGAATCATGTGGTCGCCAAGGTCGTCACCAGCATGGGCGATTACGTTGCCATCGGCGTCCATCACATCGGAAGCCAGCGTGCGGGCATAGATGGAGGTCTCAATGCGCGGATGCGGCACCAATACGTCGCCAACTAGCTCGGCCACCGGCAGGTCAAGGCCCCGGTTGGTACCGCAGTCAATTTCGCGGATGATAACGTCTTGCGACACATCTACCAAGCGGCGAGTGAGGTAACCGGAGTCAGCCGTCCGCAACGCGGTATCGGCCAGACCCTTACGGGCGCCGTGCGACGCGATGAAGTACTCCAGAACGGAGAGGCCCTCGCGGTAGTTGGACTTGATCGGACGTGGGATGATCTCACCTTTCGGGTTCGCCACCAGCCCACGCATCCCGGCAATCTGGCGCACTTGCATCCAGTTACCGCGCGCGCCAGAATCCACCATCCGGAACAGTGTGTTCCGGCTGTTCTGCTCAAGGTTGGCGCGCATCGCCCCAGCCACGGCATCGGTAGCTTCCGTCCAAATCTCGATTAGCTCTTGGCGGCGTTCCTCGTCAGTGATCAGACCCATATCGAACTGGTCTTGCACCTTTTGGGCGCGTTCCTCGTGCTCGGCCATGATGGCGGCCTTCTCGGGTGGCATCGCAACGTCAGCAATACCGATGGTCACGCCAGAGCGGGTCGCCCACTTGTAGCCAGCATCCTTCAAGGCATCCAGCGAAGCACCGACTTCCACTTTGGGGTAGCTTTCGGCCAACTCGTTCACGATCTCGCTGAGTTGGTTCTTGCCGACTGTGCGGTTTTGGTACGGATAGTCGATAGGCAGCGTCTCATTGAACAGCGTGCGGCCTAGGGTGGTTTCGTACACCATCGGCTCCACCACGACGACGCCACGGTCGGGATCCTCAGCTACGATCTTGGCGCCCGTGGGCACGTCCTCGCGGTTAAAAGCCAACTCGTCCAAGAAAATCTTGACGGGCGCATTCAGGTCAAGCTCGCCACGATCGAAAGCCATGATGGCCTCCGGTTGCGAGCCAAACATGCGGCCATAACCCTTCAACTCCTCAGCCTGCTTCTGCCCGGCTTCGGTGTTGACGTCCGGCATCCACGTCAGGTGGTGCAGGCCGATGATCATATCCTGCGACGGCATGGTCACCGGACGGCCATCGGACGGCTTCAAGATGTTGTTGGAGCTCAACATCAGGATCCGGGCTTCGGCTTGCGCTTCGGCAGATAACGGCAGGTGGACGGCCATTTGGTCGCCGTCAAAGTCGGCGTTAAAGGCGGCGCACACCAGCGGGTGCAGGTGAATGGCCTTACCCTCAACCAGTTGCGGCTCGAACGCTTGGATGCCCAGACGGTGTAGCGTTGGGGCGCGGTTCAGCAGTACGGGGTGTTCGGTGATGACCTCTTCAAGCACGTCCCACACCACGGGGCGACCGCGCTCCACCATGCGCTTGGCGCTCTTGATGTTCTGCGCGTGGTTGAGTTCCACTAGGCGCTTCATCACAAATGGCTTGAACAGTTCGAGTGCCATATCCTTTGGCAGACCGCATTGGTGCAGCTTCAGGGTAGGGCCAACCACGATGACGGAACGGCCCGAATAATCCACGCGCTTGCCCAGCAAGTTCTGGCGGAACCGGCCTTGCTTACCCTTGAGCATGTCGCTGATGGACTTGAGCGGACGGTTACCCGGCCCAGTGACTGGCCGACCGCGCCGGCCATTATCGAACAGCGCGTCCACAGCCTCTTGGAGCATCCGCTTTTCGTTATTGACGATGATTTCGGGCGCGCCCAAGTCAAGCAGGCGCTTGAGGCGGTTGTTGCGGTTGATGACGCGGCGGTACAGATCGTTCAGGTCAGAGGTCGCAAAGCGGCCACCATCCAACTGCACCATCGGGCGCAGGTCGGGCGGAATGACTGGCACAACTTCAAGCACCATGGATTCTGGCTTATTGTCGGTGGTCAAGAAAGCGTTAACAACCTTGAGCCGCTTGAGGGCGCGGGCTTTACGCTGACCCTTACCGGTGTCGATGATTTCGCGCAGCAACTCGGCTTCTTTTGCCAAGTCGAAGGTCTTTAAGCGCTTCTGGATGGCCTCGGCGCCCATTTGAGCCTCAAAGTAATCGCCATAACGCTTTTGCAGGCTGCGGTACATTTGCTCGTCGCCTTCAAGGTCGCCGGGCTTCAGGTTCTTGAACCGATCCCAGACTTCCTCAAGTTGCTCGATCTCTTTATCGGCCTTGGAGCGAATGTTCGCCATTTCGCGCTCAGCGCCGTCCTTGACCTTGCGCTTCGCATCGGCCTTGGCACCACTGGTTTCCAACTCAGCTAAGTCGGTTTCCAGCTTTTGCAGTCTTTCCGCGATATCTAAATCACGCTGATCACCGATTTGCTTCTTTTCCAAGTCGATTTCGTCTTGAAGTTGCGGCAAATCCTCGTGGCGCATTTCCTCGTCCACATGGGTCACCATATAAGCGGCGAAGTAAATAACCTTTTCTAGGTCTTTCGGCGCTAAATCAAGCAAATAGCCTAAGCGCGATGGCATGCCTTTGAAAAACCAAATGTGGGTTACCGGAGCGGCCAATTCGACGTGACCCATCCGATCACGGCGCACCTTGCTGCGCGTTACCTCAACGCCGCAGCGCTCACAGATAATGCCCTTAAAGCGGACGCGCTTGTATTTACCGCAGTTACATTCCCAGTCCCGAGTGGGGCCGAAAATCTTTTCGCAGAATAGGCCGTCTTTTTCCGGCTTTAGCGTACGGTAGTTAATGGTTTCGGGCTTTTTGACTTCGCCGTGAGACCACGCGCGCATGTCGTCGGCATCGGCTAGGCCAATGCGTAATTCTTCAAAGATGTTTACGTCAAGCATTGTGGGGCACCATTCTTATTGGTATCAAACGTGGACTAGAGGTTTGTTCACAGGATACTCAGCTTGCAAAGTGCGGCGATAATCCGCCGCACGGGCAAGGCGCGCGAGCCAGGTAATAGGAGCACTATTACCAAACGATAGCAACGAAAGCGTCGCGCCGAAGGCGCGCCTAGCAAACATGGTGCCTGTGAACAAAGCTCTAGATTTCGTCTATTGAGGAAGCGGCGTTGGGTCGGGCAGATAGATTAAAGCCGAGATCGTCGGCTGCGGCATAAACCTCTTCATCGTTATCGATCATGGCAACAATCTCGCCATCATGCGATAAGACTTCAACGTTTAGGCATAAGGATTGCATTTCTTTCAGCAATACCTTAAACGATTCGGGAATGCCAGAGTCGGGGATATTCTCACCCTTCACAATGGCCTCATAAACCTTAACGCGGCCCGGAATGTCATCGGACTTAATGGTCAGCAACTCTTGCAAAGTGTAGGCGGCGCCATAGGCCTCCAGCGCCCACACCTCCATCTCACCAAAGCGTTGGCCACCGAACTGCGCCTTACCGCCCAACGGCTGCTGGGTAATCATCGAGTACGGGCCAGTCGAGCGGGCGTGGATCTTGTCATCCACCAAGTGGTGCAGCTTCAAGATGTACATGTAACCGACGCTGACCGGATCCGGGAACGGCTCGCCGCTGCGGCCATCGAACAAGAACACCTTGCCCGGCTGCCCTTCGGCAATTACCTCGTCGTCCTCCAGCACCACTTGACCCTCGGCGTCCAACTCGCGGGTGGTGCGGGTAAAGGGCCGCCCCATCATCCGGATGCCGTCGCGGTTGGGCAGCGTGGTGTTCAGCAAGCCTTGGAGCGCGTCCTCAGCTAAGCCGTCGAAAACGGGGGTCGCGACGGGACTCCACGGGCCAGCCTTTTCGGCAATCGAGGTGACGTTCGCCTTCCACGGGGCATCGTCGGTGGCTTGGTCAATGTCCCAGCCCCTAGACGCGACCCAGCCGAGGTGGGTTTCCATCACCTGACCGACGTTCATTCGGCCTGGCACACCCAGCGGGTTCAGAATGACATCAACCGGGGTGCCATCGGGCAAGAACGGCATGTCCTCGACCGGCAGAATCCGGCTGATGACGCCCTTATTGCCGTGACGGCCCGCGAGTTTATCGCCCACCGTGATCTTACGGCGCTGCGCGATGTGTACGCGGACTAGTTCGTTAACGCCGATGGGCAGCTCGTCGCCGTCCTCCGCGCTGAACGTCCTGACGCCGATGACGGTACCGCGCTCACCGTGCGGCACCTTGAGCGAGGTGTCGCGAACCTCGCGGGCTTTCTCGCCAAAGATGGCGCGCAATAGGCGTTCCTCTGGGGTGAGCTCGGTTTCACCCTTAGGCGTGACCTTACCGACTAAGATATCGCCGGAATCAACTTCAGCACCAATGCGGATAATGCCGCGCTCATCTAAGTCAGCCAAGGCTTCCTCGGAGCTATTCGGGATTTCCCTCGTGATTTCTTCAGGTCCAAGTTTGGTATCGCGAGCATCAATCTCATATTCCTCAATATGAATTGAGCTTAAGACATCATCCTCGACTAACCGTTGGCTGAGGATAATCGCATCCTCATAGTTGTAGCCCTCCCAACTCATAAACGCGACCAGCAGATTCCGGCCTAAGGCCAACTCGCCTTGATCGGTGGCCGGGCCATCGGCAATAACCGAGCCAGCCTCAACGCGCTCGCCCTCAGTGGCCAGCACCCGCTGGTTGTAAGACGTGCCTTGATTGGAGCGGACAAACTTCGCGATGCGGTAGGTGCTGGTGGTGCCGTCATCGTTAGATACGACCACCAGATCGGCGGAAACCTCAGTGACCACACCGGGCTTGTCAGCGATCACCACGTCACCAGCGTCAATGGCCGCGCGGCGCTCCATACCGGTACCCACCAGCGGCATTTCGCTGCGCACCAGCGGCACGGCTTGGCGTTGCATGTTAGCGCCCATCAGCGCGCGGTTGGCGTCATCGTGCTCCAAGAATGGGATAAGCGCGGTTGCCACCGACACCATCTGCCTTGGCGACACGTCGATGTACTCGACTTGATCCGGCGTGACGTCATCAGTCTCGCCACCCTTAATGCGCACTAGCACGCGCTCTGCGGTGAAGCGACCCTCATCGTCCAGCGGCGAACTGGCCTGCGCAATAACGAACTGATCCTCATCGTCGGCGGTCAAGTAGTCGATCTGGTCGGTGACCTGGCCATTTACTACCTTGCGGTACGGCGTTTCGATAAAGCCGAATGGGTTGATGCGACCGAAGCTGGCCAGCGAGCCGATCAGGCCAATGTTCGGGCCTTCCGGGGTTTCGATGGGGCACATGCGGCCATAGTGGCTC